>Ga0181612_106157_pt1 | contig 17848 bp, 11 predicted proteins | sample HoacroProtozoa21_FD_119630 | JGI IMG/M metagenome (GOLD analysis project Ga0181612, IMG submission 119630) | Hoatzin crop microbial communities from Cojedes, Venezuel. Combined Assembly of Gp0051906, Gp0051904, Gp0051908 | reverse complement strand
CTGCATCGCCAGAGCCCAGTAGCTAGGTCCCCATTGCATTACTGTCAGCAACGTTCAAGTGTCAGACCTACACAGGCTGGCTTGCTAGCTTGACTTTGGAGCATCTGGTTATTGCAGTACTTTCAGCAGTGGTGGACTGAGCATGGTTATTATTTAGAATACATTTACTACAAAATATGATGGTGCGATGCTCAGAAGAGGTTAGGGCCGTCTAAAGGAAATAGGGTCCAGAAGCTTTTATGACTGCAGTCTTAGTGTACACTGGATATTTAATTACTCGTGTATTGATACAGTCAATTTTAGGTAATGTATGTGGTCAAGCATGAGGTCAGAATTTGTATGTGTCTCTATGAAATCATCCCATAACTAACAATAATCACCAAAACTTTTTCTACCTAACAGCTAACTTTCGCATTTTACAGCCTCCCAATATTTCTTGTTCACATTTAATTTCACAAGTATGATTTGGCCAGTTTTCAGAATATAGACTATATATTTTTGCATGAAAAATTACCTTTCTCACCAAAAGGACTTCATTCCAAAGCAATACCTGTGATTTAATTCTTGTGGCATTTGGCTCATCTGCGTGGAAAATTAAGATTGGTTTTGCCTAAAACTTAAATTCCCAGTAATCACGTTATCAGTTCGGCAGTTATGATAACTTTTACTGAATTAATCTTCATCTCCGTCTTTTCTCCTGGCTTTTTAAGCTCGTTCTGGCTGCTGGCAAGAATTCAGTAATGCTTCAGACATTACTGTTTATTTTTTAAACAAGTTTGTCCTTTAGGAAAAAAATTTGAAGGTACGTCTCATTGCTTAAACATTGTAGGTCTAAATGTTAAGTATGACAGCTGAAAGACCTCTCTTTTTTAGTTTTATGCAGTTTAAATTGGAATTTGTTTAGATGGTTCTTGACCAGTTAATTTGTCTTGACAGCTCTCAGGGTCACATTTAGTTTATCCCCATGGGTGCCTTGTTCTGTAGAAGAATGAACTGCATTTGTCTCATCCATTTGCCTTTGATTTCCATATTTGTGTGAATAACTACAAAATCATAAGAAATATAAGAAATAGTAAATGTAAAATAGATTACATAGAATGTTTGTACTTCCTTAAAGTGTCGCCCCAAAAATCCTCTGATGGACAAAAGGGCCACTGAGTACTCCAAACGCTGAAAACTTCTGATGTTGTCACACCCTTAAAGAAGGAACACACCTTCCTTTGCTTTATAACTAGTCTCAAATATTTTCATAAAAATATTTACATTATGGTTGTTGGAATGTTGGGGGCGACAACATAGGAGAGGGCTCACTTTGCCTAAAATGGTGACACCCCAGCACTGGAGGACATCAAGATACTCTAAAGGAAAAAAATCAGAAACCATGTGGACTAATAGCAATCAAATTTACATATGTGTGAGCAGAAAGTGGTATGCATGCACTTTAAAAATATTAAAACACAAACTAAGCTGTGAGGATCTTTGAAAAAGAAGTGCTTGAAGATAACATCTTCCAATATCACAGCTCTTTGTAAAGTAAAAGTAAATAATAAGTAGAGTTACATGAACCCAGACATCTCATGCAGCTTGTGAAAACAGAAGAAGGGTGACTAGAATGGACTGGGTCGACACAGTAACTTTGTAAAAATATATCCGTGTATTGATTAAAAACAAAACAAAACAAACTGAAGTTGATTTACTGTTCAAGATGGCAGGGGATTTTTCATACCATGTATACAGAGTCATTCAGCCACTGCATGCTGCAGCCCTTGCTATTGCTTTCAGCTGTGTTCTTCCATATAAAAAGAAGTATCTTTCCCTATGACAACAAACTGCACATCAGCACATGCTATGTAAATTGCATCCACTTGAAAATCCCTCTCTACGTATAGGAATATTCAGCAAATCATCTCTCTTAATAACCGGTATCTACAGCTGCCAAAGAGGTCTACTATCGTACGACACTTATGGGACTTCATAGTGTCTGCAAAGATGGACCCCGTGGGTTTGCACAGGAACGTCCGTGATGTTGGGAAGTACAGTCAGGGTAGAACACAAATTTGAATTCAAAGGCAAAGAAGGCTTTAGCTCATAGCCCTTCCAACATTTTTCTCTAAAGCACTTCTACTCCAGGAACCCAGACAGCTAGATAGTGTTTCCATCTGTAGATAAGAAAAGCTGTAAATAGGCTCAAGATGTATGAGTCCCCTGAAAGTTAGTGGAGTTAAGGATCTTGCTTACATAGAAAAGATGAACTTCAACTCAGGTTCCCACCAGCCTGAATTACACACAAAGTGAACACCTTTCACTTTTAAGCTGGAAGCAAGAGTGCGTGTACTTAATGAAGGGCAATCAATTCATATCAAGATCACTGCAGCAAGCAAACTGGCCAGACTCTAGGCCTGCGTGTTTTAAGGGGGAAAAAAATAGATGCTACAGAGGGTAGATGCATCTGGCGTTTTTCCAGAATAAAGAAGTTATTAAAAACAGTAACATATGCCAAAAAAAGAGAACATTAGAGAAATATTAAGAATATTAAAAGCAATACAAGCAGATGCATAATGCATGGCTGTGAAAGGTGGCAGGCTTAAACAGTGGAACAGTAATCAATAAGATACTGAAAGAGCTGGCAGTAAAGGACGAAAAAAGCAAGATTACATCATGAGGGCAAGATCTCTGCAGTGCACCTAGGGGATTCTAACCGGATCATATCTGCAACTGTAAAAGGACACACATAAGGTTATGCAGTTAATGCCCCAAATTATGCTATTGCATTATCAGTCTCTGAATTGAGAAAAGAATGATATGTATAATACCGAAGGCAACCAAAGAGGCAACTGTATTTAATAAAGCAATAATAACAGCTGACACTATCTGCCTGCAGAGATTGGTAACTTCTATCAAGACAGAATTTACGGAAACAGCTTTCCAGCATTTCAGTCCACTCTTTCTTAGAATGAATACAGAGCCATCAGGAGAAGCTATCCTAACTCCAAAACAGTTAACACTCGGGAATGAACTGAAGAACTAAAGCTAACTCACGAAGGAAAAATGATCTTGATATATTTTATTTCCAGCAGGCACAGTGATTAACATAAAAACTTTAAAATGAGAGGCAGCATGTTAAAAACACATTAATACCTCAGGGATTTACATGCCACCAACTGTAAAAACATCCTGGTTTAAACCAGCTAAAAAAGACTACGGTTTTCACAAGCAACTACGTATCTTTAGGATCAGTTCCTGTGGAAAGTCAGTTCTGAAAATTATCTGGATTAGTTTAATCACTCTTAATGGTCTAGTTAAGGAAAAAAACACACATATGCTTCTACCTAGAGGCCTAATGGGGGAAGGATGAACAACCTCTGAAAGAGGGCAAAGAAACGTGATGAGAACGTGACGTGCTGGCTGGAGCGAGTGCCTCTTAATAAACCACTGAAACACCCAGAACTGCACATCTGACCCTGGACCCAGATCCGAACTCATTTAGGTGGTTTGGGAATTTTGCTTTGTTCTTCTAATGAATCTTTGGGTTTGCAGGCTACTGACAAGCTTGCTGATACTCACAGTAGCACTGAGGGTACTGAGTCTTGGTGATGGAAGCTTGGAATCTGACAAGGATAGTCCCTAGGAAATAATACAGCCTTTTGGTTTGTTTGTCTAGTACGTTAGTGGAGACCGGGAATTACTGTAACCACTGACCCAAAAGTGAGAGCTGTTACAGGCAGCTGTAATATTTACATAAAATATGAAAGGGAGGAGTGGAAACCCACAAAAGGAGGAAGAGAGGAGGTGGAACTGACAGTTTGTCAGCTGATTTTTTTTGTCAGCTTTCAAGGTAGAGTCTGTGAATGAATTCTGAACAGTCTCAAGCTCAGCAGAGAGATGACTCATGGCGCTGGCGCTGTCTTCTCCTAAGATTACAGAAACAAAAGCATGCAGGCTCACCTTTCAAACATACTTCCATGAGAGATGCTATGCACGAATTATGTGGAGACATACCTGCAAACTTCATTTGGATCCTTCAGTCTGACTTGATAAAGTGCATCTGTTTAGATAACTTGCACAGGTTATTTGAGTTTAGTCCAAAGGGTTACACAGGAAAATTCCTTGCAACAGCTCTGTCACATCACCGTGGCTCAGCAGCCAGTCTCAATGAGGTAGTGGCTAGCAATCAGTAACTTCATCAGGGCTGTGTGCCTGACATGTTTCACAGGTTGTACTACCATTATTAGGCATTTACACCAACAGCTCTTCATGATTTATCAAATTATCAGGTTATTAAAATTAACTTTTAAAAATTTAGTCTACTGGAACTAAATGGATCAGTTATTTTATTTCATACTTTGTTGGCTGCATCCATGTTTCTCTTGGTTTATAAGGCAATGAATGAAGAGAGTAGTGTAGATGCTATGAAATGCAAATGCACGTGCATATGTAGACAATTTTTTACAGACTATTTTTGCAAAGCTGAAGCAAAAGTTAACAGATGAACAATTTGGTTTCATAAAGATGTCACAGAAGTAAGGGACATCTAGTTAATTGTTTAATAATTTAAAAAGCCATTGTCTTCTATCCCTATGAAGTCCAGAAATATTCTACAATATAGCCAAGTCGCTTGTAAAATAAATATTGTTTGACATAATATACTTTTCAAAAGAAACATTTTTTCTTTCCTTTTGTTGCAATAAAATGACCCATAGGCTCTAATAGTTTAGAGTTTGGGGCCTGTATCACCGGTATTGCATTTGAATAGATCTTTTTAGTTGACAGAGCTTAGGGTGGCATAACCTGCAGGATCTTAGTTATTACAGGTAATAAGGACAGTATTATTTGCGTATCCTAGTGAGTAATAACATAAAAGTTAGGAATAAATGATGATCAGCATGTGTAAAAAAGACAGAGGGCATGATGAAGAAAAGAGAGCTAGCGCTAAGAAGAGTAAAGCAAAATAAAATACTGAATTAATGGCAAATTTTTTATAATTGTTTTGTAAACAATGTAATACTTAATCTCTTAAAAACACCCAAATGCTGCAACATACTTTCTTCAGTTGCAAATGACTGAAGGAATATAATTATACATATAATTATCTCTGACCACAAAAAACGAGACTAGGTTAGGGGCAGTGTGAAACCCTGGCCCAGTGATAATTCTATAATTTGCAGTTCTGATATATGGATTTATGAAACTTGGTAAAGGAAATTAGTCCTAAAGAGTCATATGAAATTTAAACATAATAAAATAGCTGGTAGTTCTCTAACAGAACATTCATTTTTTGAATTCTTGTTTCTTTACAACTAGCTATTTATTCCTACAGCGCACTGGTTCAGGTGCCCAAGGTAGAAATGGAAAGCAAAAAAAGAACATCATTCAAGTAATGTATCTGCATTTAAAACTATATATATACAATTCAATCCTAGGTATCATTTTCTGATAAATACAACATGTAAAATATTTCATTTAATTATGTATATATGTTTGTCCCCACCCCTAAGCAGTTTATGTTTGTGTAAGAGTTCTTACATTTTGTTTCTTCCAGAAATATTCCATTTTCTACACCAAAATTGTTTTCAGTTTTAGGTAGGAAAACACAAATTCCATGATAGATGTGATGTTAATGAAATAATCTAATGTTTAGTACTTAAAAACTAAATATTAAACCCTTTATTTGCATTTTACATATATATATATTGTGTAGAACAATATTTCATCCATTGTTCTCCAGAACACTTCTATGAATGGTCATACTGTGTCACACTGCATTCAATCAACACAAGCGTAGTATTGATAGTGTAGTTTAAAATCAGATAGTCTTTTTAAAATAAAATTTTCTTTTCCAAAGTTAAATTTTATTTGATATAATAGTGTAATTTAGAAGAATGTATTTTGGTAACCAGGCAGAGTCTTTTTCAGTGCCAAATCAGCACAAAATGGCTTCTAAGAACAATGGCATTACTGTTTAGTAGAAAGATTGTTTCTTTTTTACCAGGCTCCAAAAATGTGAACTTCAGATTCTAGGTCTTCAGTTATGACCTCAGGAGTGTGCCAGTGAGAACATGTATGGATGATATGGCAGTGAGTATGTCAAGTGCTCCATAGAAAAACAGATCAGTAACTGTGAAATTGTCTCTCTTCTTGGAAGACGCTACTACCCTGAACATCAATGCTTTCTGCAAAGTCCTTGGCCATGGAAAAACTATCAAAATTATTTAGCAGACGATGTCTTTTTTTCATAAAAGTAGTGGAGAAGTAAGATTAAATATGTCTTTACAATTTTTGATAATGTCAGTTACTATTCCTTCTTATTACTCCTGACAGCATATAAATATTTAATAGCACTCGAAAGCAAAGTTGTCTGGAAAGAAGAGGCAACATAAACATATAAGCGACAGTTGAATACTAAGCTACCCAGCCTTTGGAAAAAGTCTTACAGTAAACCTAATTCAGTCCAATGATGCAGTCATGCCTTATTGATAACTTGCAAAGTCATATCCATATCAGAAACTGAATTAATATCCTTAGAGTTGCACAACCAAAGGATGTATTTCTTGGATTCCTGCAAAGATACATATATATGTGTGTGCATTCATATATCTCAATAGCGGCATACATATTTGGGTTGACAGAGATTAATACACGTATTCCTGTGATTTGATAATGGCAAATGTTTTATCTTCTTGCTTTTAAATTAGGCAGATTCAATCATAGACATGCTAGCACAATCTGAATTGATCCAAAGGCAAATATGTTTGTATCTGTCTCAGTTTCCCATCATCATCTTTAGCATGCAGAAGCAATGATGATTTGCAGTTTTTACCTCTCCCTTTCCAGTGCAATTCTTCCACATAAGAGAGATGGGGTGCTTCTGTCTTTTCCTGTTCTATTTGATAAATTCCTTTCTCCTGAGCTTCCTTCTCCCAAAATAATCTGAAAGCAAACGAAATCAAAGCAAGTGAAACATGAAAACACTGTGTAGGTCTCCATCTTATTTGCCTAGCACAATTTTCTATCTATCTTGTACTTTTAAAAGTTTTTAAGCAGTATTTAAAACATCCAAGGAAAAGAAAGTCCGTGTGAAGACTCTGATGTTTCTGCACCAGGCTGAAGTAGATTGCTGAATGGTACTCACCCATCAGCCATTAAATTTCCATAAATCTGTCCATAATATCTACCCAGCATGTTGTAAATGCTAATGTTGGACAAATTCTAATTAAAAAGGCTTGCTTATTCGTTTGGTGTTTGTTTTCTTCTCAAAAATAGATTTCGTTTTGATTCTCTCAGGCTTTTGAAAAGGATATGTCTATGTGCAAATAGTACTATTTTAAATATACAACCAAAATTGCTTGGCTCGAAGAAAGTGTATTTTAAGGATTATGTTGCAAAATTGGTCCCAGACTAACACTGAGCTGCACTCAGGAAATACGGGCAATCTGCTGTCGAGGTATACATGCCTTCAAGATGCAATATCCCGGGTAGAAATATTTCAGAGCAGAAGAGAGCCTGAAGATTATGAACCAGCTCTCCCTGCAGCCTCCAGATAGCGGGTCTGAAAAAGACTCAAAAGTCTTTGATCTCCAATACATGGAGTGACCTGTGAGAGGGACGGTTCTGTGAAACTCTGTTTTTTCACTGCCACCTCCAGCTCCGTTTTGCAAAAGCAGCAGCACTCATCACTGATTAAATAACACACTTGGACATGTAGTTAATTGTCTGAGTCTCCAAGATAAACAAAATCTCTTGGATAAAACTTGCTCCTGATTTTTATATGGCCGTCAGGTATATGATAGAGTGGACTTTTTGGGTGGATATAAAACGTAATTTTCATTAAATAATTTACATTTTAAAGAAATGATAGTATTGCACACAATGCACATTATGCTTACAGCAACAAGACAATGTCAAGACACTTTAAATACATAAATTTAATATGAATCTGCACATTCTCAGTGTGCTTTTTGTTAAGCTTTCCATTCCTAAATAACCTATTCATGCCAACAACCTCTACATATTCTGCTGTGCTAAAATACACTGTATAGGATATGGAAAATACAATAGAGAGTCTATTTAAGAAAACATCATGCTGTTCACACGCTGGGTCGCTCCGTAAGCGATTCCTGCCTTCCACAGTTAGTTTCATTTCGCTGTTCGGAGGGAAGGGACCGACGAAGCAATTCCACGAGGCCGAACACACACCTGCCCTAGAAAGGCGGTGGCATTTCTGTGCCGTGCCCCTCCCGGGACGTGGGGAAATGGAGGCCGGCAGTTTTACCAGCCGGGCTGCTCGTCGGCAGAGGTGACATCCGGGGCTCCCTTGCCTCGCAGCTTGCCTCAGGGCTGCGGTAGGATGGCCCCAGCCACTTTGGGGCTTGGAGAGGAGCATCGCAGCCATGGTTCCCGCCTCAGAGGGCACCCTTTGGACAGCAGCTCTGCCCTCGTGAGGAAGGGGGCGGATGAGGAGGGGGTTCCCGTCAGGGCGGCCTGCAGGACCCCCACACCGGGGACCACCACCGGCTCCTCAGAAGATGGCTGCCCCGCTGAAGGGTCAAACCTGCCGCCAAAGGTGGGGGCTGGCCCGGAGGCTGCGCCCGGGTGCAGGATGGGGAAGGGGAAGGGTGCGCAATGGCAGAGTGGAAATGGAGGGGAGGGCATGTTTCTGGCGACAGCGTGGGGACACTGGGCAGTGCAGCTTGGAGAGAGGGTGGCAGGGTGGCGGAGGGGAACAGGAATGCGAGCAAAATGGCAGGGCCTGGGGCAAGGGAGGCCCTGCTGCTCTTTCTGAGCTTCCTTGAGGCTTCCTCCTTGTGGCCTGCAATTGAGGTTTGAGGGAGGAAATTCAGGCTTGTGTCTGAGGAGGAGGAGGGTGCGTATATATATACATCAGCAGAAAGAGTGCCAACAAAGTGTAACGCCCTGAGCTGTGCACGAAACGAGCGGGGAGAGCGGTGTAATGAACATCTGTCTGAAGGAGGTTTGGACGCGGGCCTGGAGCGGGAGGATGAGCCGCTGCTGCGAGCAACGTGTGCATACATGCTCATCTATTTGTATGCTGTGCTAAAGAGATTTATGATGGAGCCTGCTTAGGCTAAAATAATTCCAGCAAGTGTTTGTGTGGGATGAATGCTCCCTGACGTGAGTGGGTGTGAGTAGAACAGATGCAATGTGCTGAGACTGAACACAGATTTGTGCAAGTATGTGTGAACGAGATACTGCTGTTGTTTTCCAAATATTGATGAGGGGCTGCTGAAATCATAGTAGTCAGTCACATTGCTTTGTCTGTTTAGCTTCTTCCGTTGAGCGCAGATTGAATAAGCACTGGCTGGTAAACAAAAACAAAACCCACCGTCACTTCTAACCTCATCTGCACCTTGATTTCCTGCTATAATCTTCTTCCCAACAGTTTTATATGCCTTCATCCGAAAGAAGCAGCTCACTGAAGTGCTTGTCATTTCTCCCTTGGATATTATTGACTAAAGAAATAGCTGTATTCAGCCCTAGTATATTTGGTATGTGTCTGTTTGTTCGTATATCAAGTACGAATCACTCCGTAATTATCTAATGTCCTAAGAGAATGCAATGCAATAAAATTCCAAATCACATTTTAAATTCCATATTTGTGGTAAATTTGTGTGTATATAATTTTCTAGGAAACGATGTGATAAGTTCATGTTAAAATCATATTATATTTAGCTGTTTGAGGAAAGCACTAGTCCATTATTTTCCATTCCTTTTCTAGTTCCTTACAATCTATATGCACTGCAGTAAGGTTTTTGTGATAAATAGCTCTGCAGAGAGTAAAAGCTTGCTCATTTTCTTTGATTTCATCTGCAATCACCTCACAGTTATTCAGGCTGCAGGTGCAGAAACATGGAGCTGGTTCCTCTTGAGCTGCGTGGGTGTGAAAGCGGAGTAGCTGTGCTTGATGCAGTGCTGTGATACGTGGCTTTCGTGACTTAGGTCAGCGCTCGCTGTGGAATCTCTGCCTTCGCACTCTCTGGCCTTCCTGATCCTTCGGTGCTCTCTGCAGTTTAATATGAGTGTGTTTGTGTAACTACTGGTTTTTTGCTTCATTTGTGTTACCAGAACTCTCAATTACTTTGGGTAATTGAAAGGTGATGATGTTTGGTGTTCTGGCAACTTAGTATAATTTTGGAACAGATTTTACAGTCATTTTCGCCGGGAAAACTAATGACATTTCTTGCAAATACAGGAGCTGTTGTAGAAGGCTGGAGTGAATTGAGCTGGAACTTCTGTCAGAAACAGCTTAGTTTCAACCTATATTCCAGTTTCACTGTTTAGCTCAGATAAGTGTGAGTCAGGTTCAGTCAATGCACATTGCCATTTTTGCTTCACAAATAGATTTCTGCTTCTGTGACAGCTTTTTCCCTTAAAAAGAAATTAAATATACTTTAAACATGAGAATTTAGGAAGCAATCATGTAGAAAACCAAATATTTTTAAAAGTGAGTTGAGTATTAATAGTCAGACCTGAATCTCTTTCTAACTGTAACAAGTAGTACAAATGTTCCAGGACTGACTCATACTTTGTATGCTTGCCAAGAATGACGTGAATAAATATACCCAAAGCCAGCTCTTTTTCGGTAGACTATTGTTAACTGGCATTTGATATATTATAGCAGCATTCTTCACAACTCTTCAGATAAGGTTCAGTCTGGAGTTCAGTTATATTTGTTATTTTTCATCCAGATTTGTTTACAAACTGGAGTACTTGATGTGAAATAAAATAGTGCCATGAAATTTCAGGAAAATGTTGTTATTATAGATATCCACGTAAAGTGTCCGTGGTTTAGCATTTTTTCAGCCTAAGTACCTCAGTAGTAGTGAGTTTTTGAAGCTATGAATGCCATAGAGATTGGAAATAAGTTCACTTCGTATTTAAGATCCAGAAGATAATTCAGGAGCACTTGTGCTACTATTCTTAGATGTACGTGGTTTCCAGGAGCTGATGCTGGGGTGGGATTTAACACAAGGTCTGAGCAAGAAGCTAGGCTACTACTTCACAGAGGCTTTGGGGGCAAAATGAATGACGTTGCATGTTTTAAATTCTCTTCATTACGTGGAAGTAAAACCAAAGCCACATACCTGAAAGCTTTTGTTGATAGAGATTTTCTAAAAGATTTTCTAGATTCAGAATTTCTAAAATATTTCAGTTACAGCTTCAACATTCCTAGCACATTGTAGGCAATACAATGCTGTAGTAATTTTTTAGGTAAACTTTTGGTACACTCTCATTAAAAAGTATTTTTACAAAATGAAAGCAAGACCTTTGTAATTTCAGTTTGGGATTATAATATATATATTTTGTGTAATTTGCAAACAAGCAATGTTTCTATCTTAACCAATTTTCAAACGTAGAAAAATTGGCAACAGAATGCCAACATATGAAAATAAAGTGTTTGAATCTTATATATAATTCATCTAAAATTCTGCTGTTATCTCATAAGATAATAAGACAGTGAATCCCACCAAACGCTGCAAACCACGATGTCAGTTTCTGACTCCCACAGTTACTACAGCAGGTTTTCAGATCTCCGGGCACCAGACAAGGAGCTCTTCTTTGAATCTCAAAAGAGATAGCTTTACAGCAGAGATGTGCCTTGAAGCTGGAACATTTATTCATGGATCAATGGGTGGCATTGCTGGAGAGAAGATAGCAGCCTTGCAGGCTTATTCCTGTCAGTATGTTTTGATGTTGAGACTGGAGGAGATTTGTCTAACACTTGAAAGGGAGTCTTGGGATGGGAAAAAAAAAGGGAAATGAGATCAAACAAAGGCTTGATTATATATTGTTTAAATAGGAACTTCCGGGGCACATATGGAGCCATTTTTAAATATAAATCTTGTACCCATTATTTTTCTGTGTAAGTAAAAAGATTAAACTTCTATAAGTGAACAAACAAGTAATGGCCAAAATGAGCAAGGTGGAGGCCTCATAGGCAAGCTACTAATTTGATATTCATCTGGGGGGAAAAAGGGCTATTTTACCATACAACTTGGAATTTCAGAGGAACGCATTACGTTGGCCCAGTGTACATCCTGGTTATTGCTATAAGTTGCTCCTTCTTATAGGGACAACATTATCTGGATGTAACATTTTTGTTATTCTGTTACAGAAAGAGGAATATGGAACTCAAGCGTGAGCACCTTTGTAAGAAAATAACCTACTCAGGGGCTTATATCAGCAGAATTGTTTCCAGCACGAAATCACGCTCTTTGCTGAAATTGGAACATTAGCACAAAAGCTGGGTCTGTATCAGAGCATGTGCCAGCTGTTCTGCCAAGAATTTATATTGGGACATTTTTTATTGGAGAAAGTGTAGAACAAATAGCTGGTCCGATTTTGTCTGCAAGTATTCACTGATAATCAGTCCGAATGAGGGTTACATAGGGTTTAAATGTTGCTCAAAGTATTTCCAGGTTTAGCTGTGGTGAAAATATTCCAAATGCAACATAAGGCACTACTCCCTTACTGAATCTCTAAGCGTGCGGCTCAGACAAATAGCTCTTACGAATCAATCTTAAATGGTGTACAAACTGTAAAGCTAAACCAGACAAATTTAACACTTTAAAATGCTATAAAGAGTGTTGCTGACAATATCTACTGATCATTTCAGTGTGAACATACTGCTTTTCGAAGACCGGTGTTGGCATTAGGGATTGCTTCTATATTTTTTTAGTTATTTTAAAAAATGTGCTTGTTTTGGGAATTCAGGAAGGAATCAGTGTTATGTAAATAAGTGAAATGTTTGCACTGAAACCTGCAGCATAGTGCACACAAATCCAAAATAACTTCAGATAAACCAGCAGCCAACAAAGTCAACTGACCCAAAACAAATAGGTTGGTTCTGTTGTTCTAGACAGTTTTTAAGCTCACTGATTTTATTTCTAGGCTCCATTGCCGACATCAGTGCGACAATTTCCAGAAATACATCAGTTATGAACATACAGATGTAGGGAATTAAGACTGCAGCTTTGATTTCTTTCATCCTGAAGTACAGTTCTGTACCACTTGAAGTGCAGGAAGGTTTTAGCTTGCGGTGGTTGTAATTTTACATCTTCCCTATGGATTGATCTCTTGGGAGTCATTTCACTTTTTGTAAGCAGAAAGTCATTGCGTTCCTCCATGGCCACTTTTTGCCTCGGCCCTAAAGAATGACTGCCAGCTCATGGAGACCTAGTAGTAATGTTGCTCTAGTCTTGCTGTGTGAAAAAAATAAGGTATATGGTTTCTCATGTGGAAGGAAAAATTAGTTTGAACAGTACGATGGTAACAAGTTGCTTTTTCTTATTTGCTTGTCATTTTATTCTTACATTTTTGCAGCCATATCTAACAGTACAAAAACCATTTTAATTATTCAAGAGGTTCAGTGAATGCTAAAAGACTCCATCAAATCTAGGTTTGGAAGCCTAAAACTTTTTTTTTTTTTTTATATTAGTAACCAAATGCATCCAGTGATTAGCATTCAGTGAGTAGCATTTTGTGAAACTTCCTGGTTTTGTAGCATAGGCAGTTATATCCAATTTATTCCTTCTTAGTAAATAAGGATCACCACATTGGCTCAGAAATTAAATACATAAAGCTGAGCAAAACTCATTCCCAAACAGCAAACAAACTTTATTCCTGCTGATTTTTTTATGGGGGATATTTTGTGGGAAGGAAGAAGGGGAATAATCTGCAGTGCACTCAGTGAAGGATAATTTAGCTGAGCATAAATATATATTTTGTGCTGCCCGATACATACAGCAACAGTCCCAGGTGACAAACTTGTTTTAAAACATTAACAGACAGTCAGAAGCTTTGTCAAGCAGGGCTCTGAATGACAGATGCTGACCTATATATTTTCTGAAAGATCTTGTAAACTTGTTCCCAGTTAGGAGATGGTGGTGATGCCTTAATGGCTTTGTGATTCTAGGAGTTATTCATGCTCCAGTTTTTTCCTCTGTGTTCATGCCAGCAGTGTAGCAGTAGTATTCTCTGAAGGGGGTTTTGAACAACAAAACTTGTATAAATATAGGTGTGTTTGAAGCAGAGCTCTATTACAAGACCTTAAACAGGAGGAAATATGTGCTCTTTATTGAGTTTTTCAGTTTCTCAATAGCTATAAACAAAGTGAATTCAAAATTTAGCTTCAATTTTCATGGATTATTGTATTTTCTTTAAAAGTATATTAAAGTAACAAGGGAAGGGGTTGTGTTTTGAGTAGGTATGCAGTTGTTCCAGTTGGTATTTTGGTAGAGATAATTACAGGGAAATTCTAAATGAAGTGTAACTTTTCCCTAATCTTATTTTCACTTTCAGCTTCTTATTGGAGCAAATTTTCATGCTGTTAAAATAGCTTGAATCCAAACTAAAAAAAATGTAAATTTTAAAGCAAACCATTTCAGATATGTGTTGGCTTGAATCTGAAAGGTTAGAAAGGGGAATGAGCAGGTGTTTACTAATTTAATACATTTTCTGTAAGTGGACTTATCCAGAACATAAAATATGAATTAAAAAATTTACTAAGATATGCAGAATATCAGGTAGAATAGTTCTGCTTCTCTGTGTTCTACTTATCTATGTTTTTTTTAATTCAAGCCATTTCTGGGAAAGCTATGGAAACCTGATGAGTTTTGATAAGGAAAGCAAATTACTTGGGCAATGGTTGAAAGAAAAACAAATAGCAGTTAATACTGTTTAAAAGCAGTTTTTATCGTGTTAAAACTAGAAAATTAGTCTTGCTGAAAGTATTGTTGGCTGAAGACTTTTTAATTTTTTTGGATGAGTCATGTATTTTCATTATTATGTGAGTTCTTGATTAACACGTGGAATCAGAATAAAGGAAAATAAACCTAGTACCCATTATATAGTTTTTCCCCTGAAGGAGAAAATACACAAATTACATTTGTTTGCTACATTTTTTCTAAATACCTGTAACATATTTTAAGCAATTTGAACTAGTATTCGTGCTACACATTTCTTGTTTCTCCTGCCTGCTGATACGGTGCTTAATTTTTTCAGACTGTTTATCTGTAAAACGCGCAATGTGGATCTTATTTGTCAGGGCTAAATGTAGGATTATGTATTTATTGCTACTGGAAATAACTATATATTTCTTTTGCTGATAACACTTTTAATTGTAGCCATCAGGCAGTCTGTTCCCAATTTGGGAGTGTAGATAGTTGAAAACGTGTGTTTAAAGATGCCTTGACTGCTTCCACTTCAGAAGTTGAGACAGAAACCTTCCCACTCGATACATGTAACAGTCTGAGTTGCATGTGGACTCATTTACTATACCTCTTAATTTTTGAATAAAATTTTAGGATATAGAGTTTATCTTTGCACATCTGTATTATCAGCCTGATTGATGTAAATATTGGGTAACCTGTGGAAATGGAAAAATCAAATGTTCAAATGTTGCTGTTGTGAATTATCTACTTTAACTCAAAAGCAGAATAAAATGATAGTAAAAAATGGATTACCTTAAGAAAAATTTCTTTTAGCTTTTTGTAGTGTGCCTGCTCTAGGTGACCCTGCTTCAGCAGGGGGGTTGGACTAGGTGACCCACAGAGGTCCCTTCCAACCCCTAACATTCTATGATTCTGTGATTTTCATGTAACAAAATCATTGAATTAATTAATTATGAATTCATACATACCAGTGGATGGCATTTATAGTCTATACATTCCCTTGTTTCTCATCAAGATGGGAGAACTGGAAAGGTGAATAATCTTGAAAAAAATACCATTCCTAACATGTAAGAGGTGATGCGTGCATTTATATTTAATTCTACATAAATGCAGCAAATTGTAACCATTAATAGAGTAATTGCCAATTTAATGCTCATAGTTAGCCCCCTGATGAAGGGGTCTGTGAATAGGAGGGCACTCAGGCTAGCTTCAGGCACTCCTTTTAAAGAAGAACAAGCCTGTTGTCAATATGCTTACGTTTACCATACAGCTTTGGAATATTTTTAGAAGTCAGCACATAGAAATGAAATTGAAATCACTGTGATAGCATGAAGACTGTGGGCAATTTGATAATTTCAGAGGATTTGTGGGATCTACTCAAAGAATCAGGTGAAGGCAGAAGTGAGGAACTGGAGTCAGATATAATAAAAGAATTTAGGAAGAAATAGCTGCTTTGCAAGGCGAATGGGAAGTTATGAGTGAAACGAACAAAACAGTATAGGGAACTTTGGCATCTTTTCAAAAATGGAGAAAGACGGGGTCCTCTTGTAGCTGATTTTTCATGGCTGCATTAAATACCATTTTGGTTCTGACTTACTGCCTGATTGCATAGCCAGCAGACATCTGCAGACAATTTTGGCAAATTCTGCTGACATTTGTGTCCCATATCTGAGGAATTCTGCTGGACATTAGTTTTAATGCACAAGCTGTAACGCATTATACGTTGGAGAATTCTATGATTATGTTTATGCAACATTTCCCTCCAAAATAAGGGGCACTATGTATGATTTACCAAGTGCCTCATTAGATATTAGATTACTCTTTTCTGTGCTTATTCAGACATGGAACTGAGCCTTGATTTGTTTTGAATACAGTAAACTCTTTCATTTTCCTGCTGAGCTATTGACTATTTATTTTTTCTTTTATTTTTTTTTTAACAAAGCTGGCATGAAATTAGCTTTAGGGATGTAGCTGTGAGTATTTCAGCTGAATGCAACAAGCTGCTTTTAGAGCTCTGTTAATGAGAAAACGTATTCAGGAAGTGCAGATAATGAGCTTGCTAATAATATAACAGGAAGCTGACTCTCAGGCTGATGTACCTACTTCTATTAAAAGTTTGAATATAATTTTTGAAATCCTGTTTAATTATCAAAGATGACGTGCTAATGATGAAATCCTCCTATCAAGTCAGCTGGAGAAATCGCAGATGTAATAGAAGTGAAGGACTGACCTTTCGCAGGTGACAACTTTTGTCTCCATCATGTGGTTCTGCCTGATCTCCTTTTTTGACAGGATAAATTCAGGCAGCTCTTCTCAGAGGTGTAAGAAGGGTGCTGGTTCTTTACTAATGATTGGAACTGCCCAGGTGCTCCCTCTTTGATGACTAAGTGGTTGCTTAGTTGGACTTACACCAGAATACTTAGGAGCTTGAAGTATCAAGCCCTAAACATTTATATTTTAGAAATTTTCATTTTTCAGCTGGTTTAAGCACAAAGTTACTTTTGGTGCTAAAAAGGATACTTTAAAAAGAAATTCCAGAAAAGTTTTTACATATAATACTTTTAAAAAATACCTGTTTCATTTCTAGTAAAACACTAGATCTGTATGACCGTAAAGATTGTGCCAGTTAGTTTGAAACCACTGGGGAATGCATGGTGTTTGCAGTGGATGCTCAGATGAGCCCATAAGCAGGAGGCCTGTGCTACAAGTTCTCCAAGCAGAAGCATGTATAGTTCTTCAGGTGTTTAAAGAAGAAAACAGGTATGTCATGTGAAGTCTTATATGAGATGTTCGCTAGGATGGAAACATTTCCAGTGCTTTCAGTTACGTGTGATAGTCCCAGCTGATGAATATGGTGAAGTAATTCTAAGAAATATTTTGGAAAACTATGAAAATGTCAGTTTGTTTTTAGTTAATCACAACATCAGAGTTGAGTATGTCTGTAGAGTCTGGATGGATTCTGACCATTTTAATGCATACAAATGATACGTAACTTATTCTTTACAATTACTTTGTATCTCTTCAGTTTTAAAAGTGCTTTTTTCAATATACATTATTTCACATTTTTATGCCAAGGCATATGCTACATAGAAAAATCTGTTCCATAATTTTTGAGGTGTGAAATGGATAAATGTTCCTAATCACTGTGTTTTAGGCTTGTG
>Ga0181612_125660_pt1 | contig 17850 bp, 9 predicted proteins | sample HoacroProtozoa21_FD_119630 | JGI IMG/M metagenome (GOLD analysis project Ga0181612, IMG submission 119630) | Hoatzin crop microbial communities from Cojedes, Venezuel. Combined Assembly of Gp0051906, Gp0051904, Gp0051908 | reverse complement strand
CTGCTGTGGACTGGCTGGTTTGCGCTGAAGAACACTGCAGAGAATCACATGGAGGTCTCGCCTATCTCTTCACCATAGTCATGAGCTTTTCCTAAAAGAATATTCCTGGTTGTTTTCCACAAATCCCCACAGATTGTGTTGTGGAGGTAATGACAGTGAATGCTTTTATCAGTACCTGTGCTCACGTAAAGTTTTTCCTTTTTGTAGAGTAAACGTTCGGAAAGAAGAAAAAAGGAAAACTTTGCAGCTACCTGCTTTCAGCCGTGCGTTGATGTACAGGTTTTTGTTGTAGAAGCAATGAATATTGACTACGTCTGACGTCTAACCTTGACAGAGCGGAATTCAGTTTGCCCAGTACACTCCATGCTGAGGCGCGCAGAGAGGGAGGCATCGTCTGAAGGTCAGTCTGGCCAGGGTTAACTGGGATTCCTTACGTGAAAATGCAGTGAGAAGAGAGCAGCTAGAGAAAGGCCAAAATCTAGTTTCGGATTTAAATCTTTGCAGAACTCAAATCTGGATTGCATTACGTTTATTAACCACGACTAGAAATACTCAAGTAAAGTATTCTTTAAGGTTTCTGGAGAAAAGTGTTAATAATAAACACACCATTTTTTCTTGGTTTCTATTTTTGCACTATTTTCAGCATATACACATTTTATCTCAGATAAAAAATAACACCATAGGATGTCGGGGGAATGCTCTAGATACATAAATCCAAGTACAGTGTGATAAAGGACTTTCATAATCTGTGACAGAACAATTGATTTCCATTTTCTTCCTAGCTTCTGTAAGTCCTAGGTGAATACGTAACTAGTTTTACGCATGTATCGTACCTCAGAAAGGCAAATCCACTTTCCTGCCAGTCGCTGACAAACGCCGGGTGTTTTCAGGGATTCCTGGTTCCGAGCGTGCGAGTGTTCGCGTAACTGTAACTTCACGGGTGGAAGTGTCCTGCAGAAACCAACGCTGTGATAATTCCCCTGAAGCCAGTCAGACTATCGACGGGTGCAAAGATAGGTACGTACGTATTTTTCTAAGGATCTAAGACTGAAAATTTAAGATCCCTTCTCTTAATAAGGCCATCATCAAATTAACATAATCAAGAAGTAGTCTATTCTATTATGAGCAGCTTCTCTAGCAGGTATCCCGCTACCTCAGCATCTCTGTTCTAAACAACATCACAGTTTAGATGAGTGTTGTAATTAGAAGACACCACAGTACAGACACGCTGTTTCATCAGATTTTAGGCTACGAGACTTAAAACTAACATTTTCAAAAGCATTTCATGGTTTGAAAGAATGGTCAATTAACCTTCGGTTTCCTGTGGGGAACCCTGCAAAGAACTGTCAACAGTTCAGTTTAGAGAGATTTGTCCAGTGACCTACAAGGCCATGAAGTTCACGAACGCATGTAGCAGTGTCATCATAGATTTGTTTCCTGGGTTACTATCGCAAGAGAATAAACCCATTGCTTGGCAGTTTCTGCTACAGTACGGAGGCGACCGACGGGACGACGGGAAGTGCCCCGGCGCTGTGCTGCGCTCCGGTATAGCCTGTTCGAAACTGGAACCACTCAACAGGAAAAAAGAAAATCTCCGGTATCTTCGAGTTGAACTATGTGTCGCTCTCTCTTCCTTCCATGTGGTTCTTTTTTTTTTTTAAGATGGGGCCGGGGGGAATTCATTGACTGCCTGCTGAGCTGCTTTGTATTTCGAATTCTCTTCAAATGGCAGTGTGAGATAAACGTCTGATTATTCTAGTGGTGACAGTCCTCAGATTTAAGTGATAGCAACATCTCACTTTTTATCCCAAATTAAGGGCATTCCGTGGAGCGATAGAGAGCGATGCAGGGGACGCACCTGCCGAAGGGAGTCAGGCGTGCCCATTCTGAGCCCTGTAAGACAGATTACACCGCCAAGCTACAGCGAGCTGATTTTAATGTGAAACTGGAAGGAAAGCAAGGCTCTCATCCTGGCCATTGAAGTCAAAAGAATCTCTGGTTTCGTGAGGGAGGCAGAACTAGCCATAATTAAAATTATCTTCTGTGTAGGATTTGATACATGGAAATCGAAATCTAGCAGTTGGCATTTGGCTTTGCTTTTGCTTCTGTGCCATGTGAACACGGGATTGTAGCACCATTTCGCAAGCTGCAGGGAGAGGTGAATTTTTTTCTTCTTTTATTCAGCATCAGATTGTTATGCCTGGCCAGCTTGGCAAATGGAAGTTTGATGCATTCGTTCTTGTCTTTACTGGTTGCCAGCTGCGTGGATTATTTCAGTGCTTTCCTACACATGACTTCAAATGCCATGTATCCTTCTGTGAAGCTAAGGATCTAATTTAAAATACGAGGCAATTCTGAATTATGGCACTGTGCCCTTGGGCTAAATGAAAATAGTTCAGTGTCACATGAACATGGAGTTCCTACATTAAACCTCATTTTCCCATCTTTTGTCATTTTGTCACACCCTTAGCACTTTCACAAGTGTTGTCAGGGTTGTTGCTTCATGGTTGTAACTCTCTGTAGTACAGTTTAAAACTCTGCAGCTGATCCTATGTGATGCTCCACACTTCAAATTTCAGTGTATGAAGTAGTCAGGAGGGTTTGCTTAAGCATTGTTTTGAATGCACATCTGTAGCTTTTTTTGAGGTTTAATTCGTCGTAGTGTGCGCTATTGTCTGACGTGGCTCAGTGTATTACACGGGGCTCTGATTAGGTTATGTATTTTCATAGTTTATCCATTAACGCAGGAATGTAGCAAAAAAAGAGACTGCTTTAAACTGAAAAATATTTACATTTCAGTGTTCCCTAAAACCTAAGAAATTGCACAATGTTTAGGGTGTGTAATATTAGGGTTTTGTTGCCTTCCTTTCAAGTTATGATTTTAAAAAAGAAATCTAGTCCAAATGCCTTTCTCATAATCTTTTTCATTTTTTCATTGTTTTCCTTGAATATTGAGAACTGATGCCAAAGGTTCTTCTTATTCCCTCCAAATACGTATAGCAGAGGGTAATTTCTGAGCAGCTGAGGGAAACTGATACTTCATCCTGTCTCATGGTTTTCATCGTCTGGATGGAAAAGGCAGTTTTGAAGCGCTTGGACTGCGGCCGTGCTCCGGTCTGCGGGGTGTCACAGGGCTCCAGTGAGAAGGAAGCTAGAGAAACGTTTGATTCTTCCAGCTGAAGGGTGCAACGATTAATATGTTTAATAATGCCTTTTGAGGGTTAAAATACACACATGTATATACGCACACATACACGTACATGTGTAGATGTGCATATTTACATCAAGTGTTGGCTGTGGACGATAACTGAGGACTTGCAGAGGGATCTCTCTGGCCTTGTACACCTGAACTACCCCGAGGGACAGAGCTGTGCGTCCTAGGAGTGCAGGCAACACCTGCAACAGAACTCTCCAAAACCTCTGTGCTTCTGTTGTCCCAACTGCTGCGTGACTTTAGCTGGATGTACTCCAGACTGGAGGAAAGACATACATGTTTTTCCTTAGTTTTTTAAAGCTACCATTGCTAAGGCTTGTAATTGAAAACTGTGCCCTGTTCTTCCAGATGTTACACAGATGCAGAGGCAGTCACGGCTCAGGCTCCAAAGACCTTCCTGCCTGTGTTGATTCCCACCCCCGTGTAGCCACTGAGTAGCGAACAGACATCTGGGTGGAGTCAAGTGGGTTGTGACTGCTTCTCAGTGCATTCAACCAAGAGAAGACACTGGAGGGAAGGCACAGCACTGGTCCTTTGTATTGCCGGTAACCCTGCGCTGGATTTTAGCAATGACGCGTCTGCGCTGTTCTAATGCGGCCGTAGGGAGTCCCTTCGTGAGGTTCTTCCTGTACAAGAAGGGATGTTTGAAAGAAAATGATGAGTCAAATTATAAATTTGCACATTCCTTCGGAAGAAGTCGCACTGGGGAGAAGCTCAAACGCTCGACTGTGCTTTCTCTCCTCAGAAGTCACAGAGAGCAGATTTAAAATGCAAAGCATGACTCCGCAGGCCTGTGCGTGTGAGGGGGGAGGGCAGCAGAGGATAAAATGCCACGGGCGGCGCGTTGCACGAGCGTCGTTAGACATGGAGAAAGATATCATTAGATTAAAAAAGTGTCTTCACAGAGAAACAAAAGGCGAGCCAAGGCACGGCGCGTCAGGATGGCCCAACGCGAACCTCAGAGTCATTGCTGTTGGCAACGTGGGCAAGCTTTGCCGGGGAGAGGTTACCGATTGCAGGCAGGGCCCAGGCGGTGCTAACAGGCACTGACTGTCATTCTAGGCAAATAAACAGTCCACACGGCTCCGCATCTCCCTCTCCGTTCAAGATTAATTGCTCATCTAAAATGACAGCTACTGTCTAGTGCCTAAAAGTTGTCAGGCGCCGTATCGCCCATTCACGTTTCTTCGAGCACAAATGGTTCCGTTGCTCTCGGGCGCGTTTCTGAATTTGTCTGACTGTTCGATTGCATCTTTGAAAGCGCTTAGCAAAAGCTGACACTTTTTTCCTATTTTTATTGCTGAGGCTGAATAGGAAGTCGTCTGTTCGCCATAAGTAGCGTCTATCAAGACAGCGAGGTTTCTTAATACATTCAAATTATTTTTCCTGGATTTATTTTTTACAACACTCTTGTAAAATAAAAGCACATTGGTTTTGCTGCAAACTTTGGAGCACTACTTAAGAAAAGATCCTGCGAAACTCTGGAAAACTGGCACTGGAATATGAAATCGGGCACTTATTTTTCTAGTCCTTCTTTTGTCTTGTCAGATAGGTTGGTTTAGCCTTTAAGCAGTGTGTATTTTGTTGGTTTAGAACGGGCAGTTTGATGGTTAGATGAATTGCAATATATGGGTATGTAGCAGAAAAAAGAATCTGTTGGGGTTATTCATGTGCTTCAGGATTTGATTTACTTCCTACTTCCTTATTTAATAACTGGGTTCCTTAAGGCTCCTTAAGCTTGAATGACCCACGTTTTGTTGCCAGGTCTATTCCAATGACCCCTGCCAAGACCCCTGCCCCAGTTCGTCTATCAGACAAAAATGAATCTATTCCAGGAGCTATCAGTTCCCATTATCTCTAATTGAGCCTGACAGTTGGAGACAGGCCTCATTATTTTTAATTGGGCCCTATAGTTCTAGAGTTAAATTAAACACAATTTAATGCAGATAGCTCGTATACATTGGTATGACAGAGTCAAATTGTATTTTAAGTTTAATGAAACAACAGTTTTGGTTTCCAGGCTTTGCTTTTACATAGTTTTACTGCTTTGAGCTCTGCATTATTTAAAACTTGCCTGTTGCGTGATGACATGTACATTAATTAGAGCCTGACCTGATCACGCACCTGTTGAACCTTTTCACTGCATAGACTTCTATGCTGAAAATCCTGATGTGGGCATAAGGCGGTGACGAGCAACCCTTTAGTCTCTAATAAGCTCTGACTGTTGGTGACAGGTTCATATGCAATGGTGAAGATAGTTTTAAACAGATTTGCAGTCACTATTCACGCAAATATAAGAAACTCCTGAAAGTTTTCCAGAAACTGCGGAGTGGAAGTTTTCTTCAGAACTTATAAATGAAGATACCTCTGTGTGCCTCAACAAGGGCATCTTTACTGCTTCGTAACAGAACATCTGGCCTTTTTCTGTCACGAAGTAAACATTTTTGGCACTGTCAGGCGGTGGTTTTCTGTAAAGACACCTCTGAATGAAGAAGGAATTGAACCATCCTGTTACACAGGTGCGTGTTGCTCTAAATATTATAGATGATCACGTACTGAGTTTCACTGGGAAGGAACATCCCGAGGCGTGCCCGTGAAGGAGCCAGTCTCACCACCCTTACTCTAGTTGTCTTCAGCCACACAAGCATTTGTGAAATCATTCTCTGTGCTCTTTCTTTGCAGCACGTAGTGAGTCAGCAGTGGGCTGCAAGACAAAGTCAATTTTTATTGAATTTTTAGCTTTGCCAGAGTTATCGAAGCAGGTAATCCATCAACAATATTCCTCTTTGGATTAAAGATCATGGAACCAAGTTTCCTAATTACAGAAGGCTTTGATTAAATATTGGATTTTCAGATGCAAGCTTCCCTTTACACAGGTGAGGTTAACAGATACTTCTTTCAAAGGGCATTTCCTTTAATATATTTGCATTTGCTGTAGCTCCCTCTTCAGCTTTGCTTGAAGGACAAATAAATAAACCACATTGCTTCTCTAATGAGATAGGACACGTAATCAAACTGGACGTTTTGTCACAAAATATGTAAGTTTAGGAATCCAAGACCACTATCCTTCTGTTCGGAACGGCAGGAACTCTAGCCTTCTTGGGAGCTCAAACAGCTTACATTTAGTAATTATATACTGTGTGTTTAATTAACAGATATTTACTCATGGAAGTTATATGTCACCAAGCCTATAGGCTAGGATTGTCTTGGAGAAAAACAACAGGGATTACCCAATGTTTGCCTTGTCGCTCTGCCTCTCCAGCTGCTGTCCCTGGCCTGCGTATAGGCATCCCCTCCAGACCAGAAGCCAGTTACGCTGTCCTTCTCCTGGCTGCCTCTAAAGTTTCTTCTGCAGCATGTCACACCTGCAGCACAGAGCAACAGCTGAACGAGTACTTTGTTGTCTGTTATACTGGGCTGAAAGTCTAGCTTTTTCTCTCTCCCTTTTTTGAACAAAGGTGCTGTCACAGATGAAAGGTCTGCTCTACCTTCGTTCTTCCTAGAGGGAGTGACTGTCACTTTCAGGTGGTAGATACCGTCTGACACTTTAATTCAATTTATTTCATTTGCAGGAGTGCACTTTATATCTTATAGCAACAGTAGGGAATATTTTTCATGCTGAAATTCTGACAGGAATCTCAGGTAATATTAGTGTGACACACTGTCACATGCTTATCCCATCTGCAGCTCTCCAGGGAGTGCTCCTCCGTGCCAGCACCACGCACTGCGTTCCCAAACCCCAGCGTACGGTGTCTCCTGATGCCCACCGCCCGCACAGGCACTTCCAGCACGTTCAGTTCCTCCTCTCCTGGGACAGGGCAGGGCTTCTCTGACCCGCTGCATCCTTCGCCAGAGGTGCAGCCACATCGCACAGAGCTCCTCAAACCACCCCGTCTTCCTGCCCCGCGAATTCCGTGGGGTCGGTGATGGGAAGCGGGAGGGGGAGCCGCTCGGACGGGTGGGAAGCGGTGGCATGGGTGAGAGGGACAGAGCTTAGCGGGGAGAGAAGCCAGTGCTAGAGAGAGGAAGGGAAGAGCCAGACCAGAAGCTTGCAGGGCACAAGTCGCTGGCAGTGCTCAGGCTGCAGGGTGGAGCTTCCTTCCCCCTGTTCTAGAGAGAAAATGGGGGTCTGGGGGAATGGTATAATTTCTCCCCCAAATATTTTTAGCTGAAGTAAAAACAGTTACCAAAAATAGTATTTTTTTAGTGCAGCTAGTCACTTGAAGGTATATCTGATAGCAGCTCTGGAATTAATTTTTCATGCCCACATTCAGTTTTCAGACGCTACTTTAGACATAGCGAAATGCATAAGCTCTTCTGCTCATTAGGAATTTTTGTTAGCTTTAGCTTGGCCAGCAGAAAACCCCTCTTTTCCTGGCACTGCAGGAGGTCCCTGCTGTGACAGGCTAAAATACCAAAAGATACAAGGGGTCTGTCATATGCTGTTGTCCTTTTGATTGAACTTGGAGAGAAAAGGCTTTTGTATAGCTTGCAGCCAGTTAGCCAGCGCACTCCTAATATTATAGGCACAGATTTAGTGACCTGCCTGAGAAGTGAGATTGAAATAGATTTATTACAGCTTTCCGTGCCCCTGGAAGCCATGTATCTGTGTCTGGGATTTTTAACGGCGTTCTCGTACGTTAGCATTTGGGCACTGCAGAGTGATTCACGGCTGAATATTGGCAGCGACAGCGCGAGGCAGAGGAAGTGTCGTTAGACGTGCGTTACAGATGTGGAACTGGAGACTTGAGGCCGTGTTTATGCGATAGAGTACAATGCTACGGAAAGATTGAGAGGAGGCAGACTGAAGTGGCTTGGATCCTGGCAAGCAGGCTAGTTGCGAGGTTTTTTATACACATGCTTGCTCTGTGCAGCATTATCCTGTGTGCAGTGAGCATTTTCTGGGTAAATTCACACCAGAGGCTTGTGGCCAAGCAGAGAGCTGCATCCAGGTGTCACAAATCCCAGCCTACCCCGTATCAGTCCTCTGTGCAGACAGAAGCTTTCTATTGGGTAAATTACAGATTCATTTATTAAATCATAATAAATGGATTTATCATTCCCGGTTATTACCGGAACACATTTGAAAATCCAATCTTGCTGGTCCGTGCAAGCCACCTGGTTTAGTTTCTCTCATCATGAAACTGTGGCTGGCACGCTGAGCCCGTCTGCGGGTGCCAGGCGGGAGGGCTTGCGCGCAGCCGTTCGCGCCGGAGCCGCTGGCTCCCGAGCTGGCGTGCGTGGAGCCAGTAGGCAGCTGCCAGGGATGAAAGACACCTTCTCGGGGAGCGTAATGACCCCGCTCAGCTACGGAGCTACAAGGCTTCACGTGTCGCTCCCGCTACTGTTTCAGAAAAACAAAGTAAAAATTATTACTTCCATATTTGTTGTGCTAATTAACTTGTGTGTGTTGCAGTACTCCAGCCAAGTCGCAACGCTGCTTGCTCGGTAAATTTCTGTCTGAATGCTTCCTGGTTTAGGGTGAAGCTTTAAATCCTTGTTCTAAGAAATTCCTCCCAATTTTGAGTGCAAACAGAAGGGTATGTTTGTTTTAAAAGAAACGAGAAGGATGAGGGTTTATTGTATTGTATGGCACAGTGAGAGAGGTCTAGACAACATTTTGTCAGACGTGATTTTTGCTGGTTTTTTTCCAGGATGCCAAATCCATGAGAAGACCACGAGACCCAGGCCATGAGAAGGTCGATTTTGATGTTTCTTAAAGCTTCCAAATACCATTCTGGGCAATGCCAGTAAAAGGTCAAGGGTAAAACAAGCCCCATTTTCCAGGTAGGAAACGCGAGGCATTCAGTGGATTGTTCAGTGGGATGTGTCACACTTGCTTTTCTTGTTTGCCTTGGGAAGGTGAACGTTTTAATGGGATGCCTTCACGATTCCATTGCTTATGCAGCGAACACCACTGTGTTTGCTACATAAGGTTCACGGATTGGCATGGCCACGCCAGATTGATATTAAGAAATTGTAAGAAAAAAAGGCTTCTGTTCATAACAGTGTCTTTTCAGCAGTGTTTTAAAGCTTAGGGTGTGCTGACTCTCAGGGGGCCTGCCCCGGCTCTCTCCAGCAGTGGTGTATATGGATGGCACATCTCCTGCTCAGCAGTGCTGAGGTTGCTGTCTGGCCTTGGATGCAGCGTGAAAATAACATGTTCTGATCTTACAATGACAGAGGAAGAGTCTCTGCATCTTGAAATATTTGATCTTTGACTGTGCTATTACAGAAGCACAGTGTGGTTTGGAGAGCCTCACGGAGAGCAGGTTGTGGTTTTGCCGTATGTTACCAAATTATCTCCTGTTCCCCCGGGGGTTTTTTTTGCTGCTTTGTTTGTTTCCTCTCAACTGGCATGAGAAAGAATGTGGGTTATAAACAAAAGTTGTCAAGGAATTAATTTAGCTAGCAAAAAAAAAATACCCTTTTCAAATGTTAAAACTGAGGCTGAAAGAGAGGTCTGAGCTGCTGGTTTGAAAGGGGAGGACTTTTTTGTCAGCGCTGTTTAGTGTCACCGGCCCCAGCAGTGATGGGAGAGACCCAGGCCCTAAGCTGGTGGGTCTGCCCCGTGCTGCCTTCTGACACAGCGCCGCTGTAGCACCTTGTCTGCTAGCCTGCTTTCCTCTTCAAATAATATACAGGGCAGAGCTCCATGTAATTCACTGACTAGCTTGCAGTTAAATGGACAACAGATTAAAAACAAAAGTATTTCGGGATTTTTACTGGAGCAGTAGAGCAGGCCTATTTATTGCTTGGGATATTTGGAATTAATGAGCTCAGGGGTGAATAATTGATAACCATTTAAACACAAGCAAGAATTCAATTAAATATGGAAAAGAGGAGGCTGGGCATGCGGTAAAGAATTTCTCTTTCCCTATTGACTGCAAACAATCCTTTCAGATCTGGTCACTGAAGACAACTGGCAATGAAATGGGTGTGTGAAAGAGGAGGAAACCAGATATTATGTTACTTAAAAGTCATTCATCATGTCACAGGAAGGCAGGAATCTGAACTCCTGAAATAAATAATCGCTAAAGGTGATCTCTCTACACAAAGGTACTGTAGCGTGAAGCCACTTCCAACCACTAAAATATTCCTTCTGTAATTAGGCCAGGTACCCAAGTGCTGGGCTTGCAGTGTGTCCGGGGAGGAGCAGGAGGCATGAAAATGATTTCTTGGGTGAGACGTCTCCGTGAACTGCCTGTAGAAATGAACTTGCTGCTCCGCCGTGCAGATGGGAGTGCAGTGCAGCGTTCTCATCTCTCTTTTTACCAGCCTGGGTGCTGAGTAAAGCAGGAGTCTGGGTTAAATTGTCAAGCCTGGTTTGCAAAGGCTGTTGGAAGAGCTGTTCATATCTGCTCATCAGAGCACTTTGACTCCAAGTACAAAATTAAGTGTCATTTTGCATGTGTCAGTGAAGAGTATTATTTCCTTCTCTCTTTTAATTCCATCCTTGTTTTTTCCTACTCTGTGCGAAACAGTTCCTCAGCATTCCCTGCTGAGAATGGGTGGCATGAAGAGGTCCCTTTGGTATTTTACCTCATGGCAACTTCAAAGTGGTAACTGAAAGAGAAACAGTGCTTTTTTTGGCAGTCAAGGTAACAGCACCACAGCCTGTTGAACGGTCCAGGCCGCTTTACTGAAAGTACACTGCCTTGGCTGTGTAAAAAGACAGCGGCTTTGGGATGAGGGTGGGTGCAAAACCTTCTGTCAGCCAAAGAAGTGATTGTGAGGGGTCAGCATAGCACTTGCTTCCAAGAGTTTGGCTGGGCGTGAGCATGCTTTGGTTTTCCATCTCTTCTAACACTCGGTGGCACGCTCAGCGCCGCGCTGATGGCTGGCCCTACACGAAGTAGTGAACTCTCCTTGGTGTTTCTGCCCTGAAGCCAATAATGCGTGTTCATGTGCTTTTCGTCTCGGTATTGCACTGTGTCATGTTATACTGTTTTCCTCGTTTTCCTCTCGCTTTCCTGGAAGGTGCCTAAAGATTGGAGTTAGGTAGTTTTGCAGTGTTTGTCAGCATTTCCTACGATGTGGGTGTACACAGCAGCTGCAGAAGTTAGTCTGTGGGGCTGTTAGCCTGAGCCTGTGCTGCTGCCCAGTTTTCCAATGTTCGTACTCGTCGCTCTTTGTCCTGCGTAGCTACACGCTCTGCTGCTTTGTTGTGGTTCGTAGACACCTACGTAAATGTGCACATGCACCTTACATGCACCACACAGTAGGTAACGGGGAGTGAACGGCTAGATAAACCTGAGACACCTTAATAAATGTTCTCGCTGTCTTTCTCTTTATTTCAGCAGCTGTAGAAGTGGCTTGAAGCTTGAGGTGTAACTTTTCATCTGGTAACGTGTGTGGGACTGAGCGTGAGGACGGTGTGGCGAGGATGCCAGCGCAAGTAGGGCTGCCTCTCCTGAGATCTGGTTACAACACGTCAGGACCCCATAGAAGAAAAAGGGAGAACACAATATGTGGATGTGAGAGCTGAGTACTCATTCGTTATAATGCTGTTCTGAGTCTGTTTTCTTTAGGGTAAGTCTGTATCCACACCTGTGCCCGATGGCAGTGAATGGCACATTGCACAGCGCGGTGAAGAGATCGCGGAGGTTGTAGCGATGCAGGGAAGTTAGTAAAATTTAGTGTGTGAGCTGGAATCACATTAAAGATTAATGTGTAGTCTTAGCATCTGTTCCTCCTTTGTAGGATATCTGCACGTTTAATTTTTAAGCATGTCTTAGCCTCAGCCTGGGAAGAGAGATACTATAACCGAGAGAATATACATTATTAACCTTCAAGCCTCCAGCTGGAGTCAGCTCCTACAGCCTCTAATGTTCCGGTTTCTGAACAAGCAGATGAGCACCCACCATCCAGTCTGCAACACCGGACGGTCCTGGGTTGGGCTGGCTCCGGGGGCAGTTCTAAAACAGCAGATGGATGCAAGCACTTCATTCGGTAGTTCGTAATTAACGCACAGTGCTTATACCGACTCATCAAAGATCACTGGTGCCTGCAATGTAATCTCAAGGAAGATACAGTTTCTAGTTCTTATCTTGGAAAAGCAGCCACTAAGTGTATGCAAGCACCATAGGACAAAGTCCCTGACTCACACAGTAAATTATTAATGGTCCTCTGTTCGGGTGAGAACGTAGCCTCCTAGCTAGGTGCACAGTGTTACGAAGGACCTTAAACAAGTTCAAAGCACCTTTTGAATGGTTTAGCTGGAATAATTGGTAACAGCTGACTTTAACAGCATTCAAGATGGATACCCAGGTAACTTTAATTATTAGTGGCTATACTGCTAGAAGTGTTGCAGCTAGCTAGAGATGTAGTTCCATAGGACATTTCTATTAACTGCCTTAGTAAATTTTTTAGTAGTGCAGTTCCATAGGCTAGATGGTGGTATAATGGTTTTGAAATAATATTTTTATAAAGCACACAACTGATATAATTCAGTCACAAATGTCTAGACTCATTTCAGAAACTTCACGGTGCGGAAGTGTGTGTTGCGTTTAGCTTGGACGATACGCCTTCGCAGTAAGAATGACTTTTATCCTTGATACCTGTGTGTTCATGAATGTTCACTTTCCATCTCTGCTGACTAATTTGGTGGACTTCGACAAAGAAATTTCTTGGAAGCTGTGCCTGGGGTGACATCTCACTTGCATGCTAATAAAGTCTTGACAGAGGAGATGACAGATGGAACTCCAGGATCAAACCTGCTACCTTTTTCCAACAAGATATTAAAATTCAAAGGTTTATAGCAGCTCTAGCAGTGAAGGTGCAGGTTTCTCGGTGTCTGCTGATGACTTCCTCTTGCCATAGACTGTAGCAAAACTTCCAGGGAAAAATTCTGTGAGACCTCTGTAGCAGTACTGCGTCACTAACACAGACTGTTCTCTGAAATAGTCCAGTTTCATCTTTCTGAATGCTTAGGAGGTGCTGAAGCTGGCCTGTGCGGACAGTGGTCGCAGCCTTGGCATGGCACTCTGCCTCCAGCAATCTCCGTCAAATCTAATCACAAAACCCGGTGACGTTTTGTGTAGGACAGACACCCAGGTGACCTTGATGTTCTTGGCCCAGAGCTGACTCATCGGTGAATGAACGATGTGGTGAAATTCTGTGATCTGCCTGGCAACCACTCCACTTGCTGCACAGCAACTTTGTTAATCCTCCGTTTATTTATCGAGCACCAGTGTGTTGAGGCGTGCTCAAGTAAAAGTGGTTCCTATGCACCTCCTTTTCTCCTCTTCCCCACAGAAGATTGTTGCCTGTGTTTGGCAGGGACAGTAGAGTTGACACTCACGATGCATTTCGTGAAGGTCACTTGTGCAGCAGAGCGAGCGTCCTCGGAGGAACCGCGGTTGAAAAGCCCCGCAGGGAGCTGCCCCATCAAGTGACCAGGCTGAGGAGAGTCAGCTCGGCACATCAGGAGAGGCAGGTCCTTGCTGGCGGGGGCTCTGAGGCACGGAGCGACACCGGCTTGCTCGGGAGAGGTGCTGAGGAAGGGTGCTCAGCTGTGAGCGGCGGCGGCACGAAGCCCAGGGAGCAGAGGTGGGAGCTGGACAGGAGCTCTGCAGCCGGCGCCGCAGAGACCAAATGACAGAGCTCGATGCCGAAGCCGAAGAGAAGTAAGCAAATTATTCCCAAATAAAGGGGGACAGAGGCAGAACGTAGCAGAGCATTTGAGCTGCTTATTCTCAGTCAGAGAGAGGCATACCGTGACCAAATGCAAGACAGAGGATTTAATTTTTAATTAGCCATAATTAATTCCTTCCACATCTCATGTCTGGTGAGAAGACAGAGCGAAAGGAAGCAGCAGCGGTTTTGCTTCGATGTGTCACAGCGCCAGAGAGGGAGATAAGGGGATGTGTGTTAGGGAGCTGAAGTAGGGACTGCTGATCTCGGAGGGGTGAGTGGTGGGAGGTGGGTGTCTGGCTGCGCCGTGACCCTGTTTAATCTGTTGGAGCTTTGCTTATTGCAAGACTGAAGGGTTTTTTACTTTGCATGCAGTTTTCAGTGTTGCTGCACGATGGTGCATGGTCTGGCTGAATCGGACACAGAGGAGCTCCCCGTTCAGTGAGCCAAACTTGAGCATTGATGTAAGAATAGTCCATGGGGTGTGATAAGTACCTTGCCATTGAGGCTCTAAACTCATATAGGAATGAGAGAATTTCTTTTTGATAATAGTTGTAAAAGGCTCAAAAACAATCCTCCTCAGGAAAAAAAAATCTACTCTTTTATCCAATTAAAAAACATATATGAATTCTTATCTTTCCCTTTTAATGTATATTTGTCTGACAGATCCAGACGTATGAACAACTTTTAGTAGCTGGGGGCTTTTGCAAGTTTGCTGTGAAAGTTTTCCTTCCCATTGTCACACTACATGACAGATATTTGACATAAATTCCAGTTATTAGACAAAAACCCCAAATGCTCAAAGGAAAACTCATTTGCCCTTGTCAGATAACCCCACGCAGCTTCTTTGGCCCTACTGATGTTAAACCTGCTGCTTCTTTATTCACCCTCCCAGGAAAAAGCAGCCGGGAGCTGCCTTTCTCATTCCACAAAACCCAAAGCAGCATTGCCCTGCTTCTTCTCCTCAGTCTGCCCTTTCGAAGGTCAGCTCTCAAGACCATAAAATCAGCACAGCACTCCTCCCAGGATCCGTGCGTAATTCCTCGGGCGACAGCCTTTGCGCATCCCCACGCCGTCTTTCACCGGCTCTGGAGCCCTGGTGCTGCGGCCGTGCTGGGGTGTCCTCAAGCCCTCTCGGCCCCTTGTTCCCAGAACAGTTTATGAACCGGCCATCATCCACCACGGACGGGAGCAGCAGCCTCCTGTTTGCTAAGCACTGAGTTCGGGATTGGCGAAAGAGCTGCGAGGCGCGGAGGGATTCCTCCTCCTTAAAACCACGCTGGCTTCCCTCTCTGTCTGGTGCCAGTGAGCGCGGGGCGCGTAGCTCCGGCTGGGCTCGGCGACGTGGGGCTCTGCGGGGAGCGGGGGGGGACGTGGCCGCCTGCCATGGAAATGGAGATTTCACAAACACAATGCGAGGCGAAACAAAGAAAACATTATCTACAGCGTGAGCTGCTGAGAAGCAAACAGCAACTTACACACGGTTTGGGGCTGGCACGGCCTTTATTTTTACCCTGCGACAAGGCTCCCTGTCTAGTTATTTACTGTATTAATGACACGAGACAGAATTACAGCAGACGGGCCGAGCACATTCGTTACTGCGATAATTGTCGTCGTTTCTGCCAAGGCCGGGACAGCCGAGCGCTGCGCAGAGCCCTGACGGTGAAGGGAGCAGGGGGAATGCAGGAGCTGGTCCCAGCTTCTCCCCGCTCCCCACTCACGCTGCTTTTCTTCCGTGTCCTCTCTTCGCCCACCACCCACCAGAAAGGAGATGCTGGGTTGGATTGCCGGGGTAACTGCCATTCGCTGTAGGCAGTGCTCTGTGAGAAGAGGAGTTCTTATGGGGAAGGCTCACGGCTTCGTAAAGGCGACACATGCTTTTCCCCCAAACCCCCCTGTTTTATTTTTTGCTATGTTACGCATTTACTTCAACATCACTGTCGTTATTTTTACTTCCTCAAATAACATTCAGCTCTAAGTATAAAAACCAAGATAAATAATGTACAAAGCTAGTTATGCCCCTGTATGCAACCCTTTAAAAGAAAGTTGTGGCTTTTAGATAGACCTAATTTTCAAGGTGAGGAATATATACTGTAATAGTAACACTTTCCAATTCAAACATGCACCTAAATCCGAGAATTTCATATCGTCTCCTGACAGGCAACACAGTAAAACACAAAAGCATCTGCTGGTGTGTTAGTCTTCTATTTGTTCGCCTGCAGTTACGTTACCATCTAACTTTGGGCAGCAGTTACCTGTTCTATTTGGTGAGGGTTTGTTTTTTAAAAATTCAAGCATCAAATACAATAATTTGCTTGTAGCAGAATATACATTTCTGTATATTCTTTCTTCTTTTATCCTTAAATAAAATAATTTCATATAGGAAACATAATAATAATTTCATATAGGAAACTTTTATCCTTAAGTAAAATAATTTCATCTAGGAAACATCAGGCTTTATTCTTTAATACTGCTAGCATGTGAAAAAAAAATTTCCCTTCTTTCCTGTGAGAGGGAGAAGAAAGAGGTTTTACAGCAGCTGCGCCCCAGTGGGCTTTTTGTTAAGGCCAAGAAGTGGTTAATGCTTTGCCACTCCTTTAAAACATTGCTGATTTCACCTGTTTCACCAGGATTTCCCTGGTTCGGGTGAAGTTTCCCTGTGTCAGGTGCTCAGCAGCCTTTTAACCCTAAGAGCAAACAGCTGCGTCTCCTCTGCCCCAGCCATGCAGGGAGTCGGTAGCTCGGTGCTTCAGAAGGCTGGGGGATTTATTTTTTTCCTCTTTTCTGCTCGACTTGCTTTGGGCTACCTTTTTGTAGCGATACGGAAGAACTGGGGGTAAGTCCAGAGCTCTTTGTAAGGTTTTTATGCTAATATGTGCTTTAAAATGAGAATTCCTGGCCGGATGAGGAGGGGTAGCTCTCTTGCAAACTGGTGCCTGCCTTGCTTGGCGTAGGCAGCAAGGATTGTCGCCGCTCTCAGAGGAAGCGAGGCAGGACTGTTTCTGGGGCTTTTTGGAGAGAACGGTGCGGCCAAGGGAGGAGGGGAGGAGCTGCCCTCCACCTGCGTGAAGGAGGGGAAGAGAGGGCTGCTTGGGGATACTTTTCTGATCCGTGGGGAAGGGGGCTTGCAACATGCGTGCGTAGCAGAATACCTGGGGACTCCTACATGACTGCCTGGGGAGTCTTGGCCTTTATTTAAAAAAAAAACAAAAACAAAACCCAAACACCTAAACCAACAGAATGAGAATTTCTGCCCTGTGGTGACCCTGATGGGTGCAACTTGCTGCATGCAGAGTGCTGGAGACCCCCCGCCCCCTTGTGTGCTTGCTACGGGGTGAAAATCACTTGGATGCTCCGAGGGGGTCCCTGTGCTGCTTCCTTTTGCCTCTGCTCTGTCTCCGTGCCGAGGCAGAGTGCTTGCCTTTCCTCTTGCTTGATTTCAGAGCTGCAGGCAGCAGTGGAAGATCCTGACGGGTGCTGTGACCAGACCCTCCCCACCCTCAGAAATAGCTTTTGTGCACTGTACAGTATCGTGAGGGTAGTAGAGGGATGTCTTCTGAAGGTAATGCCCTCGCTTTCCCTTGCAGAAGTTTCTCCTGTATTCAGTCCCACCACGCTGCTTGCTGCTGGAGGTGGCTGTAGAGCAAACCCGGTCTGCTGACTGGGGGTCTGCCAGGCGGGGTGCTGGTGGGGTGCTGGAGGATCTCCGTTTCTGTGTCCAGTTCTGGGCTCCCCAGTTCAAGAAAGATGAAGAGCTACTGGAGAGAGTCCAGCGGAGGGCTACGAGGATGATCAGGGGACTGGAGCATCTCTCCTACGAGGAGAGGCTGAGGGAGCTGGGCTTGTTCAGCCTGAAGAAGAGAAGGCTGCGAGGGGACCTAATATATGCTTGTAAATATCTGAAGGGTGGATGTCAGGAGGATGGGGCCAAGCTCTTTTCAGTGGTGCCCAGCGACTGGACAAGGGGCAATGGGCACAAACTGAGGCACAGGAAGTTCCGT
>Ga0181612_114303_pt1 | contig 17851 bp, 12 predicted proteins | sample HoacroProtozoa21_FD_119630 | JGI IMG/M metagenome (GOLD analysis project Ga0181612, IMG submission 119630) | Hoatzin crop microbial communities from Cojedes, Venezuel. Combined Assembly of Gp0051906, Gp0051904, Gp0051908 | reverse complement strand
GCACCCGGGGTCCCGGCGAGCCGGGTCGCTCCCCAGTCCTGCGGCACGGCGCGGCTCCGGGACCCCGCGCGCGGCAGGTAAGGGGGGCGGTTATCCGCGGCTCGGTAGCGCCCGGGTCTGTCCCCGCAGCGGAGAGACCGCTGGCCGCGGGTCCAGCGCCTGGGAGGGCTCGGTTCCTGAGGTACCGTCCTGGTGCCCGGGGCTCGCCTCTGCCTGCTGGAGCCTCTCCTGAAGCCCGCCTGCACCCCCCCGTGGTCTCATCTGCTTTAAAGGGAGGGGGGTCCGTGTTTTTCTGCACCGTTTCGGGTCACCTTCCACGGCGAGGCGGGAAGCCCCCCTCGGGAGGCCGGGAGCGGAGCCCCAGCCAGGAGGAGTCGGTGTGGTGCTCCGACGGTGTCGGACATGACAGAGGGAGCTGCCCGGGTTCCCCTGCTGAGGACCCGCGGGCGAGAGTCCTGGCTCCAGGCGTGGGCTTCGCCGGGAAGCGGCCGTGGCGGCTGAGGCCGTGAGGTGATACCGTTTGCCGTGTCTCCAACTTAGCCACTGTGTGCTAAAATGCCGTTTGGTATTTGGTTTTTTTTTTCCACTTAAAATCGCCCTCACTAAGCTCAGTACTAGTTACTCCGTTGGCACAGAGGACAGCCAACATCATTTACCTTTCGATCCCAGAGTGGAGGGACAGAGCAGCTTTGTCTGTTGCAGGTGATTTGAGCCAGCACTGATGTGCCCAGGAGCGTGTGTGTGCATGTTCCATGTCTTTCCAGGCATCTCCTCTGTCTTTGTCAATAGAAGAGATGTTTGAAGGTATACCTCAGTTTTGTCCTGTTGTTTTTGCCTTAGGGGAGATGGCTAATGTGAGAATAGAATGAGAAAAAAATGTAAAAAAGACACATAGAAGTAAAGCGGGAGAATTATTGAGTCTGTTTTGGTTTTCTCATTTGTTAAACGGATTTATTGACTTTTCCCGAATTATGTTCTAAGGTTTAGTGCTTTAAATCAGAGACAATTGTAAGATAACACCTCTGTCCTGAAGTTCAGTGGGTTTCAGAGGAAGCTGTATGCCATCCTTTTAAGTGCAGGGAAGGGGAGGTGTGGAGAAGTTAATGGTGTGTCCAGACTTGTTCAGCAAAGGGTGACAAGACGAGAATGGACTTCTGCATGGTGACTTCCGCCAGTGAGGCAACCGTTAGACAAAGCTGCCTTCCGGGTGGGTTAATGTTTGCAGAATACTTTAATATTTTAAAGCACAATATTACTTTCTGGGCACAAAATGTGAAGCACTGTGGGTGACACTGCAAGAATCTTTTTTTCCCTGTTCAATTATCTTCCACAATCTGAAGACTCCACAGATCCCCATTAACTGTCTCTGGCTGCCCTACATATCTTAGGCATGCCGTATCAGAGTGATCATTAATTAAGCCCGAGGAGAAGCACTCATCTGTGCTAGTGAACTGGATCTTCGTCTTCCAACCTGCCTGCCATCCTGATTGATCTGCAGGCCACCAAGGAAAATCCGGTGGGCCTCTCTGCTCATATGACTTGCCTGATTTCAGTGTTCTTCCTGGAAAGCATTATCAAATTATTTTTCTTACCTATCAGGATAAATTGCTTGCTTTTCAGAATTTCTCAATAGCCATAGAAATGCCATGCATACGGGCTCAACACGAGTTAAGGTTCTGTGAGTGATGGGTGGGAGGAGAAAGGGGAAAGGCATAAAGACTGGAGAGTAAGGAGGTAAGAAAAGGAGACATCAATTCCTTGGCATTGAAAGGAGGGCAGCCCCTTCTGATGCAAAATCTATCCACAAAGAACAGAGCTGAGATAACCGATGCTCACATGTTTTCAGCAAGGCAGTGGCTTCTATTCACTATCATGTGGGTTGCCTTTGAACCAAGGATTCAAAGTGTACCTTTGTGTGAATCGATTTTACTCCAGTGGCTGAAAATTCATAATTATTTAAGCTGAAAAGAAGAAAATCTTATTAACTGAAATCAATTTTAATCTTCTACGCTTGTACTTTCTTATTCGCAAAGGAATGTTCATTTTCTTCTATTGGTAGCATTAAAACATGTTGGTCTGTCACTACATGCAGCTATAGCGGTAAATTCAGTAAGCAGAAGGCTCTTCTTACATATTTATGTTATTCTGTAAATTTAATGTTCAGATTCTTAATTTTTATGTGGTAGGAAATAGTGTCAGTCAGACAACTGATTTTTTATTTATGTTTTCAGTATGTGTCAGCTTGCATTTGGAAGAAAATAAATCTGCATTTAAAGCCTCAGAGTCTTCATTTTCATTTTTTGAAGATAAAAAACATCTGCATATTTTTTCCTTCGTATATCGATCCCTGAAAATATTAACCATTCAAAAATCAAAATGACACATTTATGAAAAAGTATTCATTGGCTTTTTTTTCCAGTTGTCAGCCCCTTCAGAGTTTTGGGATTAGCGCATGTCATTCTTCAACATCTACTTTTTTATTTATAGATTGAATAGAAAAAACTAGATTTCCTGTTTCAGGACAGCTCCCAGATTGTGCCTTAGCTTTGAATGAATTAGTTCAATTTGTTGAGATGAATAGGAAACTCTGTGTTTTCAGAAAAGGCTACTTTTGTCAAAAGCTGATTTTGTGCTTTGCCAACCTATGGCTCAGCTATTCAGCTGATGACATCTGCCAGTCCAGCACACTGCTATGCTTTAAAAATCCTGGCAGTGATACATACTGCCTTAATAATTCCTTATAGTCTGCTGTCCTTCAGGGGTTTTCAGCTCATAATCCATGTTGGCAAGGGGGAAGGTCTCAGAGCTGTTAAATACAAACCTGATGTGAGAAAACAGATGGCTCCAAACAGAAGAGAAACGTCCGTGGGAGAGGTATCCCTGGGGCCAGCAGGCTCACAAGAAGGTGAGAGCAGAGGAGATTTGATGAAAAGCATCTCAGTGCCAGAAATAAAACTTCTAAGGTCAAGGATGATTTCTGACAGAGGGTTTCTGCTAGTTAGCCTTCAGAAAAAATCAGACTTGCACTCCAGTAGCCTCTTCTTTCTCACAACACCACTCTTATGGATGCTCCAGGTTCATATCTTTCTTCTCCTGGGATACCAAATTGCACCAAGTGTAACAAGAATAATTTCTTCCCCCCGAAATGCCTGGAATGAGCCACAACCCAGTGAAAAACCGGTGTTTCTGTTTCCTTACCTCTCTGGACATTTCTGTGGGATTACGCAAAAGGCCTCTTTGGAAATCCCTGCCACTTTCACCTCGGGTCTGTGCATTCTCTCCTGTGGCTGTTTTTCCTTTCATCATCTCTCAGTGGCAAGTGAGAGCCTTTCTGTTTCATGGCTTCTGGTTTCCATGTCAGAATGCCTCCTGGTCATCCTCAGCTGATGGTCAGGCTCTCTGGTCGATTTATCTCTTTAGGGACTTCCCCTCTAGAAAAGTACTTTACTCTCGGTAGTATCTCAGAGGATTTCAGTCTGATTAGGAAATAATCAGGATTTGACAACCTTTCGTCATTAGCTCTAGGAATTTCATTCCAGTGATTAAAAAAAATACAGGAGATACCAAAGACAGACACCCCACTCAGAGCAGAGTTTGTGGTGGTGCTGGTACGTAGCCAGATTTCCTAAATAATCACACCCCCTACTAATACCATAATAATGATACTGAAGCATTCACTTCTCTGCAATTGAAAGTGCTGCATTTTTAATAACCTGGCATCATGGATCTGTATCTGCACTTGTATCCAATCAAGAGTCCCTTGAGCCAACTAATTCCTGCTGCTCGAGATACAGATTATATTTACTGTGCAATGCATTAAGCAGTCCTGAATCGCTCCCAGGGGAATCTTCCAGGTGTGTCTCTGTGCCGTTTGGCTCTTCAGCAGCTCTGGGCTGTAGCTGGGTGTAGCTCGGATAAAGCTCTGATATGAAGCCCTCAAATATCTTGCCTAAACAAAAACCACAGGGTAGTTTGTTTTTTTCAGATAATCCTTTCCAGACTGGATTTACAATTGGCTGTGTTTTCCACTGGGCTGCATGGCTGCAGCTTCTTGCTTTCTAATTGCAGGTATTTCTGTGTGGTGTCTCCTCATTTTGTCTGAGTAAAGCACTTGGGTGCTTGATCTTGCCAGCACAGAGCAGGGCAGGAAAGGAGGGGAGATCAAGATGGTCAGGTGTCTTCTCAGTAGGAAGGGAAGGGAAAAAAGCCTGAGGTCCTAGTTTTAAGTTATTGTAAAGTTCAGGCAAGAGTCTGCATTAAAACATCCTGATGAGAGCACTGCATGATTTCCCGAGGAAGGGAAATGGAGGTGTTGCAATCCTTTACTGAAGTAATCACCTGCCAGCCCAGTCTCTAGGTAGCTAGGACAGTGCTGTCTTGCATTAGTACAAGTGCTTCACACCCACCATTGGTGCTTCACGGCTCTGTGGTCTTCAGACATAGCAATGGCCAGCATTTCTTACTTGTGTATGTGCGTGGGTATAGACTGTGTAGAAGGTGTTTTTTCTGCTCTCTGGGAAGGGAGGTAAGAGGCTCAAAACTTTGTTGTCATGTACTACCTGCTTTCTCTGTTGTTACTTTTTTCTAGGCATCTGCTTGGATGCTTAGAGGAAGCACAACACGGTTTTGACGTGTAGAGCAAGCTCCTAGTGCATCTTCCAGTCTCACTTAATATAAAGGCTTCAAACTGAGGTTGGATCAGGTGTTATACCAATAAAATAGATGGTACCCCTGATCCCAGCCTAAGTGCGCTGCTGTGGAAGCAGGATGCTGGGCTTGAGTTGACGGGACCCATTTGGTTCAGCTGTTCCTATGGTACCTTGTAATCCAGCAGTGACCTGGTGGATGGGGTGGGAATTACAGTGGGCACCTGCTGTTGCAGGGTGCAGGATGGCCAGCTTTGGCAAACGCAGAAGGGAGGGGTGGAGCAGGAGAAGAGAACGAGCTTGTCTCCAATTTATCATTTTTTCCTACAAGATTTAAGGACATCTGTTAAGTTTATTCAAGATTCCTATCTAAACCACTTGGATTGCTTTAAGGATTTCGAACTAACGTCTATTTCCAAGTAATTTTCCTGTTAAAGCCTTGGTTCTCTTTAAAAGCTAGTGTGCATGTGCCATTCATTGACATTTTTAGCATAGTATAATAAAGAAACAGATCTCATCCCTATGGAGGCAATGGGAAGCTTTGAGTCCTTTGTCTCAATTTCTCTTTCTTCTAGCAGTGTGGACAAAGAAGTGGGGACACAATGGAGAGACAGCACTGCAGGCTTTCACTCTTAAAAAAGGTAGAACTGTGCAGTTTGGGGACTTTGAAAAAGTTGGTATGCAAGAAAATCGATTAGGCATTTAATTTAATATAAAATGAAAATGCACAGCTATTCTCATATGCTGTTTTCCAGCCTTCAGTAATACTGATCTACACAGCAGTTATTATTCTGTGACATTTGGAAAAGTTACAGAACAGCAGAGGAAAATAAAAAGAACTGATTCATAAAACAGATACTCTGTAAAATGCCCTTGACTTTAAAAAAAATCCTCTGAAAATGTCATCCAGAAACAATTTAGTGATATTGTGAAATGCCTCTCTTCACTACTTTTTTGTTGTTTTGGCTGTATCTGTCAGGAAGCGTTTGGGTGTCTCACGGAAGGATGGCAGGGAGTGCAAGGGGCCTGAGTCGCTCAGCATGGCACCAGGAGCCAGCAAGCCCTTAATCCACACTCAAGCACGTAGTCTTGCTGCAGTGCTGGTCAGCCCGTGCTGGCCAACGCAGGTTTGGCTCGTGGTGCCAGTAGGACTGGTCCAGAGGCTGCTCAGCAGCGTTAGCATGGGGCAGTGCTGGCAGTAGTCGTGCCTGCTGACAGGCAGGAGCCATGTGCCCGTGACAGATCAGAAGGACTGGGCAGACTCAGGTCTGTTGGCACTTGCCTGCACAGAGGTTATGTTGCTTGCCTGCTCCTCCTTTCGCTTGCAGCTTGAGCTTTTAGCACCCTCTGCTCCTGAGGGGAAGGCATGGAGTAGGGGGCTTGATTAGCAAATACTCATAAAGTTTTTGGTGACATGAGTCATCTTATGGTGTTATCCCCTCTGCTCTGGTGCTCAGTGCCGTCTTCTGCTTTCAACAGTCCAGCTTGAGGTCTGTTTCTGCTCAGATGTACACCCAGAGCACGGTCATTTTTCCTGTCTGTCTCCAAGAAATGAAAGTGCTTTGAAGCTTGTGGATTAAGCAGGGAAGGAAAGATGGGTGTGACTGATGAGTGTTTGCTTTCTCCTACCTTGCTGGGATGGCATAGGTGGATGTTTCTCGTTGTGCCTCTTGCTGTTGTTACACACACTTAATGCAGCCTCCCAGTGGGCCACTCCATGAAGGGTAGTTTTTCTCCCCTTCCTTAGACATTCTTTCCTCTAGGGGTTGCTGCATCGTGAACCTGATGAGGGAATCTGTCTGGCTTTTAAAATGCAAAAAGGTTATTTTCAGTGAAATAAATCCCCCTGTCAAGCTCACTGCAAACTGCACAGACACTAGTACTGATAAGGAGGGGCTGTTCTTCCCTCGCCTGCTAATACGTCATTCATTACAGCCTTGAGTATTTGCTAGATTGAAGTAACTGCATAATGTAGTTTGAGCTATTTCACCATGAAACAGACATTGTCCTTTGTTTCAGCAGGGTATGGTGAGGGTGCATGTGTGAAAGATCATATGAAGTCATCTAGGTATTTAAAACAGATCCAAAGCTGTGGAGGGAGCTCTACTGTTTGGCCCTCTCCCAGCATAAGGTCTGAATTAGATGTGCTTTCTTACATAGGTCTTGCCACATGTTTTTTTAGGGTCTGGGGCTGCATATCCTGCATTAGATCAGTGCATTTTGTCATAGCATGATAGACTGGTGACAGACAGATTTGTCCTGGATGCATCTGATACCATCTATTTTTCATCTGTAAAATCTGCCAGCAGATAACCCCCTTTAAAAATACTAGGGATTGGAAATAATGCTTTGGGTAACACGCATCCTCAGAAACATACATATGCACATGCACAAAATTGGAGGCAGGCTGGGGTGGAGAAGGGATTGGGGATGGGGAGGCTATGGAGTAAAATAAGCAGGGAAAGGAGAATCCGTGGCTGGGGAGCTCTCTCTCAAGGTAGGTCTCTGGGGTAGATTTTCCCTTGTCTCTTCCCTATTCTTGGTAACTCACAGTGCTTCTAAAGCACAGGTTGTTTTTTGTTTCTGCAGATAACCCCTGCATGATGTGAGTGAAGACACAGTGCCAGTTCTTCTTATGTGTTGCACATTTTGTGTGACTATAAAAATAAAAATTGATGCTCCTCACTGCTTACCGTCTACATTTTTTCCTCTCATGTCTGCTCTGAGCAGTCATAAAAAGGTTGCTTGTGCTGTAGCAGGGATTTAAGATCAAGGATTTTATTAGCTTGCGGAAAGGCTCTTCCTTCCTGTCTGCATTCAAACCGGATAATTTCTCTTCTGTTAGCAGCAGGATCAAGCCCTGAAAACCAGTGGAAAAAACTTCCTTTGACCTAAATGGTGCAAGCCAAGCTTTTGGGCTCCTGTTTTGTGTGTCAAAGACAATGCTGTCATGGGAAGTGTAAGCAGCAGCATCTTTCCTGCATAGTAACAGAAGACTGTGGTTCTAAAAATTCCTCTACAGAGTGTTTTTGCAAAGCCACCTCCCCAGGGTTCTCCATCTGTTTTCACATGGAGATTAATAACAAATTGTTTGGCTAATAAACTGCTCCCTGCTATCTCTAAAATTTGACCATTTCTTTTCCTTCCCTCCCATGGACAGTTTTTAGATTCCTGTCTGCCCCTGTGCTCACATGTGGGAGACATCACTAACATTAGATGCACAGCAATTGTCATGCTTCAGCTCTGCAGGCTTTTAAGAGGTGAAGATCTCGGTGTATTGGCTGAAAGAGTTGGTGCTGTGGACAGCTGTGTAGTACTGAGGGCTGGTCTTGTTCTTACAAGACGTAAAGAAAAGGAAGAGAGAAAAAAATAAGCTTTGTGTACACTGCTGTGACTTCTGCAAAAGCCCATTTTTTGTTCACAACTGTGCAGAAAATATTCTCAGGAAAAATGAGACTGAGGCATGGACCTGCTTGATTCACCAGCATCCCTGTGGGATGTGGGGCTGATGATGGTCGTGTTTGGAAGTGCTGTGTTCAGGTCTGGACCAAGTGATAGAGGGTATCCCAGCTGTTCCATTGGCAGAAACAGATGAGAAAAGGATAAACAGCTACTGTGAAAAGAGGCTGAAGATCAGAAGGACTCTTTGTGATATTTCAGTCTGACTGCTCCCTAATACGAGCCCACATTAACACCTCTTCCTGTCAAGTACTGGTGAGCAAACTGCTGCCAAGATACCCAGTTCAGATTCGGAAGGTTCCAGTGACGGGACGACTCTCCACAGCCCTTCATGATGTATATCAAGTGACACCTACCCACTTAGTTAAAACACCTACGTAACATCTGCCCTGTATTTCTTCCTTTCTGCTTTTTATCTTACTGCATCCTCCTCTGCTGGATCAGAGGGATCTTCTTCACCATGTTTTTGTTTTTGATGTAGACAGACTGACATCAGATTTTACCACCTTGTGCCTTAAACAGAATAATCTGGGCTCCTTCACTTCCTTAGCCCAAGGGCTCTGACCCAGTCAGAGCAATGGCGCTTCTGAGGGGCTTGCCCCACATTACCCCTCCCCTCCCCTCTTCTCAGCTCAGGACCAAGAGAAGAAGAAACTGAGCTGCCACCACTTCATAACCCTGTTGTTGAGGTGTTTCTAGTCCTGGTGGTAACTCACGGTGGCAACAGCTGCTGTAGTGGGGTGGGAACGTCAGACACAGCAGATAACTCAGGGATGATAGGCATCTTCTGGTCATTAATCAGCATCCCACCTGAGCAGAAGGTGAGCACAAGAACTGGACACAGATTTCCACTGCCTATCCGTGCCAGATTCAAAAGTGACATCACCTTGCTCCTCCTCATATAGTCAAGGTTGACTAGTCCTCCAGGCTTTGGCACCACACCGAGAACTGAGAATAGCTTATCATCTACTGTGAGTTTAACCAAGGTCACACCTGGATAAACTTTAAGAAAAAAAAAACCCAACCACCAATCTTTACCTGTATAGCTGTGCGTTATTTTTAAATGTTACTGGCAAGTCGTCCCCTTTTCAAGGCAGTAGGGACTGAGAGTGGAACTACAGCCAGGAACTTTGGGAATCTAATCCCAAATCAACTTCCATGTATCCAGACTTTTAGTAGATCATCCCAGCAGTGATGCTTTTGGCTTCTCCGTGGCTCCAGGCCTGCTTTCTTTTCACCAGCTCTGGGATGGTAGTCTCACTGTTGTCTCAGGGGCTCATTAGGCTCAATCAGGTGATGTTAGGATTTCATAGATGCAAAACATGAAGTTTTATTGTTGATCCTCAGAGAAAAATGTTAGAGCTTATTGTACTTCCTGGATGAATTTACTATAAAGAGTGAGTTTATTCCATAGAATAAATTTATTCCATTTCCCTTTAAAGGCATTGTTAAAAAACACTGAATGAAAGCTTACATGAATTCCAGTGGATGTGAAGAGATCTCGGAGTCCTGCCAACTTTAACACGTTAAGAGCCAGAGCTTGCTGTCTCTGAAGTCAGTGGATGGTTTGCTTTGAAGTTAAAAGGGGGAAGTGGAAACCAAAGCATGAGATTTCACTGTGAAGTTTCTTGTATATCCCATTCCTCTTTTATGTTATGTGGAAAACTGCCTATCTGCATGCTGCTTCCAAACAGATGTAAAGGCCATCTTCCTCAGGCAGACAAGGTACAAGAACTGTATTGAGGAATTGCTTCTCGTTAGCTCATTTATGAGTTTTTTTTGGAGGGTGGAGGTGATGAGGTGCTTTTCCCAGAGACCCAAACATCACTGGGAAAATTTCCCTTCTTGTTTTCGCTCCGGTCTCTGTTGAGGTTGGACTTTGGGATGGGAGGAGAATGCACAGGCAGTGATCTCAACCAACCACCACACTGAACCACGCTTATTTGGTACACCAGACTAGGGCATTCACCATCACTGCCCCTCTTCTTGCTTCTCTTGATCAACAGTGGAATCACAGAATAGTAGGGGTTGGAAGGGACCTCTGTGGGTCATCTAGTCTAACCCTCCAATATTTAAACCGAGCTGCTTCTAGGTAGTTCTAAAGTGCAACACTTGACACCGCAGTGAAGGGAGAGTAGATGCAGTAAATTTAGTATTTTACAGAGCTGTTTTCCAGTATGTCTGCAAATTTAGGCATACATTTTTGCATGGCAGGTGTGAACTCAGATGACAATCTAAACAGTCTGTTCCCAGCCATGCTGCAGAGCTAGCTGAGATATTCCCTGCCCAGTGATTTAGAAGTAGTCTGGTTTCTGGGGTATGCTGAATCTTGATTTTCTGGATTCCATTTTATGTGTCTTCTGCTCACCAAGGAAGATTTATTTTCTGTAATGCAAAAAATAATCTGAATTGTTGAGTACTTAAAAGCCACATAGAGCCAACTGGCCACAGTCTTAGGTGTTAAAGCAACACAGTTACAAGTTGTGTGTATGTGTGAGTGTAAGAGGGATAAAGAGTTGATCTACAGTTCTGCAACAAATTTCAAAACAAACCAGCAAAATCTTGCATTTGTGGGAAGACCAGAAGCATACTGCCAAATCTAAAAATGCTCAACTTTTTTCTAGCATCTGTTCAAGTAAAACAATTTCCCCAGCATTGTGTGGGCTATAAATTATGACAACTGTGTTTCTTAGTTTCCTGTTTAAGAGATGACTCAGATACTAGGTAGAAGCTTCATTACTGGCCATGTGCATTCTTTTAAATATAAATGTTCATGTAAATGTTTAACAAAGTTCTTCAGAGTTGTTAAAATGTTATTCAGTGTATTCAAATTTGTACCTAAATACTTCATGAATATTTGGCACAGTCAGTTTCTTAAACGTTATGAAATCTGAGAACCATTAATCCTGTCTTCCACATTCATGGAGCAGAATCTGTCTGCCTCAATGCATGTTTAATTACGTGTTTTTTACTTAGGCAGCTTTCCCACAGATAACAGTGCCACTTCATATTGCTGTTAATTTTGCTTGAATGAGGAGTAAAAAACTGAACCCTTATATTTGTTACAAAGATCTGTAAAGATTTGGGTGGTTTTCCCTGCACAATCAGAAGACTTTGCTGTGATTTCCAATTCCCTCCCCAGTGAAGTTACCTTAACAGCAATTTTACTTTAAATCCATTGTGTATACTATATTTTTAAGGTTTGACAGCACTACATAATGCTAAATTGGTAAGGTTTGAAACATCATTCATTGTGACATCATTTGATTACTTTTTGTAATATCCTTGCAATGGTAAATCAGAAGACACTCAAAATGAGAAAGGCTGGCACCAATATAGCTGTTGTAATGCGGGACAAGCACAGTGTTCCTGCTGCAGTTGTCTCTAATCTAGGCCAGTCCCTTAAATCAGTGAATTTCTTTTTCTTCTATGGTTTTACTTCTTCATTCTTGTGCATGTCTGTATTGTCTTGTATTGTCTTCTGTTTGCTTCCAGTATTGCAGAGGAATGTTAAAATCACCCAGTAAGCGGTGCTTGTTTAATCTCTTCTTATAAATGTTAATACTCTTTCCTTTTCCAGTAGCTTTGGTTTGTTATATTTAAAATTGGAACCTGAGAATCAGAATTAGGTGATATTACAAAACATGTATGCATGTAATTAATAAAATTGATGTTCAAGACAGTAATAAGGATCTTCAGGTGACATTTAAACCAGTTGAAAGTGACCCTTTGTTGGAACATTCTGGCAATTTTTTCTGCTTGGTAATAAAAAGACACTTCTTCAGTCTTCTCTCTCATTTTAGGCTGGGAATGGAGTGCATAGTTTGGATGTCAGCAGTGGGACATCTAACCAAAACAAAGCATCCATGGGACTGTTGTCGAATCAATGACTTCTAAGTGCAGGAGCTGTTAGATTGGAAACAAGTGCTACAAGATGCCAAGCGAGGTGCTTGAGAGCAGCAGTGGAGTGGAGGAGACCGTGCGGAAGGAGAGCAAGTCTGGAGGCCAGAGCCCTCACCGTGGCTCTGTGAGAAGGGCTGTGGCAACCACTGTCACCTTTGATGGGGAAGCCACTATGGACCGGAGGAAAAAGAAGAAGAAAGAGTCTCGTCCTGAGTCAATAATAGTGTATCGGTCAGAGAACGAGAATAAGGTGGAAGAAGAACAGGTGGATGAAGAAGGAGGGGAGAGGAGCTCTGAGGAAGGCTCCAAGTTCCTGGGTCAGTCCACGGCAGATGGTATGTATTCCTGGGAACACCCACTTTCCATAAACTTTTATTGATTCCAGCATGCACTGAAAATGGAAGTGTCTGGGGGACCAGCCCTCTCCAAGACTGCAGGCAAGGAGAGCTTGAGTTAATATTCTTCACTCCAAGGGTGACGGAGCACTGGAACAGGCTGCCCAGGGAGGTTGTGGATTCTCCTTCTCTGGAGATATTCAAGACCTGCCTGGATGCGGTCCTGTGCAGCCTGCTGTAGGTGACCCTGCTTCGGCAGGAGGGTTGGACTAGATGACCCACAGAGGTCCCTTCCAACCCCTACCATTTTGTGATTCTGTGATTCTGAGATTTTCATTCTATTAACTTAAATTTATAATGAGAAGAACAATATTTTATTCCCTTCTATGACCAGGAATTATTTAATAGCAAGGACAGCAAAGTACATAGTAGTATAAAAAGCAGTGACTAGAAAAGTTTCACATAACACCCTTGGCTTTGTTGTGTACAGTTAAGAGTAATGGTGTGATTGCCAAGGGGAGGATTTTAGAATTTAATGATTCAGAGAACAGAAAGGGAACATCATTAAAAATGTGGAACATTCTGCATGATCTGTAATAATTGACCTTAATTTCAAGGCATTGGGGCAACAAAGAGATGCCAAGTTTATTGGCAATACTTGTGACTTGCCAAATAACTGATTGAAGTTTAACTATTTTTTTGTCCTGGGTGTTGCGATATAGCCTAAGGGAATTTATGTCTTCATTTTGCAGGCCAAGCCTTAAAGGTATCGGCAGAGGCATTTACCAGTGATCCCTGCTATCTGCCTAAGAGGCAGGCTGTTGTCCAAGCAGCGCGATCTCTGCTTACAGCTGTCACAAGGCTTCTAGTTCTGGCAGACATGGTTGATGTGGCATACCTACTGGAACATTTAACTGTGGTGAGTAGAATTTGACTTAACTCAGATACCCTTTAGCCAGAGAAGTGTCTTCTGATGGTTCCTTCTGCACTGAAAATTCTTTTGGTACATGGGAATTGCAGATCTCATGCACATAACACCTGAGCAATTGGTAAAAGCGTAGATTCTAGATGAGATTTATAGAACATACAAAAAAAAATAAGACTTCTAACTCAACAAATTTGATCCAGGGAAGCAGATGGTTATTGGTACAACCATATTTTAACTTCCTTTTATTTATTACTTCTATTTTCTTACTTGAATTGTAGTACTAGTATAGCTTTTTATGCATGAAACCTTACTTATATTTGTGGCAGTAGTAGGGAATAATTTATTTGTAGATAATCTTAAAGCTGAAATTCTATGTGGATATTTATGGAGGGAAAGAACTGAGTAGGTAAAGTTCTATCTCTGTATTCAAGCTGGTTTGTGAGAGAGATCAGCTAAAACGAGAAGAAGGAGATATGTGAGAAGTGCCTCCAGCAACTCCTCAGCTCTAGCTATGTATTTGTACACTGCAGACAGAAGACTAAAACTCCTCATCTTGGCAAAGCTTTAAAAATTGTGCGGTAGAAAATCTTCCCTAAAAGCCACTTAATATTTTTAATCAAGGGAATAATGTGTTTCGGAAGTGTGTATCATAATAGTGTTATGTTTTGCGTCATTTTTTCCACCTGGCTCTTTTTATCCAGAAGGGATAGCCTCATTCTTCTATTCTCATATAAAACTAAACTGTGGTTGTGCCACTATTACTGATTTAGGTAAAATGTCCACACTTCTGTTGTTCAAATGAAAATACTTTCCTATCAACATAAACTCAAGTTCTTTTAATGTCAGCCATAGTGCCTCATGTGAACAGGCTTCCTTCTTTTTTTGATCAGTGTGATTTTAATCATCCCAGCTTCATGTGTCTGACCACAACTATGTGTTTACTGAGTTTCTTCTCTGGCTGCTTAGTCTATTCAATCTGGTGTATGTCTCCACTGGGAAGAGCAAGGAATTGTTCTATTTTTGTTTCCTTTTTTTTTTTTTGTAACATCTTCAGTAATGTGTGACACACTGATAAAAATTCAAAGTTCTATTGACTTCTTAATGTTTCAGGGCAGATATGAATAATCAGTGCCACCTCTAATAATACCTCATGCCACAACAGGACACACTAACTTAATGGGGACCATTGTGTAGAAAGTTCAGTTTGGTAGGGACAGGGGAATCAAAATTTAGGTCCCAATCGGAGTAGGAATAATATTTCACAATAAAACAATGTTGTGTGGGTTTCAGTGCTGTGTTTGAAACATCCAATGTTGACAATTGTTGGAGATGCAGTACAGGCTAAATTAAGACTGACTTGCAGAAGCTGCTGTGTTGTCGTGTATGTATGAAGTTTGTCAGCTGTAACAGGAGTGGCCTATGTCTTTTGTACTGTTTGTGGAAAGTTTTCTTAAATTATGATATTTTTCATTGGTAGCCTATTACATTTTTACATACATATTTTCATAATCCTAGATTCAGCCTTCTAAACCATATTCAGTATATTTTACATGAAGGAACTAAAATTGGGTAGTTTTCTTTCCTAGAGTTTCAATATTTCTAAACAACCATATAATTCACTTCATGATTTCCTTTTGAAAATGAAAATAAAAAATGACTGAAAATCATAAAAGAATGCAAAGTATCATTCAGGAAAAACTCCAACACTGCAAAGAGTGCAATAAAGTTTTCTTCTTCTTCAATACTTCAATTTAATTTTCTTAATAGGAGGAAGCATTGAATTCTTCAATTAACTCTTAGAATAAATTAGTGTGGCATAACACTCTCCAAAGTGCCTATGTAAAAAGACTCATCCTTGTCCTTAGAGAAAGGTGGTACATTTTACATATTTATTTAGTCTATGCCCTGGCTGTTGAACTTGCCAACAGTGGTATTAGCTGTAATGGCGCATTTTTGTGTTGACATCTAAGGAAATCGACTTAGAAGATAAAGTATTAGATACTTAGAAGATAAAGATTTAAATGCAATTAAATATTTTAATGTCTCAACTTTGCTCTTTTCAAAATCCTTAACTTTAACGATTATACTTTAAAACTCCCTTAGGAATTCAGTTTTTTTGTCAGTGTGGACTTAGTCCAACAAAAAGACATTTTAGTCACACAGTGGCTGTAGTGTAGAAAGGAAACCTTGTCTTTGCTGTATCGACTTTAATATTCTCAGTGTTTGCATGTTCATATGGCTTGAAAATCAACTCTCTTTAAAAGTCATTAGCAGTTGCTCTTTGAACTTGTTCTAAAATTTTAATACTGCTACCATATTATACTCATCTTCACAAAGGCGTGAATGTTACAACTGTTATTAATCATTTAAGAGACAAGAAATTTCATTGACCTTTATGTCCATAACTCTGAGCTCTATAATTGTCATAGAACCAAATGAAGAAATTTAAATGACTGAGCTGAAATAAATTTTAAAAATGGGAAGAAAAAGAAGTAATAGAAGAAGAAACAAAATTAAAATTTCAACTAAGGAAGTTTTTTTGTTTGTGTGTATAAAATGAAAGAAAGTGGTCCAGCGTCATCAAAGAACTCTGCAGAGTATTAATCAGGTCTTATTCAATATGGAAGTATTTAATGGGGAATTTTCTATGTAAGTAATATTTTTCAAATTTATGTATCAAAGACTTCTGAAAGTTTTTAGTCTTGCTCACTCAGTAAAGCTGGTTAATTCCAACACTGACATTCAAAAGATTTGAAACCATACTTACTTCTATTGACAGAATGCCAGTCTGGATCATTAATTTCTTCTGTAATCTGTGAATAAAAATAGAACGGAAACAATGACAATGTGACTAGCTGTCATATAAAGTCTCGTCTACTGGTACCTGTCACATCTGCCATTCTAAGTATATCTAGCAAAAACGATGAACCTCAGCTACCTCTTTCCAGTTTATAAAGTCTATAAGAGTGTTGTTTTCTATACATTTTACTTAGACTTTGGACTGGTTTTGACTTCTATGTAATAACATTGATATAAAACAGAGTGTAATGCTGAAAATATTGAATATTTTTGTCACAAAAAATATTGAAATGCAACTTTTAAACTAAGAATAACAAGTCAGTCTATTTGGAAGAATTTGATAAACCTGGCAGGAATTTGACTCCGAATGTCCTAAAACATACCTTTGTGAACATGAGATTAGCTTTTTCGAAATTTCACTAATAAAGTGGAGAGAATTTTGGTTGTTTTATGGATTCTGTAGGATCTTCACCCAGCAAAGCGTGTATCAAATAATGCGTATTAGAAGCCAGTACAAATTCGCAGTGGCTGTTCATATTCTGGCACAGTACACTTCTATGCCAGCCATTTGTGGGATTTACAGCCTTATAAGAGTATGATGATGTGGTGCAAACAGCCAGCTCATTTTAGAGTTGACTGAGAAAATAAAGTACATCACACTGTTAAGAAAGGATTTGCTTCTTTAAACAACTTAATTTTTTTTAAACAGGGAAGAGTTTAAATAAATAGCTGTCCTTATCTGAGCTTCCATACTTATTTTAGAGTCTGAAGTCTCTAATAAAAAAAAAGAGCTGTGAAAAATGTAGTCAGACGAAGGGCTATCACGTGTATTGCATTCTTTGATTCAGAGCTGTATTACTAGCCTCATTCATTGTGGTTAGTAATGCTCAATATTGTTTAAGTGAATTAACAGACTAATGGAATTGCTTGAATTTATTGATTAGAAGAGAACAGCAAGAAGGTAACAAGTTCTGAGAATTGAATTCAAAGCGCATTGGCAGTCTGTCTTTCTCTAATCTATTTCAGATCATGCTGAGCCAACATGTTTTATCTGCCTTTTTTCCCTTCTTGTCGTGCTTGTAGATTTACTGTTTAAGTCTTCATATTTTTCATGAATGCCTCAGACAGCATGATCTATATAAAATGCTTGCTTAGAGTTATTTAAAACTCTTACCAGGAAAAAAAAAAGAGAATGGCTATAGATAAGAAGCAACTTCTGAACCTGGGCCCTGTGGGCATAGTGCTGTCTGTTCCTCCCTTCCCTGCAGAGTATTCATCAGCATTAAAAATGTTTTGAGTAGGAGAAAAACAGTATGGTTACATAAAAGAAGAGAGGTAAATCATCTCAGGCTTAGCTACACTTCAGGTTTAGGTATTTGGTTCGACTCGCATAAATCTGCTTAAACTAGACTTTTACTTGTTCCTTGTGTTACTTTGTGACAGTTTTGGTATTGTGGTATCATGCAGTGAAACATTAAAAAACGGAAAAAGGGAAAAAAAGAATGTTAGCTACCCTGGGGGTACAGGGCCAGGTTGTGAAACTGAAAATGATCAGAATCATATAATCATTTAGGTGGGAAAATACCTTTAAGATCACTGACCTCAACAGTAAACCTTACACTGCCAAGTCGACCAGTAAACCATGTCCCTAAGCACCACATCTACACTACTTTAAAATACCTCCAGCGATGGTGACTCCACCACGTCCCTGGGCAGCCTCTGCCAATGCTTGACAACCCTTTCAGTGAATAATTTTTTCCTAATATCCAATCTAAACCTTC
>Ga0181612_165495_pt1 | contig 17853 bp, 14 predicted proteins | sample HoacroProtozoa21_FD_119630 | JGI IMG/M metagenome (GOLD analysis project Ga0181612, IMG submission 119630) | Hoatzin crop microbial communities from Cojedes, Venezuel. Combined Assembly of Gp0051906, Gp0051904, Gp0051908 | reverse complement strand
TCTTTCTTCGAGTCAATTTACTTTTTCTGCATATAACCGTAGCTCTTTTAAATTCTAAATGGTCTTAATTTGTCAATTTTGAACAGATCTGTCAGGCTGTCTTACAAAGAATGTTGACATGTAAGTGTTTTTGTGATTCCTAGCTTTGTGTAGCCACTGCTGTTTGCTAGACTAACCTTCCTTGTTCATTGCTAAATCTCTAAGGACTTGGCTAAATCTCTAAGGATGCCTTTCCACTGTTGTGCATAGTATTTATGTCACTGATATTATGTGTCTCTGTTTTCCCTTTCGCTCTTGTAAAGCGTCTTCTAATGCCGCAGATAATTTCTTGCTTTTTATGCTAGTTCATTTTGATGCTCCCAGCTGCAGCATCACGTTGATATCCGAGCTGGTTTTGAACAAGTCTGATTGGAAGCAATCCAGTCTGTTGTAGCACAGAGGTTAAGCTAAGCAAATTTTTTCTGCTTAGTAAATTAATCTTTGAATTTACAGTTATGTGCAAGTAAGCTATTTTGCTGGTTCGTGGTTTGAAATTGCAGACTAATGTTTTGTGAAACCTTTTTTTTTTTTAATGCTGAGCAAAAACATCTAAAGTATGTGTGTAGCCTTTCAACGGTCAGCCTTTGAGACCTGTCCCGTGGACAAAGTGTCTGTTCTGGCCTGGGCAGTCCTGTTGCTGAGACACCCAGGTAGTGCTTGATTTGCATTGCAAATCCTGACGCAGAAAGGCTAAACACAGGAGGGTTATTTTTGTCTTGTGTCACAGATGATCGTCACGGTAAGTTGCTGTATCTGCTGTACAGCAGAGGAAGCGTTCACTCGCACCTCCTCACGTGCCCCACACCAGCGTATGAGTATAATCTGGCTGTGCAACTGCTGTTACTTTCCTGTCTCCTTAGTGACAGCGCTTTACCACTGCTCTTGCTGGCATGTTTCAGCAACGTGCTGACTGCTGCTGCAGAGGCTAGTGCTTTTCCTCTGCTAAAAGGTGACTGAAAACCCGGACACAACGTCAGGACTGCTCCTGCCCTTCTGCATCTCTCCCCATGGGCACTGCCAGCCTGATCCCTCGCCCCGTGTCTCGCAGGGAGCACGGTCTGTAGACAGAGATGCCTTACAGACCTTGCGGAGTCGTTCTAAAAAGGGAAAGCTGTAAGAGAAGTGCTTTATTATTTAATATGTATGAGTCCCTTCTCAGGTGGCCCTTCAGCAGTGTCAGTACTTGAAAAATAACCCTTATAAACGCAGGACTAGGGGGATTTTGGAGGAAGAGCAGCAGGCTGCTGGCAGTCAGGCAGGAGTCTGTGCTAACCTGCTCTTCATTTGACCTTCACGTTGGTGCAGCCTGCGCTGCCGCGGGCTGACTTGTAGTCTCTGTGTCTGAAAATGTATTAAATGAGTTTTATATATTTTTGTTATTGTATACTTTTGGGTCACCTTTGAGGCCTTTCACTTAACTACTCAGCTGCTTTGAAGAACATCAGAATTTTGTATGTAAAATAATTCACTATTAATGAAGACCTTCACAGGAGGAGAAGGACAGACTGAGCGTAGTAGCATGGGGAGCACTGTGCTTCATAGAAATGATCTTGCTATATTGAACTCCTGTGCCTGAGGATAAGTACAGTTTATCTGCTTTCCTCTATTCTCCCCTACTTAACCTTGAAGTATTCCTCAGCAGGGGAGGAGAGTATTACATGCTAACACTGTGGACTGCCTTATGCAAGGCATGTGAGGGAGGCCTGTTTTGCTGCTCCACCTCAGTATTACCTGTTAAGAGGGGAGGCTTTTGAAGGTATAATGGGACAAGAAACAAAAACTACTGCTGCAAGCAGGCTGTAAAGCAAAGGGTCTCAGTATGTGGGCTTTGAGTGGCATAGGCTGATGGTCAAGATGACATGCTATGCAAGCTGCCAACCTGTTTGACCTCTACCAGTCATTTTGGGGCAGATCTAGGTTTTGAAGGAATTTCTGCTAAGCTAATATAACATGAAGTCCCACTGCTGTTACAGATGTGGCACTAGGAGCCACGTGCTCTTTGTTTGATGGGGGCAGTTAAGACCGTTTTTCCAGGGGTTGTTAATTCAGAGCCCCCTTGTGCAAATCCCTGCCTCCAGACAGACTTTTCTCTGTTGCAGCGTTCGCACTCACAGATGCACTGCACAGTTAGGATTGGGTTTGGAAATTAAATACTAATTTATGTGCATTTTTAGAGGGTTTAATTATTAGCACATTCTTGGGAATGTTTTTAAATTGGTTCAAGGTTAGTGTTAATAGTTTTTGAGTCTCTGTGTCACACTTGAAAAAAATCTGTAGAAATTTAATGCTGCTGAATGGCTTCTACGCATTTCCCTAATGGGGTCACCTTCTTAAAGGTGCACAAATTGCTTGTTCCAGTTCGTTCCTGTGTTGTTTAGTGTCATGGTTTCTTCCGTTTCTCTCATTGCGTTTTTGTGTCTCTGCTTTGGGGTACAGGGGTGCTTGATGTGGTTGGTAAAGAGAAGCAGGAAGATGTTTCCACGTTGCAAGCTATGAGGTTCTGGTAAGAAATGCTGTTCTCTGGAAGAATGTCGGGAGGAGGTTTCTATCCACTGTTGCACTTGTTAGTGAAACAGGGGGAATGTTCCCCGCCCCGTGCTACTTATGTTTAGTATTCTCCTCTCGAATAAAATACGTGCAAGTAAAAATGCAGGTAGAAAGATAAGCATCACTTGGGAAAGGGTGTTCTGACAGTGTTGGAACCAATCTTGGAGCACCCTCTTGGTATGTAGCGACTTTTCCTTGTGAAGTTTTCTCACTCTGCTTCTGAACAGTAACAATTAGAAGGCGTCCTTCTTCAGTTGGAGGTCTTCTCCAACTCCTGCTTCCAAACCCATTTTGTCTAACAACTTCGTACTTGCCAAGCCAGTCCTGTCCTGTGCAGGCGTATACGTTGATTCAAGTTTGTAAATCTAATGCTATGTAATGCTAAGTAACCAATAGTTTTTTGAAAAATAGAAGGTATATATCCCTGGCAATTTGATAAGGTAGATGTAGAAGAAGAATGAGTTATTCATCCTAATCAGGACCTGGTTGATCATACTTCCTGTGCATTGTTTCTGAATGTTTCCTTCTCATTTGTAGGCTGAATGTGTTCAGTGTGTCAGTTTACAAAAGTGCGGTTCATCCGGATTCCTTGCAGCAGTTCTTTAGACACACCCTGACCGAGGTTCTTACCTACAACCCATTGTTGAAAGGTAGGAATAGGCAGGGAGGAGTGAGTGTCTCCCCAGTGTGTTACTGTGTGTCAGGAGCTCCATCCCACCCAGGCCTTGCTGGATGGAGTCCAGCCTGGACGACCCAGAGCCAGAGAAGCTGCCGGACTCCCCAGCTCTTTCCCCGGGGCTATATAAGCAGGGTGCCAGATCAGCCAAAAAAAAAAAAAAAAAAAATCATCTGGGCTTTAGAGGGCTGTAATTCAGGAGAAAACTTCAGGTGGAAAATCAGTGCCTTCAAACAGAGCCAATGGCTCGTGAACAGATATTTGGAGTAAGGTCTAATAGCAGCTTTCACAGCAGACATGGGAGAGCTCTGGCATCTGGGAGTAGTTCTGGCTAAAGGAGAAGCTGGGTGGGAGAGGTGGTGCCGCAGAGAGCGCTTGGGGCTAAATTAGTCCGGTCCCTGTGTGCGTGTTTGAGTTTAAGCACAAGACATGGCCTTTCTCAGCTGACTGGGTGTTTCTTTTGCTAGATTAGAGATAAAGGCAGGAAGGCTTCTAGTCCGTGATCAGTAATTGTGAAGCTTCTCCCATACTTTTAGGAAGAAGTATGTTTGGGCTACAAAATCTCTGGTAAAATCAGTCTGGGCTGTGATCTAGAGCTGCTTACCTGTTGTATGGGAGAGCTGTATCATTGCTGGCTTTCAGCTGAAAGAGGTTACTGAGGAAAAAGATGATTCCTTGCTGGTTCTCTCTGCATGCATTATGTTGGCCTACGAATGTGTGATCTCAAGAACAGCTCCGAGGTGACAGTGCTGTAGTTAAATGTCACGGTCCTTGTGGCCACAGTCTGTGTTCCAAAGATTAATGGAGGAGAGAGGATTTCAGCAGGCAGGTTTTAATGTATCTGGCTGTCGAAGCCAAAGGGAAGTCTTGTGTGGTTGAGTTGCGTGTTTTGGGTGGATTCTAAAATCTGTTGCTGAAGAGTAAACTATTTTCTTTTTCTGGGTACAGTATCTGATGCCATCCATATGCAGAAAGAGTGGAGCTTTACAAGAACTTGTTCGCTGCTCACTACCTTGTATCGCAAAGTATGTTCTTCCTGGTTTTGCAAAGAGAACTTTACTATGTCGGGTTTATATTCACTGAAATATCTGAAATGAGATTATTTAAAAATAGTGCATTCCAGTCGCGGAACCTGAACCATCTGCCAGGAACTGTAGGCAGGGTGAAGCATGAAGAAAAACTACTACAGGGACTTTTGTGCAAAGCTCTTAATGAGAACAAAGATAATAATTGAAGATGTGAGGTTTTACTGTTACAGAATATGCCACGACTTCTGAAAGAATTGCAGTATTATGGTTTATTTTGGCCAATGCTGGTTCCAAGCCAGAATGATACCTGGCCCTGGAAGGCTGATGCAAAACGTGCACGCAGGAAAGCTTTTCCAGAAGTCACACAAAAGACATCTGCATGTTAATACTGACAGTGTGTTTCACTCTTACGGGTGGCTGTATGTCATGGCTAAAATGAATTGCTGTCACTCTACAGCTGTTTCTGGCCTTCAGCGTGAAGGAGTCAATCTGCCAGCTGCAGCAGGTCCTGGAGACTCGCGAAGTGAACTGGCAGCATGTCCTCTCCTGTGTCTCCACGCTGGTAGTCTGTCAGGCTGAGGCTGAGCAGCTCTTCAAAGGTAAGTGGGTATCGGCAAGCCTGCAAGGTAATGTCTGCTTGTTGCTCCTCAGGTACTGCAGGGAAACCATGCCGACTGGTGTAGCAGCATAGTCATTCATAGTTGCTGTTTTGAGATTCCTGCATGGAAAAGAACAGCAGAAAATCTGCTTTTCTGTGCAGACATTCCGCGTCAGCGGCGACATGAATGCCAGACCTTGTGCCTGATGCTTCTCAAACTTAATGGACAGCTAAAAGTGGTCATTTGATAATTGCCTTATATTAATTGGAGTAGTGATTACTGAAGCTTAGCTCTTTTATCTCACCTCTGCCAGCAGACCTTGTTTGTTAAAGTTTCTTACTGATTATCTCATTGCTGGACTTCCTGCAGTTCTTGCAGGTTGAAATTCTGGAGTATTTAACTGTTGAAAGTGCATGAAAAAAATATAAGCGAGTCCCAGAGGCTCCCTCAGCTGCAATGCACATCTTTCTTTGTGGCAGATGTTTTATCACAGAGATTTGTGTTCATTTACTGTAGAATATTACAGCACAGTTGTCAAGAGCAAAGTTTGAGATTATTGTTTTATGTTTCTAGATCTACTGAGCCATCTCCTGATAAAGGCCTTTGAGAATTATGATATGGAAAATATGATCACTGCCTTCCTGATAGCTCGTCAGGCTGCTCTAGAGGGCCCTGCTGTGTTCATGCCTTACTCTGAATGGTTTAAGGTAAGACTAAATGAGGCCTGACTGGTAATCTTTGTTTTAAGTATGTGAGAAACCTGGGCGTAAGGAATGTTCTGCTGCACAGCCACAGCCTAGTTTCAGACAAGATAGCCAGGAATTAGAGTGGCAGGGAAAGAAAGAGCAACAAGTGATTATATTGGTATTAGGAATGATTTAATATTTATTACTGCCTTTGTGTCTGCAAAGAACGTATGTATTTGGCTTTCTCTGGCCTTCTCTTCTTTCATCTTTTAAGTCCATCTTGCCTTCTCTAGTTATTTACCAGGAATGCAGACATGTAATTCCTGTTATAATCATAATCTTGGATGTATTTCAGTGTCTTGATAACCTACACTGTTGTTATTGCGTAAGTTGTAGGTTATTGCAGATGAAGCGTTCCTATTTCCTGGATGTTTGCATGCCGCTGTAATTGTTGTGTTTGACCTTACAGATAATTGGTTGTTAGCTTTCAATTGTAAACATGTAGGTATTTTAGGTATGCAAATCTCCACATAATTGAAACCTGTAAATTCCTTTGTATGAGTCTGCAAATCTAAGCTCAGCCTTTGCTGACAGAGTGTTCAGGATGTATCAAAAGGTAAACTGGTTATGTTCTGTATAGTCTCAGACTGGCTTAATTTCCTTATAATGCGCAGATAAAGCTGTGTAGAAACTGGCAGGTTTGTGGTTCCCTCATGAATCTCAGTCCATTGGTGCATTTTGGTGTTGCCTTGTCCTCATGGTAGCACATCAGAATGAACTTTGAGCATGACATGGCAGGCTTCCTGGAAACTGGACAAAGAAACTCAAAGGAAACTTCCTTTAGAGGCTTCTGTAACCTTTGGAGACTGTTCTCCAGAGAGATTCTCTTGACAGAAAACAGATACCTGTAACGGATGTCTGGGATTTGTGCGCTGAGATACCGCATTGCTGCAATGAGGGTTCTCTCCACACTGAAAGGCTGCATTTTTCCCCTGTTTCAGGCTTCCTTTGGGAATGCTGGTGGTCACCACGGGAGCAGTAAGAAAGCTCTGGTCTTCCTCTTCGAGTTCTTGTCAGAGCTAGTGCCCTTTGAAGCAGCACCATACTTGAAGGTGAGAAGATGCTAACAGAGATGGTTTTCTAAAGACTGATACAGAACTGCTTCCAAAGTGAACATCCTTGTGCCTTTGACAAGGTTCAGCGTATTATTGATGATGTTATAGTTACTGCGTTACTTCTCATACATTATTCAAAACCTTTTCTTCCTGAAATAAGGAAGTACAAGATTCTTTTATTTACTTGACAAGAAGGAGAATTCATTCCATGGAGTTAAATTTAAGCACTTCAGTGATCTTATTAGGTGGCTGTTGTTGGGAAAAATTGCATGTCAATTGCAATGAAAATGGATTAAACACGCAATAACAACTTCTTTGAGGAGTATTTGAGGTAAATGACTGCAAACATTAACCAGAATTTTATACTATTTTCCTGTAAAAATGACAAATCTTATTGTGAATTTCGTTTTTCAGGTCCATATAATGTACCCACCTTTTGTGCCAACAAAACATCGGTCTATTCTCTTGGAGTACATCACTCTGGCTAAAACCAGACTGGCCGACCTCAAGGTTAGTAAAAATTGTCTCTTTGAAGAGACTTCCTTCTGGATCTGTCAAAATATTAGCTGTGTTGTGACCCTGTGCGTCTCTCTGTAACCTCACACAGGTTGCTATAGAAGACATGGGGCTCTACGAAGACTTGTCTTCCGCAGATGAATCTGTGCAGGTACTGCTGGGCAGCTTTCGCATCAGTCATGCCCCTTTTCCTCTGGAGAAGAGCTTAGGTTATCAGCCTCTCTGCCATTTCTACCAAGTTTGAGCAAGCTGTCAAATCCTCTCCATCTTTAAGACAGAAGGGTTAGTGGCTGTAAATATGCAGATTCTCCCCAGATTTCATGAAAACTAGGCTTGTGCAGAGGACAAACAAACAGTGATGAGTATTCCGTGACGAGGCTGCAGAGGAACTCGACAATTAGCCAGCCGTCTGCTGGCCAAGCAGCACCTCCATTAGACATCCAGTCAGCACCCACTACCTGAAGCAGGAAGGTGCTGGCTACCTCTTGCCCATCCTGTACTGTGGGGCATAGAAAATAAAAGGGGTTTTATGGTGTGGGGGTGCAGAGCACAGGTTTGCAGGGAACTGGTTAGCTCTGCCGATTGACCAGTTTGTTACAATGGTGACGCTTCCATCTGTGGGTTTGCTCCCAGTGATTTGATCACATAGGAAAGCATTTTACATGCATCTCGATTCTTTTCAGTATAGCATGTCGTCTGTTTGGTGTTGTGTTCGAAGTGTTCATATTTAAAGGAGATTAGGGGAGGGAATCTACAGTCTGCAGTTTCACGCTGTGGTTCATGATAAGTTTTGAGCAACAACAGTAACTGATAAGGAAGCATTTGGCTCTGCTCCTTCCTCTGTTTTGACCACAAGTATGGCAGACTAGAGGGCTCCTTTATACAGTCAGTTGGCTGGAGTAGGTGAAATACAGGCTGGTGACAGGGTAGTTGAATGTACTGCAATGAAATCTAGTCCTGTGGTGAACTGAAAGTTGTAAGTGAAGATTTCATTACATTTCTTCCCAGTCTGATCTGTTTGCCAGCTGAGAAACTGGCCCAGGCTGTTGTGGTCTGAAGGTGTCTTATGGCTCAAACAAGGGAAGCCTGGGGCAGCAGTCCCTCTGCCTGGAGTGTTGTAGCATAGGCTGGAAGCAAAGATTACGGGCCTCAATTCCAAGTGTCTGAAGTAAAATAGAATAACAATAAAACAAATTCAGAATAGAAAAGATGATGTCCCCGTGGAGGACAATTGAATAAACGATGTGATGTTAAGCAGGAGTAGCTGCTGCAGTTGTTGTAGGTGGTGTGTACAGAGCTACACAGACCTCTGGGCTGACGCAGAATTGCTGTTACAAATAGCAGCCCTGTCGAGGCAGGCTGAGGGTTCCTCCATCCCGCCGTGTTACTCTGCCTATCAGGTAGTTCTTGTTATTCAATTGCATTTGTTCAGTCACTTCCCTTCACGGGACAGACAACTGTTACTAACCCTGGCAGAACAAGCAGGGAAGACTGTCATCATCCTTGATTTCTCACAACATCTTTCTCTCATTGTTACTTGTGTGAGCCAGCCCCAGGGCCAGGCGCTTCGTGATGTTGAAAAGGCCCTTCAGATATTTGAAAACACAAGGAAGATCCCAACATCTGTGATAGAAGCCAGGTACTGTGTGCTTCTCAACTCTTCTTGTTTTTAACTATAATAATAACAAAAGCCAACTCCGAATCAAAATAACAAAACAAGAAAAACTGAGGATGTGAGCAAAGGAGGCTTTGGGAAATTCTTCCCAAGTTATCCACTTCCTCAGCAGTCATCTAAGTAGAGGTTATTTGTGCAGAGAGTGAAAAGGCACATGCAGACCTGCAATAGAAGTCCACAGTTGTTACAAGAAAGAAAAAGCAAAATTAAAGAAACTAAGAACTATTGGCTAATCTGAGCTTGACTCGTCTGTGGTTATTCACGTTACCATGAATGTTTCTTATTTGCAGGAGCCAAATTAATTCTGGAGGTAATGAAGTGGCACTTTGCAGCTTCGACATTGTTAACATTTTGCTGTGTTTATTTTCTGTCTCAGTATTTTCAGGCGACCATATTATACTTCCTGGTTCCTTCCTGCTTTGCTCAGGCCACGTGTGGTGAGTATTTGGTTTTGGCTTTTTTGTTTTGATCCTCCCACTTGGAGTGTGTTTGTAGACAGGTAATTTGTGCCTAACCTGTCTGTCTTTCTGTTGCAGCTCCCCAAAACCCCGGATGTGTGCATGGCTTTTATAGATTCTTTAAAGAGGTATTGAGACTTCTCAGTGTTATTTTCTGTACTTCTGGACTGTATCTTAAGAACAATTGACTTTACATCAGATTATTGGAGGCTTTGACACCTTGTTTGCTGCGTGTTGGCTAACCCTCTTGGCAGGGCTTCGTGGCCAGGCTTGTGGCTTGCAGGTTGTGGATGGGATAGGTTATCTGTATCAGCCAATGTCTTCCGTTCCGTAATTAGTCCTCTAGCCACTCTAAGGCCATTACCTAGAAGGAGTCCCGTGCAGCCCTCTGACTGCAGGCCAGATATATTTTTATGCAAACTTTGGAGGATACTGCTGAAAATAAAATTTCACCGGGGAGATGAGCCCCCTGTGAAAAGCTCTCCTCTCTTTGGGCGAGGATATGGGAGAAAGGGATGATGAAACTTTAATGTGTGTGAATGCCTTATGAGCTGTTCTTAAGGGACACCAGGATAACGTCCCAGGAGAACACAGCCCCTCTCAGAACTCAAGCTTGTCCTGTGTGCATGTTTCAAAGCGCTTTTCTGCATTGCAGGAGCAGCTTTGTTTAAAAACCAGTAATTCCTCTGTAACCCATCATGAAGGAAAAATGTTTGCAACACTGCCAACAAGTGAGGCGTTTGGTCCTGCCTTGCCATTCCAGTCTGACTCTGAAACAGATTGGATCATTTTTTTTTAAATTAAAGTTGTAAGAGAAGCAGCTGAGTTCTAGGGAGGCTCGCGTAATACATTTTTAGTATGGAGTGCCTGCTGAGCAGGCGTTGGAGGTCAGACCTTGGTCTCTGTCACAGTGGTGTTTTAGATGTGTGAATACTGCATGTCACAGAAGTGACACTCTTCTGTGATCTTAGACACGTACTATATGTGAAATAGGTATTAATGCACAGATGTAATATATATAGTGTTATTTTTGTGGAGTGTGTGTTACACATGTATAATACTTGCTATGAAAGCCTTGGATATAAATTTCTGGCCCTTAGATGATGATTAAAAAACACTGCAGATGCTCTGTATGCTTTGGAGCCTCTGTAATTACAGTTCATAGCATAGCTCTTTATGTTTATATTTATAAAGCTGAAGTTTGAGTGTGGTTATGTGGTATAATAAATTCTTTTTTTATTATAGAGCTGATAAAATACCATCAAACTTGTACTCCACATATACGCAAGCCTGTCGTGCTATGAAAGAGAAAATGTTACAAGGTAAAATATATAGCGTTTACTTGTGGACCAGTTTGAAGAAAAGTTAAAATTTCTGTTGATGCCCTCCTTCATTGAAAATTTTCAAAAAGTTACAGCGACTACGTCATCGTATGTAAATATCTGTACGTTCTTTATGTCTTACTGAGGTAGTAAATAGCTACTCTTGTGACGACTTTGCCTGTCCTGCCTGGGCGGGATTTTTGCAGCCGGTGTGGAGCTCTGTGCTGTGCTGAGGCTGCAGATGATGCCTGAGCCAGCTGATTTAAATCTAGCTCAAATACATCCACGTGAATCTGCATTTGTGGCTTGAATGCTGCTCGGCTCCGGCTGGCCTGGGGTGCGAACCTGCCGTGTTGAGCCCTTGTGTAATGGCTCTTGTGCTGTCTGAAGGCACCATCCTCCCCTTTTAGGAACGGACTGTGGTGTGCGACTGAGATCTGGGGAAGCAGGAGGGGCTGGGAAAGGAGCCAGCAGTAGGAGGATTGCAGCACGTGGTTTACATGTGTTTGGGTGGCAGGGCCCCGCTCATTTTGGGTCCCATCACTGTAGCCACGTTGCTGGTGCGGTGTGTGTTGGTGTAATAGGTATTTCATGAGCTCTCCTATCTCTTTCAGCAAGTGGGCGTTTCAAATGCATCTTAAGATTGGCAACATCCTCACCACAGGTTTATATGAAATGAAAAGCTCAGGCTAGAGAGCAGACATCATTCCAAGAGTGCGGTAGAGAGGAGTACGCTGTGTGTAGAGACGCATCTGTACTTGACTCCTACTGGGGCACTCTGGGTGTTTGAAGCCTGCTGGAGATGCTGTAGCTGGAGAGGCGTGACAAAGCAGTGCCGGGGAAGCGCAGATGTGCGGCCGTCTGGCTGCGGTGGTTGTCCTGGCAACCGGCAGGGCTGAAGCATCGCTGCCTGTCGGGATCGGCAGGATCCCAGTGGGCCCTGAGCTCTGTGCAGGAGCGCTTGAATTGCCGGTGACCTCTTGTGGCACAGCCTGCTCTGCATCCCCTGCATCCTGATCAGCCTGATCTGCATCCCCTGCATCCTAATCCCGTCCCCGGGGCTCTTGCTCAGAGACTGCATTTAGGGCAGGACTCTTGAGTACTGGTCAGCTCTAAGCCTGCCCTGTTCCCCTGTTCGTTAGTGCTCACCCTTGCACAGAAAGGTGACTCCACAGTCTTCTAACACCTTGTTGCTTTACAGTGTGTGTATAACAAGCATTAATTTTAGCCTTTGTTATTTACTTCTCTTGCTCATTTGGCCCGTGTACAAGACGCTGTTTCTGCCTAACAAACTGCCTGGGTGGTTTTTGAGGCTGTGCTGTGGCAGCTTGTTGCTGGTGGCACTCACTTTCTAGTGGTAAAAGGAATTTCCTTTTATTTCTTCTTCTCCACAAAAACCAGAACAGAGTAACACATAACATCTGGAGATGGTGCGCGGTGTTGGGCTTGAGGAGAAGCTGATGACGCAGTATTCGCGCTGTAATGTCTGTCTCTGTTTTGAGACAGGTTCCAGTCTTTTGAGGACAGCAAATGTTTCTGTGAGGGGCAGAGAGCTAAAGCAAGTGGGGGAAAAAAACTGAAAGGAGAACTCTTTTGCCTTTTGTCTTTTAAAAACTGAATTCCTTTCTGCAACTAGGCATAAAATCATAAATAATTAATCAAGTAATACATTCTCAATGTAAAAACAAAGCTCTATATGTGGCAGATTGACAGTTTGGGCATCTGTTATAGCTTACAGAAAAGTAAATGCTGCTTTGACAGAAATTATAAGCAGAGATTGCTGAATGCATTTTATGAACTGATGTAATGCACAAAGGTATGGATAATGCGTTGTGTTTCTCTCTGACTTGTCCAGGTGAATCAAAAGTAGAGACCAGCCATTCCAAAGAGCCTGTGGAGCAGCTGAAGGCTGAACTGGCTGAACTAAGGGTGCTGATTGTGGACCAGGCTAAATACGAAGGTATGGAGGAAGGCAAGTCATAACTGCCCATAGCTGACTGTTGCAAAAGCTGCGTTAATAAAACGTGGCTGGTGCTAGCCAAAGCAGCAGCAGTAGTTACTTGCCAGTGGTAATCTTTCAGATCTGTATAATCCTTCCAGCTACGCATATATATATAGATATATGTTTTAATGTCTGATGTATTTCCCATGCTTGAGTGTGGAACATCAGGTCTCCATCTCTGTGATGCTCGTCACTTGGTGCCTCACTGATCCTTGCCAAGGTGGGCAGCCCCATTCCTGGGGCTTGCCTGGTGGCTTGGGCTCCCTTTTGAAGGCTGTTTTCTTTCTGGTGTGAAAAACTGTTCTTGATGTGCATTGGTAATAGTGTTAGGGGAAAAAATAGTGCTGTCTTCTAAAATGAAGACGGTGATCACTGTGTTCCAGCTAACATTTTTTTGCTCATTAAAGCTTTTCATAAAATACTTTGGGCTCTGATAAATTATATTTCACTTGTTCATCTTCCTGCTATGTGGAGTTGTAAATCTTTCATGCTTTCTGTCCTGGTTCTCCTCTGCTCCTGTTACCTTCCTGCAGGTGTCCCAGCACAGATCGCAGTGATTTCTGACAGACTTGCAAGTGTCTTGGGTCACAGCAGTGATGAGAATGAAGCTGCTACTTTGAATTCTCCAATCCAAGTCGACATTTCTGCCCCCAGGCTGCAACCCAGCCATCAGAGTGTGAGTACCATCTGGCTTGGGGTGAGAAAGGAGTGGGGTTGGGTAGGTAAACATGCGTCTGGATAGTACCTGTGAAAGGTTGCATTGTCTGTGGAGAACAGGAAATACCTTCTCCTTTTGTCTGCCTTCTTGTGCCCTGCGCAGTCTATTCATAGGTTTTAACCTCCTGGAATTTGTTGGGTGTCTGGTGCCGAGATCTAAAGATATATTCTATTAGAGCAATCCTGTGATGAGCTAGGCTTTCTTCACCAGACTTGTCTAGGTATTTGTTGTGTGCTGGGATCATTCCTGGGCTGTTACAGGTTTCATTTTCCATCTCTTCTTAGTGGATCTGTACAACTTGTGAATGTCACGAACCACTGTGTCTCCTTGTTTTAATGGTGGGAAACAGAATATATGTGCAGTGCAAACCTAGATCTAGATATCCAGCCCAACAACTAGGAATTAGCAGTGTGTCTCTTATTCCAGGTTGTTGATCTTCTGCTGACATCGTTCTGCCAAAACCTAATAGCTGCTTCCTATTTTAATCCTCCTGACAGGTAAGATGCAAGTGAGAGAGAGTAGGGAAATCAAAACTGGTTAATATTAGAATCCCAGCACTTGTCCAGGGGCTAGGAGGGCCTTCTAGTTGTTCATAGCCACCGTGCCAGGCTGGCAATTGCAGGCTGCTTTACTGTGAGTTTCTGTAATTGGAGAACTAATGCGCTTTGATGTTACTGATCCCTTCAGAAAAAGGTGGCATTTGGCTCTGCTTTGTGCTCTGTGACAACGTATAAAGACTTTTCACAAAAACTATGTGCTCAGGTTGGCATTTTCAGCTCAGTGGTGGGGTGTGGGGAATGAAGCAAATTCTTTTTGTCCAGGAATTACTTGCTGGTTGACACTAAAGATCAGGAGAGGACAACGCTTGTCTTTTGACAGCGAGCGCTGATGTGTCTTCAGGGTGTCTTTTTGGCACGTTCAGTGATGTTTGGAGATCCAGGCACCTCAGCCCTCATCCCTAATGCCATATCCAAGATGAAATGAGTGAGGCATGAAGTCTAACGCTGCAGGCGCAGGAAGAGCAGCATGATACACTTTCTCCCTACTTCCCATCCCCTCTTCCCCCTGGAAGTGTCTCTGATTCTGGCCTGTCTGAGGAGGGAGAGGTAACATTCCTTCACCACTGGAAGGACTCTATTAATGCCGTCTTCCTCAGTGTTTCAGTGGAAAATCACTTTATTGGAAAAAACAATGAACTGACAAGCTGCCTGTGATCCCAGCTGCTGACGGTACTGAACTAGGTGGCTGCCTCTCTGGAGTGCAGCATGCTTTGGCAACCACTGCGTCCTTAGCCCTCTTTTACACTGTTTTGCCCTGGAGCAGATGAATCTGTATTGAAAACCTGCGCTGAAAAGTAGCTGTGATGAACAAGAGCATCCCAGGAAACTGCTTCTAAACCCAACCCCCCATCCGATCTCCCCTGAGGATGGTATTTTCTGTCAGCTGGGTGGGAAAGTCCCTCCCTTTCCCCTGTTTTTCAACAGGACCTTGTCATATTAATTCGTTTTTGTTCTTGCTTTGTTTTTTGATCCCATTTATTTATTGCTCTGCCTCTGTTTACCTTGTGCTCTCTGTCTGGAAAAAAGGTGTTTGTGCCCCAGGCAGCTTCCTCCTCTCCTTGTTGTCATCTCAGAATACCTCTTTGACTATACATTATTGAATATATGAGGCAGGGCACTAGTGGAGTTCATGTCTTTGTAGGAGTTCTCTGTTCAGACACTCCAAAAGTGATGCTTCCTTTGAGCCTATAAATGGAATGATAATTGTCCTGTATTTACAGACAAGTGTGGCTCAGGTTCACTGTGTTTTAAGCATTTTTAAATACCTCTTCCTGTACTGGGCATAAAAAGAAGCGGTAAAATGAGCATGTGATTTTCACCTTCTGCAGGCAGGGACCATGTCTCTCCTTGTTTGTGAAGATGATGTGTGGACACAGGCATCTCTTGCCTGCCCTTCTGGGCAGGCTCTGCCAGCTTATTTATCATCAGGTTAGTTTTCCAACCACAAATCACATGGCTATATGTGCTGAAGGCTATTCAAGCTCCATTTCCTGAGCTGTGGGGCATGTACCTGTCTGGACTGCACTGTGGAGGGACTTCACTAGCTTTCAAGCTTCGAAACAAAAATCTCATTTTGGCCAAGTAGGCCTCAGCAAGTTTTGCTCTCGGGAATGTGAGCTGAATGTTTTCCTACAGAAAACTATAGAAGGTTAATGCATTCTGAGATATGTTTTAACAGAAGCTAAAATAAGGAAGCTTTTGAACAAGCCAAAAGCAAAATAGTAGAATGCTTAATTCCTAAGCTTCTACACTGAATAATTCAGTTGTACACCCCTTTTAAAAATAAAAGACCCCCAAATTTGGGGTACAGCAGTGGATGGCTTTCTGTTAAAGAACTGTTGGCTTTATTTCATTTAGCCCGTGACACTGCAAGGGTGAAATTAAAAGGCTGATAGGCTACAATGGCTGTCGTAGAAGCTAAAAAGCCTTGAGAGTCTTCAAATTCTGCTGGGCTGAATTTGCAGCTAGTTGCTTCAGGTTACTGTGTTACAGAACCGTACAAATTCTGCTGCGGGTTAACCAAAGATAGCTGCACAATTTCAAGTAAGGAAGAACATGTTTAAAGTAACTGGTGCCTCTCATCTGCTAAATTGATATCGCTGCACTAATTAGTCAATGGACAGAAGCAATATTCTGCTACTTGATTTAATTCTGAGTTTTTTTTCTGATAAAGGTTGTTTTGTTACAAATGAAATGTTTGTCTCTTCAGTTTTTTACTTTGTTTGGCTTGCAGGGTCCTTCCCTGAAGGATGCTCATATTTTAGGTCTAGCAGCTTTTGTGATCCACTTAAGTGAATCCAGAGCTTTAATTCCTGAAGTGGAAGCCAATTTTGGGATTTCTCAGCCTGTTCCTGAAAAAATCCTTTCTGTTTCTGAGTACTGGAACCGCTTGCTAATCTGCAGGACAGAAGAGTCGTTTGCCTTCTGCCTGAGGTGAGATCATGCACCACGTCCTCTCTTCCCCAGGCGATGGGTTTAGATTTGCCACAGGACGGATGCTGGTAAAGCTCCCGTGTTCCTGCGGAGGATTTCTGGAGTATCCATAAGGTGTTTCTGCTGCACAGAGAAACAGGCTGATGGTGGTCCCCTGCGAAATAGCGTCCTGACCATTGTACTGCCTGCTGGAGAAAGGGCTGACTGGATGCTGTCAAAGGTTTTAGTTTAGTCGCTGGTTCTAAAATTTGTGCCATTAATGTCCTTGTGGTTGGGAGCACGTAAATAGAAGTGGTCCCGAAAGCAAATAGGTTTGGGACATCTTGGTTAAAAGAATTTTTAACACCCAGTCTTTGTTTTGACTTTGGACTTTCATGAGTGGGAAAATATACGATTGAACCAACCGGATGATGGATGTTCATGCTTTTTCTCTCTCAGGTTTTGCACTGCAGCAGCGTCATACCTTCTGTGCAAGTTTTCATCCTGTTCTCATGAACATTTGTGTGCCTGGCTTCCTCCTAGCCTTGTTAAAAAGGTAAAAGGAAAAAAGTTTTGCTGTTACTTGTGGGAAAGATCAGTCTTGGTTCTGTTTCCCACTGCACGCTCCCGTGCAGCTAGAACTTGTACAAAGAAAACTATAAAAATGCATCTTTGTACCCTCACATCTTTACAGTTTTATGTATTTGCTTGTTTGGCAGCTTCACACAACCAGAGGCTGCACTGGGCCTTTTTTTGTGATGGAAATGTGCAGGGGTTTTATGCCTTTGTTTTAGCTGCAGTACCTTGTGCCACGGCTGTGCTTGGAAGCTCGGGGAACCCTGTGCGAGGAGGCTAAAGCTGACCTAATCTGGAGTTCCCTGTCGTGCCCCTCCCTGAACTACAGAAGAGCCAGCCTCTGTTTATGGAAGCAAGCACGCTTTCAGGAGCTCTTGAAGGAAAAAGCATTTCAGGTATAAATATTTTCCATGACTTAAGTTCACACTGTAGTTCTCACTTTTCAGATTTGCTCTATGCAATTTCCTTATTGGCGATAAAACACTTCTTGTAAAAACTTGATGCCTGAAAAGACGGTCTGGCAGCTGAAGGTGTCATGTGCACTGGGTTACGTGCTCAATGTTATTTGCAGATCTCAGTGGTGATGAAAAGGCAGAAATAAAAAAACTAGAGTTAAAGCTTCTGTGTCCTGCTTATTGCAAAAGCAGAAAGCTTGACAATGTATACCGTGTGAGTAAGAAAATGATTAGTAACTGTAGAGAAAAGGCCTGTCCATAACCTTAGCTTCCTACTGTGTGCTGTCTGTGAAGTGACGGTGAGTCAAACAACTGAAAATACTCACTTGCTTTTTTAGTGCTTTGTCTAAATGTCAATGTTCTCCTCAACCAGCTGTGTATCTTGGATTGTTTGCTCTGAAGCAGGTTAACATCTCGGCTATTCTCTTTACACCATCCTTGCAGTGTATCTGATTTGACAGGATTTCTT
>Ga0181612_148047_pt1 | contig 17853 bp, 6 predicted proteins | sample HoacroProtozoa21_FD_119630 | JGI IMG/M metagenome (GOLD analysis project Ga0181612, IMG submission 119630) | Hoatzin crop microbial communities from Cojedes, Venezuel. Combined Assembly of Gp0051906, Gp0051904, Gp0051908 | reverse complement strand
GAGGTCCCTTCCAACCCCTACTATTATGTGATTCTGTGATTCTGTGATTCATGGACAGTCACTAATAGCTAATCAAAGGGACTTATTGTAGCAGTTCCTTTGGGTTTGTAAAAACCTAAGTATGTATAGAAAAGTAATAAAAAATACCAGAGTATAAGAGCCCTGGCAGTTTTGGGATCCTGCAAAACCTAAGCAAACTGGTGTTGAACTTTGTTAACTTGTGCCGCAATGCAGTAAGCGCCCTTCATTGCCACAGGTTTCTGCAGAATTTGACAGTACTGCACAACTCCTAAGAAGCAGTGAATGCTAGGAAAAGGCTGTTTTTCAGTAACCCGAGTTATATATGAACCTCAGAGGCTGTATTTGATTTAAGCATGATGCTTTAATATGCAATTTTATGAGGGAAATTAAAGCAAAAGAAAGTTCCATAGTTGCTCTGATGATGTCTAGAAGATTGCTCTTGAATGTGTTCGTTCTTGACCTGGTACCCATTGTACTCCAGGCAAATGAAAATGCTTATGAAAATAGACTTTACAGCCTGAAATATGACAAGATGCAATGTGCTTATGGAGTGATACAAACTACATTTAAAAAAGCAGTTCTATATGCTACTACAGAGTAAAATCGTTAGCTGCTTGAAAAAAATCAAGAACTGCGCTATTGAAAGGACTGCTCTTGCCGTTTGACTACTGACTGTCTACCTTCCTGTATCAAGGTGAGGAACACAGTTCTGTCTGGATTTTATGTTCTGATGCATGTGGATAAATGACTTTCATTGTGCAAATACTTTGTTTTCTGATTGAGAAGTGTGCTTTCTTAAAATGCACCATTTTAACATTGTCAGTTCAGTCCAAATAACTCTTAAGACAAATCACTATTATTACAGAAGTTAGAGAGATTTAGGACTTAATAAATTTGCCATTTACTTTAACAAGTCAAGTATCTGGTCTTTAGTTCTCATTACCTCACACTTGTTTAGCAACCCAGTTTCTTGCAGCCTTGACCAGATGCTTTGGATCCTTCCAGCATGTTCAGGGTGATTAGCATAGTTGCCACACATACACTGGTGCTTCAGCATCAGGCTGTCATACACAACGCCTTCAGCACAAAGACAGCACAATAAGAAACAGTAAGTAAAACAAATGCATTATACTCTCTGTGTCATGCATACTATAGCACAACGGGATCTTATTTGTCAGTAAGAGCAAGATGAAAATTCTGGATATTAATTCGTCCTTATTCTGGGAGACTGAATTTTTAATTAAAATATACATCTTGTGATATTGATAAGGTACAAATTAGTTCTGAAGAAATTATACTAATAAGCACAGTGAACTATAAAGAAGAAAGGAAATCAAGTGGTGTCTTGTTAAAGCTTTTCATGCCTATTATTGAATCACTTATTTTCTGTTTCTCTAGTGAGCAAGGTGAGTTAAGGCTGCTAATCAAGCTATATATAACATGAAAAGGCAATATATTCATAGCAGAGTAAGGAAAATCATTCAGAAAAACCTTTTAAAATAAATTCTTAAATGGCAATGCCACTCTGTATTTGTACTGCTTAACTAATATTATATTGATTCCAGATCTCAAAGCATATCAGATGAAAATTTTAGAGAGTTGCAGCAGCAGCAGCAAGGGTCCTTTTTCATTAAAACAAGAAGTTACATCCACTACTCAGTTAGGACCAAATCCTGTTGTTAGACTGCAATGCAAAGTTCCTTTTGAATTTTCTATGCTCATTTATCAAAGGACAGAACAACTTTATATGGAACAGCTATCAATATCACTGTGCTCTGTAGCTGTGTGTTGGGAGCAAAAGAGAAATTTTAGTGAGTAGGCTCGAGATAAACTCCATTTTCAAGGCTTTCAAATCAAGTCTGAAACCCTGAAAAATGATTTTATTTACCTACTTGTTGTTAGCATTTCCCCCAGAAAAGTCTGGAACAAAAAATATTTTCCTTACCCCTGTGAACCATTTTCATTTGGGAAACATCTGGATTTTTCTTCCCCTTACAGTTGAAAGAGACTCATATTAACAAATTCTCCAGGCTGCAAAACTTGGCATTCAAAATCTCTTTCTTATTGCCACCACTACTGGGGATGCCAACACAGTTCTGGGAAAACTGTGTTAGCCTGCTACTGAAAAGTCAGCCAGTGAAGAAAACAAAAAAATTAAAGTCCAGATTCAACAACATGCTCAATACTACCCTTATTCAGCATAGTTCTTGAATGGATATTGAAATTTAATAAAATTTTTAAAAACTCTACTGAATAAGACTCTGTATACATTGTAGGCAAAGCAAAGTTAAGGTTCTGAGATAATTTAGTTAGAAGCCGGCCAGAAATTATGCTGCTCTGGAAATATTTATGCTGCCATATTTCTTAGCTCATGCACTTTAGAACTGATCCTTTGGGAGCTTGCTATTTAAGCAAAAATGATAATACAACAATAAAATTAGGCACAAGGAGAATGCAACAATAATATCTGTGTGCATTATGGCTAAGTTGATGCTAAATGATTAGCTAACAAAAAAAAATATTTCATGAGCAACAAATTATTGTATTTACTTTCTTGGATTCTCTTACTTTAAAGAAAAAAAATAGAAGCGGTGAAAATCTGGAGCTAATAAACTAAGGCAGCTTAAAATCTTTGCTATTATTCTCGAAGCGGTTAATAATTTCCTTTCTCTGAAGCTATTTTCACTGCAGCATTTATAAACTTTGCTTCTCTATCATCCGGTCTCGTAAGTTATTTAAAATGGCAAGTATGCACACAAATAAGAGCATGCTCACATACCTTGTTTTCCTTTTCTTGGCACCCAAAGTTTCAAATTCTAGTCTGTAGCATACCCAGACTGTACAGGTTACCATTACATAAAAAACCATTTATTCCCATCCCCCTGCCCAACAGAGAAGATGTTTAGATGCTAAATGCACATGCATGAGGACTTTCAGAAACTCTTAGGCAGAGTAGGCAGTTATAGCCAATGCATTTGAATGGAAACAGTTGTTACATGTTAACAAAATTTGCTGAAAGTTGAAAGTATCTCCTGCCTGCCACGCTTTCAATGAGTGTTTTATTCTAATTATCAATGCTCCCTACAGGCTTAGGTTTGCATAGTCCAAACTGGAGTTAACAGAAATTTAATAAATACATTTTACTGTGTTTTTACTATTATACAGAATCCAGATGTTATATAATAATGACACTTCTTGATGACTTTTATCAGGGTTGCAGCTAAACAGTGGTTTTGAAGTGAAATGCTAACACTGCGTATTCAGGATGCCTCCTCTGGTTGACATAGATATAAACATCCCTTTCTTAGTACATTAGTATTTTTCCCAAAATGAAATATATCTAAAAATGTAATCTTACTGTATGTGAATTATTTTGTCTGAATCAAAAATCAGTGTAATAGAATCAGGTCAGTATTGCATGACAGAAGCACCTCCTCCAAACTTTTAAATACTAAGGTCTTCATACCACTGAGTATAAAATTTATTTCTAGCAGGACTAATTGACTTAAGAAAACACTGAAATATATGTTTTCATTTATTGCAAGCATCTAAATTGATTTAGGATGTGCAAGTAATTCAGATGTGTGGCTGCTGGTCGTACAGCACATGTGCTTGGTACAATACCACAAAGCAGCAGCAGAGCTTACTGCTAAAAATAGCCTGTAGGACTTCCCTGACAGGATTCAGCCAACAATCTCCCCACCCTCACAAAAAAAGAGAGAGGGAGACAACTGTTTTCAATTGCAGACTGTTGTGAAATATTAATAAAAGATGGTTATTCTGTCTCTCCAGAACAAATGCCTACAGCCAGATTCTGCTCTCAGATTCCTTGTGTAAATCTGAGCAGCTCCACTGAGACTGGTGGATTTATTCTGGATTTACACCAATATTACTGAGGTCAGAATGTGGCCCCGATGACAGACTGCACCATTGAACCATATAATGATAGAGGACACAGGATAAAAGAAACGGAATTTGCATTAAGTGAGAAAAAAACAAGATCTTCCTGCTGAGGACTCCCTGCCACTCTTTCCTTTTCAAAACACTTTGTTTGGGTCTGCTTCTTTTAATATTTTAAACTGAGGGGAGAGCAGGAGACCTAAAAATTTTTGGCTAGCATCATGCTTTGAAGAAGGTGAAATGCCCTGGAGAACAGCAGTACTAATCAGAAAGGCCAAGGGAAGAATATCTAATAAATTATTGAGAATAAAAATATGAACTAAATAATGCCATATATTCTGTAAACCATCTAAAGGAATACCAAGTAGATTTTATATTTTTTTCCATCTTTAACTCATTAACTTGTGCATATACTGCATATATATTGCATAGCTCTCTCACAGCCATCACCATTCTGATTCCCTTCAGATATTTGGCTAAGAGCATTTTCTCTCATGACTCACAAAAATATAGGCTCTTTTTTAATTCACATGTAATATTCTGCTGCAACAGTTTTCCTTCTACCTTTATTCTCTTCCAGGAACACATTTTCTTTAAATAGGAAAAAAAAAAAAAACCAGTAAGAAATAATTCAAGACAGGGAGGATGTTTCATGTTCATTTCTAAAGTCTGAATTTTACCTCACTTCATGCTGTATTAGAATTTGCTCCCTTTCCACCCACCCATTCCTTCCTTCCATGCTGTTAAAAATGGTAGCGTTGCAACTGTGGACAATGGCTGGCTGCATCTTGTGTTCTCTAAGGGAGCAAACCACAGAACCACAGGACAGCTCAGCTTGGCAGGGACCTCCAGAGGTCTGCAGTCCAACCCTGTGCTCACAGAAGGGCAGCCTTGTGACCAGACCAGGTTGCTCAGGGCTTTCATCCCAAAGGATTTTGGAAAGGCTGTATAAGAACAAATTAAAAATGGTTCTGGGTTTCTTTCTTTCTGTGGTCCAATGAATAAATGCTAGGGCACCATCCAGACCCAGGGAATACTACGCACAAGTAAAGCCATGCTATAACATACCATACCATACCATACCATACAATACCATACCATACTATACCATGACATATGTTAATAATACACATATCAATCTTGTTATTCACAGAAACTGTATCAGAACTGTTGATGTTTCAAAGAGTCTGTTCATTGTCACTCCAAAGGTGTTAATCTCATAATAGAGATATTTGCCCTATTTTCAACGCACTCAGAAACTGCAGTGACAAAGGTTATATATGCAAGTCTGTAAGCCTAGAGACATGTCCGGTAAAGGGATTTCTTCAAGCAGAAAGGAAAGGCTTCATTGTGAATGCAGAGGTGTGTGCTATATTGGACCTCCTAACTGGTCGATCAGCCACAGGGTATGGCTGTTAGCATATATGAAGCTTGGAGGCGGCTAAAGCACTGCACTGTGTCTTCAGCCAGTAGCTAGAGGAGATTAAAGAGGTGAAGGTACAGAGCAGAAGTGGACAAGCAGAAGCATAAAGTTGTAGCACACCCTGACTCCGCATATGCGCTGTTTGTATTTCCATAGCAGAACCCATCAGGCTTCCTTGTGTCAGATCTCAAGCCCTTTACACCTGGTACGTCCCATTTCCCGACACCATCTCCATTCAGTGTTTGTCCTCCATAATTTCATTCCTTCTCTTATTCTTCCATCTCAGCTTCGTGTTTTCTTTCTTGATCAGTTCCACTGATGCCACAAGTCCCCAGATATACATAACCCCTTGATCCTAGTCCTCTTTCTGGGGACTTGTAAAGGAAATTGTCATTAAACTTTAGCAACGAGACTGAAACAGCCGAATTCACATTTGTAACTCCATTCATCCTTTCCAGTGGGACTGTGGATTTTTGAACAAGACATTGATGCCTATGCACAGTGAGCTCACTTTCAGTGTGCTCTGTGAATCTTTTACAATGAGTTTACCATGTTTTGGGGTCTCTGTGAACCACAGTTTAAAAAAAAATGGCCTGATTTAATAATTCTCTTTATGCACAGCTGGTCTTTCAGCAGAAACTCAGGGAAAGTGAATTCCCATGTTTCCTTCTGTACAACCCAAATGTTGGTTACCCAACAAGTGAATTTCTTAAATTGACAGTGTATTTACAGAAGAAGAAATTATGTCTTTCATCTTTGAATGTCATCTTGCATCCATTCACCCACTTGCAGTGCTTTAAGAATATCTATTTTTCTTTTGCAGTTTTTTTATTTAAAATACTAACTTTTTGTTTTCCAAGTTCACTTTCTAATGGGAAATATGGGAGAGCATGCTGTCTCACACAGTCATATACAGTGTCTGCTAAGGACTCCGTCCTACACCAATCCATGGTCACAGCCTGAAGAGCTGTAAGCTTTCAGAGCATGGCAATTTTTGTGAAGGAATTAATACTTCTGGCAGAAACCTGAATAAACAATTATCTCCAAGTATTCATTTCCCCTTTCTTGTGCACCGAGTAAGTCAATCTTCACTTCTAACCGTGCTGTAATGTTATATTGAGATTCAGGCTCTTAAAATGATGGACTGTCTTGCAAGGATAGATTATCCATAATAAGAAATGGGGTTTCTGTGGTTATTTTTGCGGGTTCTAATCACTCTGCTTTGGACAGCCCAGGCCATAGCAATAGAAGATGCTCCTTGAGTGACTGGACTGCCCAGGGCCTGACCATAAAATCTTCCTTTGTAGATTCCACACAACTGCTGAAAGACACCAAAGTTGTAGCCAACATCACCTTTTACTCATGGCTACAGCTTTGCTCTTTCTGTAGGGAAAGCAACCTTGTAGCGTAGACTGACTTGTGAAATGAAGACATTGAGAATTATATTGCAGCTTTCCTACTTACTGGTGGTCTTTCTGCAATTTATTGGTGGTCTCTCTACAAAACAGGCAACAAGAACACAGAGAAAAGTACCAGAGGATAGAGAAATGAAAGAAAAACTATAAATTACTTAAAGGCACCAAAAATGCACCTGTTGCTAAATTGCTAGAGCCAGTCAATGATAATAATTTATGACTGTGTGAATATTAACCCTGTGATTTATCAGCTGCACTAGTTGACTTGATGCCAGTACAGCATCATAAAAACAAGGAACAGTAAGGCTAAAACTGAATGCATTGCTGCAGGAGGTATTTGAGGCATTTAAATCTGTTGATCCTACATGAACAAACGCATTTGCCCTGCCTATTAAAAGCAGTCTTTAGGGAATCCTACCAGTCGTGTAGACATGCTGGCTGGGCTGGTCCACGTCTGGGTGAGGTAATGTGGAATCAGCAGGGGAAGATGGGGTCCTGGACACTGGCCGATGTTTATCTAATCCCACCATGCCAACTGTAGCCATCTGAGCCTGGTATACTTGCAACTGGTGGACACGCTGATGTGCCAGGAACTCCTGTTTCCAAGAAAACAGCACAGTAGAAAGAAATGTGAGATGGGATCAAGTACGACACTGAGGGAAACATGTCAACAAATTAAGTTCATTAGGTCAGGGCTGTAATAAACAGTGTGGAGAAAAAAAACCCCAACAACTCGCACCTAAGACCTAGTCAATAAATCCATTCAACAGATGTTTTCACACTGACAGTGTGGGCTGCTGACTTTGCTGGAGAGTAGGTGATGGCAGGCAACCTGTCAGTTCCCCCTGACAGAGGAAAAGATGTCTTCGCATGCAGAGGCTTATAAAAGACAAAGGTTTTCCTAATATAATGAATATATAATATGATGTTAGAATATGCATTTTGTGACCCTGCACAAATAAAAATAAAATCTTCCTATAGTACTGAAAGCAAAGAGTGGTGTCCTTACTACTCAGTACCAAATTTGCTGAGCAACTGTGAGTCAAGTTTCTACAGAGGGCTCAGTTGCCAGAGTGTCCTGGAAAACAGGAAAAGTTTGAACATAGGTTTTCACAAATCACTTAGAAATTTGGGAATTGTTACATGAGGTCCCACTTGGGGAGCTTTTTTTGTCAAGGAAGATTTCCTCCTCTGTTTTGTTTGTCAGTAGATGGTGACTCTTGCTGACATGACAAAGGCTGAAACCCTGCTGAAGTCGGTAGAAACCTTGGCATTCACTCGCTCCACAGAGCAGGATTGCTTTGCAAGCCCTTTTGCTTTCTGGTGGTTTTTTTTTTGTGTGTGTGTGTGTGTATAGTCCTATAACCTCAACAGAAAGTGAGTGGCAAAGAAAGATTTCCAAACCACTTTGCAATATAAATTCGGTTGAAATTCACATTTCTGTCTTAGAACTGCCAGGCTTCGGTATATATATATGCAGATATATATGGTATATACATGGCTTTTTTTTTTTTTTTTCAATTAAACCCTGTAACAATTAGCAGTGCTGTATGCTGTTGCTTGGGACAGCAGCTCAGAGACCTAGCCTGGCCAAGGAGGGATTGCTGGGTGCTCGGAGAGGTGAAGCTGAGTTCAGGCTGTGTGGGAGGGCAGGTGGGAGCACCCAGGAGTACCCCAGCCCCTCGTGTGCTGCAAAATGAATCCACAGCTAATGGGAAGTGAGAATGTCTACGCTGCATGTAAAAAAAAAGAGACCTTTATGAAACCGACTGCTCATCAGTAACAGCTAAAATGAGAACAAATGTTTTAAAAGGCAGCCTTAAAACCCACATTAATATCTAGGGTCACCACTATAGGTCACCACATAAGGTCATGGGAAGGGTAAATCACCTGGGACCTTGTCATGAGTGACTAAATAAAGAAAGAAAATATGAGTAAGCAAAAATAGATTTTACAAGAGGTGTCTTGGTTTGGGGTCATTGAACCATTTTACTTTCTTTGACTACAGTCCTCAACTTTTCCTATTGCTTTTTTAATGTATGATGACAGGTTGGTGTTATATATTCCAGGAAATATCTTGAGGTATCTGAAGAGGTCTGTGTATCCCTTTTCCTTATGAACATAACATAACATAACATAACATAACATAACATAAGATTCAGGAATTCTTTCCTGAAATGCCTAAGTGCCTTGCTTTTACTTAGTTTCACGTATTTTAATTGTGATAAATTTTCAGAGGAGATATTTTTTGTGCTCCTAGGCATACACATCTTTTCTAATCTTTGCTGGGAGTGTGCATGATTGGAGAGAAGTGAAGAACACATGGACCCTATTGTGTTGAATATTTTACCTATGGAGAAGAGAATTAGATAAACTCCTTTGTGAGGATTTAGTGTTCATTTTTCTCAATGAATTCTCCTTCTCTGGAGATATTCAAGACCCACCTGGACAAGGTCCTGTGCAGCCTGCTCTAGGTGACCCTGCTTTGGCAGGGGGGTTGGACTAGATGACCCACAGAGGTCCCTGCCAACCCCTAACATTTTGTGATTCTGTGATTCTGTAATGCTGGCTTAATGTTCAATAAAGGAGGATCAGGAGGTATTTTGCTGTCTGTGGCACGATTGCTCCCTGCATCCTAGGTCAAGTGGTGACAGCAGCACTGTGTCTGATGCAAGTGTATTCACCTTCTCCTGCCTACTCTTCCAAAGCGTGAGAGCTAGCCAAGTAGTTTGGAAGAAGCCAAACTCCTACCTGCAGGAGCCTTTCTTCACACAGAGCTTTACTGCCATACATGTAATCAGCTGCATGGTTATTATTTCTGCTGCTCTACCCAGTCTCATAGCTAACTAAATAGCTGATGTCTGTGTAGCTCTTCGATCAAGGGGATTTTTGATACTATCAGTGTTCACACTAACAAATTATAATTCATTAACTGAGTTCACTTTTTAAATAATTATTAGAGTACAGAAGACAATAGGGTTTGTTGCATATTGGAATGCTCTTCAAGCTAGTGAGGGTGCATCAGTGTATTCTGGCAGTCTGCATTAAACAGTATTATTTAAATACACTTCTTAAGGACATCTTGGAAATTCAGTGATTAGTGAGGGGGGATTCATACTGTGCAAAAATGTTTCTGTTTGGACTTTTCCCAGTGCTAGTAGACTCTGAGCTCTAAAGACCTTGTCTGTCTTTCTTTTTTTCAGACTTGAACTTAACTTGTGAAATACCTACACAATCTTTTTCAGTGAAGCAGTAGGTTTGCCATTCAAACAATATCTAAAACCTAATCTATCCAGATCTCACCTGAAAAAATCAAATTAAGTGTTTTTTGGTTTTTGTTTTTTATGGTGTTTTGAAGAAGGTAAAAAGCTAAGTCTGGAACACCACAAAAAGTAGATAATTCAGGAAGATGCTCTTACCTTTGCACATAAGAAGATTAACTGTTTCTGTCTATGTAACCAATAGAAAGAACACTGTTTTTCAGGCATATGAACAAATCAAGGTATTTTTTTAATGGTAATCAACCTGTGTGAACATCACCTAAAAGCCAGACGGCCATATGTTTCAGCAATTTTCAAAGACCAAGAAGAGAGCCTGATCTTGCTCTCCTGTTATTTCCTGCTAAAGTCTGCTTTGTTTATATCATTCTTCCCTCCTCAAATGAAACCAGACACGTACCTGGAATTTGACACATGTTTATCAGCATAATCAATCTAGGGAAGGAGAAAAACTTGTGGATGGTTGGATGGAAAGCTGCATGACACCTGTTTTAATTTCTGGAGGTCACAGAAAACTGTTTCCCTGTGAAAACCTTTTAAAATTTGTCAGAAGTGCAGTACTTTGTCTCACAAGGCTTACACTAAGGCTTGCTTACATCCTCTGGTGAGTTCCAGTTCCTTTAGTTGTAATTTTAAAAACTCTAGGCATCAGCAAAGTTTGGACTTGTTCAGGTTTTAGCCAAAGTTTTAGGCTAACTTCCTGATTAGGTTTCATTTTGCAGACAACAGGCACTCATGAAGTACATACATTTTTTCCAGCCACCTACATATTTATGCTGTGAGCATTTGGAATACTCTTTATCACACAGGCAAGTGGATTAATGCAATGAGTAATGTGGATAATCAACACACTTCTCTGGCTCCCCAAAAGCCCACCTGGCCTCTGGAAGGGATTAAAGCAACACAATGAATTCATCTTCAGGTTTTATGTGCTACAGCACTGCACACACATGTCCGTCTCTCCAGCAATATGACAAAAGCAGTATTTGCACATCTGCAGGGTTAGTGATTTGTGTGAATATATTTGGAGCATTTCTTAGGTAACGCGAGCCCTGCCTGCCCGGCATGGAGCCTGCTAGTTCCAGGTGTCTGAGATTAGTTCATTAGGAGAGGCAGGCAATTAGGGCCTCTGCCTGAGCGAATGGAGGGCTACTCATCATCTTCCCCAGAAACCAGTTCAGGCTCTCAGTAATTATTTTGAGAAGGATTTTTAGAGTCAGTATCTATGAGAAGATGACCCTTTTGAGGGCATGGGAGGTAAATATTTGTTATTCTCCTAGTATTACTGCAAGGTTTGTTGTTTAGGTGGAGCTGGAATTGATTTAGTTTGGTGTGAATACTTCTTTCATGTAGATGTGTGATTTGTGTATTTTGGGGCTTAATGTTTTGTATATTCTGAGGATTGTAATGAGAGCTACTTCCTTCTTTCTACTGCCTGTGACAACTGGTGATGCACAAGTGTATTCAGCTGGATTGTTAGATGGTCTGTGTTGGATGATAAAGCATAGCTGAATTGTCTATGAATTATTGCTCCTTCGAGCCGTTATGCTTTGTGCAGAGAAAAAATATGAGGGGTTCACTCATAAAATTCTTTCTTGCCTCTCAACAGTCTGCTTTTTAATTTAGTTTGATATGTTTATATTTAATCACAGCTAAACAAATCCCAAGATTTGTATGTCGGTGTCATAATCCTAAGTATGTATGGGTATATGCACACCTCTCTTCAGGGTTTATGCTATGGCTTTTTTTCATTGTGGTAAAAATTTTTTTTCTCTGAAGAAATTCAAAATTTGCTATTTGTAATAGCAAGATTACTGCTTATCGTCTCTCATACATTTGTGGCTAGGTTTATAGCCCTCTGTTGTTGTGCCTCTACTGCATTCTGCCGAAGTATGAAATGTGTGCTAATGCCTATTAACTGTTAAAAATCATTCATATATCGCCCATCCTCCTCTCCTCTTCCCTCTCCCAAAGACCTTCAGTACTACTAACCTTAGAATGTTTTTCCTCTCTAAGTATTTTTTGGCGGTCTGTTCTCTGGTTAATTTTTTCCTACCATTTCCACATTGCTTTCTGAAAATCACCCAAAGGACCAATTATTACTGAGGAGGAAAAATACATATGTGCTGCAGGAAGTTTTGCCTTACGTGAGGATGAAAACACAACCTTCTCGGCAGGCAGACCTGCTGTCTTCCAAGTACTTCCTGCGAAGCATATTTCTGATTCCTACTCTGCTGCCTTGTCTCACCCTGGAGCTCCTCATGGAGCCCCTACTCTGCAGACTCTGCTAGCCCCCTGTAGTAGCATGGGAAGAGAGAAATTTCAGGTCCTACCACTTGTCTTCCCCACCACCCTCCTCGACCTCCTACCTTCCCAGTGCAGTTGAAGCTGAAGGCATCCAAGGGGTGTCGGGGCCAGACAGTGGCTGCACCCAGAAAAATGGCCTCTGCTTGCAGCAAACGGACCTCAAACATAGAATCATTAAGGCTGGAAAAGACCTCTAAGATTATCAAGTCCAACCATCAACCAAGTCCTGCTTTTAGGTGCCCATCATGGCACTCTTGGCCCAAACCAAGATAGTATCATCCAAAGTCTGATTTGGTAAAAAATTCTCAGTCCCCGGGAACTTCTCACACAGTTCAGATGTAGCTAGTTAACAGTGCTTCAGAAATCATGGACCTAATGAAAACAGTAATGGGATTGATCTTGGTCATCCCCAGAAGTGACCACGGGGGTCGAGGATCAAAGAGAGCAATGAATTCCGAAACAAGGAGTATTGGGACAAAAGGACCACTTTTGACCTAGGAATTTTACAGACTACTGCTCTGCCTGCTCTCAAACAAAACCATAACTAGTTGTCCTCAGGAAATGAGCAAAAATAGGCCATGACATCTTCTGGAAATGCTTGCGTGGATAAATGTGAAAGGGTAGGAATGACTTATCTCTGTCAATCTAAACCTAAAATAGAAATTCGACTGATGTATCTCTGAAAATGAATATGTTCAGAGGTCGTCTTTTAAATTGCTCTGTCACTTTGGATTTCTTGGTCATGTGTTTTCTCTACGAATGCTGTTTTTGACAAAACCACATGTAAAGCCACAAACTTCCATGGTCATCACTTTCAGCAAAATTGAAAAATAATCAGTATCACCATCTGAAACATAGGCAGCCACAAATTCAGAATCAGCATTTTTATGAAAAGTAAATAAATAATAAGTATGGATACAGACACATAGAATGAATAGGTAGAAATGAGTTTACAGCAAGCAAAAACAGATGAGAAGAAAGAGGGCAGCTAGCCTTGAGGTATCTGGTTGTGTCAGGTCACGTATTATCAGGGTGTTTATCAAATTTGGTTTTCTCTTTCTGTAGTTCAAGTAACACGGTGTTGACTGAAACATGGATAAGCAGAAATGAAGTCTTATCAACTGAGTGTCGGATACTTGTACAGAACAGTGGAATGAAAGCCATACCCCAGAACTGCCTAGAGTCCTAGGCAGAGAAGGCTCTCCGTGGGCAGAAGGTTGCTGCATACACAAAACAGACCTGTGGCCTCTGCCCTCCGCCCTGCCTTTGCCTTCTGGAGAACTATGGGCAGGCTTATCCCAGCCAATGCCAAGGTAGGGTTTAGTACTGGGGAGGCCCTACTGCAGTGACCACCTAGGGCTTGGCCACCACCCTCGACCAGCTGGATAGGCTCTGAACCGGCTGCTGCAGAGGTCTCTGCCCCTCTCCTGCCACTGTTCCCTTCTAGGGCAGGAGCAGCTTTCGGATGGCAAAAATTGATTAAAATGACAAAATTTTTTGTCTAGTGGGCCAAGGAATAGGGGAAGAACAAAGACTAGTAACTAGTGACAAGAGTGTGCTCCTTTGTCAAGTCATGTAGGGGATAACATATTCCTTGTCTTGGGTTGCATGACCAAATCTGTGGGTCAGTGCTGGCATCACACCCCTTGCCTCTGGTTGTAGGACATAACAGCAGGGTCAGGACCCTATCTCTTACCACTACTGTTGCACAGGGAGGTGGGTGGATTGCTAACCTTCAGTTTCAAAGGGAGAGATGGTAAAAGTTACCTCCCTTGGATGGGAAGTTTCCAAAAATCTGAGTATCTAATGAGAGTCAACCTGAAAAGAGCCATCGTGGTCCAACATAGGTGAGGAATCAAGATGGCCACATGGGTTGAGAAGTTTTCAGCTATCTTTGTGAAGAAATATGAGCCAGGCAGTCATTAAGTTGAAGCCTGGTGTAATTAAGAAGAAAGGACTGATGCGAAATGATGTCTGGGAATGACAGTGAGGAGGGTCCTACAGATGGACCACTTTCTACTGGAGGGGAATTCCAAAAGTCCAGCTGAGCTGCTGGTTTCACTCCCAGTTCCCACTCCTGTGAGACCTGCCCTCTCCACTCCTGATATTGGCAGGTATTCGACTGCTGTCACTTCTGCTAAAGTGCTGACTCTGCGGTGTGCACAGCACGCGTCCAAAGAAAATATGGTACCTCTCAAAAGCTTGCACTCCTGGCTAAATCCCTTCCTCACTTTCTGACTCTCCCTGAGATGTAATACAAACATACAAATAATCGGGTGTACAACAAAGGGGAGAAAGGGACCATCTGAATATCTTTTGCATTGTTTGTTTGTTTGTTTGTTTTTTTTAGGAAAAAACTTTGTAGAGTATTCTTGTTAGTTTATTACTTTTACTAGAAATACCACAAGACTTTCCTGAAGTCATCTGGTGCTTTCCAAAAAAAGAATACAGAGAAGTGCAGAAATGAATACCAATGAGAAAATACAGTTCTCCACATGTCTTGCCCTAACTTTGAGTATTAATAGGTATTTGTTCCTTTTACTTCAATGTGAAGAATAAATAGGCTTTATAATAGCATTTAATGGTTACAACCTCCTAATCCTAGCAGCTTTCCAGCAGTCTTTCAGTTCATCTGTTAGTTGGCCAAAGATAATTAGTGAAAAATCACCTGTCCCACTGTTTCATTGTTCCGGGAAATGTCACCCAACTCTTCAACAGTATTGGCAAATTAGTTTGGTGTTACTTTATGCAGATAATTTCAACCACTTCCATTTCTCTGCTGTTCATTGTAACTATTTTTCTTAGCAGACTTGCATGGTTTCTTTTTAAGCGAAGAGTCGTTTGGCCTTCACCCAGAGAAATAGTAGTCTCTAGGTTAAATTCAGCAGCAGCCCTGCTGAAGATCTATGTTTTCTGCGTACTTCAACAGATTCTGCTTTGGTTTTATAGGCAATTCTGTTGAGTTCAGTATTTATTGTACAATTAATGGAAATTACTTGGGTCTGACATAAAAAGAAAACCTTAGAAGACCCTGCTTTTCAATGTAGAGTCCATGCACACTAACACATCAGTGTGTACGCATAAAATCATGAGGGTGTGCAGAAGCCTTCTGCAGATGCCTTCTCTCTTGTGTGAAAGTATATGAGGTCAGAACAGGGAGCATTAATGGACCATACAGTCAGTAAATACAAGAGTGGTAACGAAGGTGCTTCACCAACACTGTTCTCTCTCTACAGATCACCTCCATAGATCACTGTGTCTAACACACACACTCATGCGCGTTTGTGTGTGTGTATTGCCATTGTCTGCATCGGAGCTCTTCTGCACAAACCGTCCGTTTCTGCTGCCACCGGTGTGATAGCAGAGTTGTAACCTGATGGATACCAGGTTCCAGTCCTTTGCTGGAGGACCTCTCCCCCTCTGAAGATTTCAGAGATACATATTACCAAGTCTCACACCTTACTTCAGTGCGGTTAAAATGTCGGCTTCCTTTCTCCCAAATATTTGTAGTAGGAGTTACACAGTTTCTTGAAAAAATACGTATGTACATATATACATTTGCAAATATCACAACATAGTTTAAAAATATTTCTCTCTACAGTGCTCAGCTCTTCACTTTGTTAATTTTGACACACAGAGAAATAGTAATATACAGTGAAATGGTGATATAATTTGAGACTCTACAAAAGATAGGATTTAAATATAGGAAGGATGCTGTGGATGGGGAAAAAAAAGAGAAACTATCACAAATAAATCTTTTCAGATCTATTCTATATGCTTATAGAGTGTTCCATATATTTGCAGAACACTATTTATAGAATAAATATATTTCTGCAGCAAACAAGTTCAGCTTGTTATACTTCTTTTTTTTTAATTTTATTTGGCAAAAGATCAAATTATTTGTAATATGAACAAAATTGAACTGAACCCCTAAAGATTACTTTTAAGTATTACTTGGAACCAGGGACTTGCCTGCTATATGCTTCTCAGCATAGGATTTGCTGCTTTTAACATGTGGGAGAACTGCCAGAATGAGCAAATTGAAAATGAAGTGGAAAACCCTTATGTTTGCTGATTTAGGAACAACTAGAGGGTTAAAAAGAAACATGGAAAATAGTATGTGCCAGTACAGCACTAACTGTGTAATGCAGACTGCAAAATAAAATCTCAAATTTTTCATTCCTTGAGCAAATTTGGCCCTCAAAATGCAAAGTACAGTTCAGAAGAAACCATAATACTTGTTATGTTTCATGAGAAAGATGAATGAATTTATCTGAAATTGCTTCATTGCAACACATTTTGAATGTCTCCCCTAAAAATGTGAAATAGGGGCTAGATTGTTGTCACAAGAAGGATGTGGAAGACTGGCTAGGACTAAAAGGGAGAAGAGAGAGGGAACAGTATTACAAAATGCAAACGATTGAATATCATAAGCTCCAACCCTTCCTCTTCTCACCCTCTCTCTTCTTTATGATAATGCTCTCCATTTTCTTTCCATTTATAAAATTTGAAAGCTATTTTGCTTGTATGTTCAACTATCTTCCAGTCCTTTCTTGGCTTATTCTTTTCCCAACAAAAGCTGAGTCTTCCATGTATTCACATTTTCAGAATCCTCAAGTATCATAAGATACTACAACAATTAAAAGAAACTGAAACAATAAGAAGTAAAAAAAAATATTAACTGGGGAGGAGAATTGGGGGCAATAAGAGCACTTGTCCCAGTATAGCACTTCTGTTCATTGATTTGATGACACTATATAAGGATCTTATCACTGCATTAGCCAAGAGGATATTTTTCTCTGTCTAGAAGAGATCTCTATCCAAAGTCCATGGGACCTGATGGGGTGCACCCACAGGTCCTGAGGGAGCTGGCAGATGAAGTTGCTAAGCTGCTATCCATCATATTTGAGAAGTCATGGCAGTGTGGCAAAGCTCCCACTGACTGGAAAAGGGAAAACCTAATGGTAAAAAGGAAGACCCGGGGAACTACAGGTTAGTCAGTCTCACCTCTGTGCCTGGCAAAATCATGGAGCAGATCCTCCTGGAAACTATTCTCAGGAACATGCAAAACGAGGAGGTAATTGGTGACCGCCAACATGGCTTCACTAAGGGCAAATCATGCCTAACCAATTTGGTGGCCTCCTATGATGGGGTTAATGCATTGGTGGATAAGGGAAGAGCAACTGATGTTATCTACCTGTACTTGAGCAAATCATTTGACACTGTCCCACTTGACATTCTTGTCTCTAAACTAGAAAGAAATGGATTTGATGGATGGACCGCTCAGTGGATAAGGAATTGACTGGATGGTCGCACATGGATTGGGGCAGTCCCAAGCACAAATAGAGGCTGGGCGGAGAAGGGATTGAGAGCAGCCCTGAGGAGAATGACTTGGGGGGGCGGGCTGATGAGAAGCTCAATGTGATCTGGCAGTGTGCTCTCACAGCCCAGAAGGCCAACCATACCTTGGGCTGCATCAAGAGAAGCGTGACCAGCAGGTTGAGGGAGG
>Ga0181612_103785_pt1 | contig 17855 bp, 17 predicted proteins | sample HoacroProtozoa21_FD_119630 | JGI IMG/M metagenome (GOLD analysis project Ga0181612, IMG submission 119630) | Hoatzin crop microbial communities from Cojedes, Venezuel. Combined Assembly of Gp0051906, Gp0051904, Gp0051908 | reverse complement strand
CGTCATACGTGACGCCAATGGCTATGCGCTTGGTAGCTTTGAGCGCGATGGCTCCCTGCACGACGCTAACGGCAAACGGCTGGGGGTTATCAACAAATATGATATCCTAGACGCCAATGGCAATCGACTCGGCTACATCAGCACCGATGGCACCGTGCGCAGTGGCGATGGACAAATTTTGGGCAACATCTCTATCAGCGATGGCAAAGTCACCGACGGCAACCATCAGACCATCGGCTATGCTCGAGGCATCAGAGTGGATTGGATTGCCTGCTACTACTTCTTCAATTTCTTCAAGCAGTGATTTGATTCCATCATCCCCACACAACCAATGGGCACCTGATAATGCGACCTTATCAGATGCCCATTTGCTATCTCTATATTGACGCAATTACAAGCGACGCAACTTCACTGTAAAGTGACGCATCAATGGTGCCTCCCACTCGATGGCCACACCATGAGTAATGCTCTCGCGACGGTCATACACATTCTTCAACGCAGCAGCAATCACATTCATGTGGTTGTCGGTGTACACGCGACGAGGTATAGCCAAGCGCAATAGGTCTAAGCCTCCAAAACGGTTCTCCCGCGTCACTGGGTCACGGTCGGCAAGCATATAGCCAATCTCACACGCGCGGATGCCAGCCTCGAGATACAACTCACAAGTGAGCGTCTGTGCTGGGAACTCCTCCTTAGGCACATGAGTCAGCACAGCATCGGCATCAACAAAGATGGCATGGCCACCAGCAGGCCGCTGATAGGGGATGCCATACTCATCAAGTTTGCTTGCTAGATATTGCACTTGACGAATGCGCGTTTCAAGCATATCAAACTCTGTGTTCTCGTCTAGACCAGCAGCAATGGCATTCAAGTCACGACCGTTGAGGCCACCATAAGTCACATAGCCCTCAAAGGGGATGCAGAACAACTTCGCGCCTTCATACCACTCTTGATGCTTGGTGGCAATAAATCCACCCATATTGACGATAGCATCTTTTTTGCACGACATCAGCGCAGCATCGGCATCGGCATACATCTCTCGAACAATCTCCTTGATGCTCTTATCGGCATAGCCTGCCTCACGCGTCTTGATGAAGTAGGCGTTCTCGGCAAAACGGGCACTATCCATCACCACAGGCACGCCATAGCGGTGACACAATTCACACGTCTGCTTGATATTTTCCATGCTCACAGGTTGCCCTCCCACTGTATTGTTGGTAACAGTAAGCACCATAAATGGCACGTTGCCTTTATTTTCCTCAAGCACCTTCTCTAACTTCTCTAGCGATACATTGCCCTTAAATGGGACCTCTTTTTGCGTGTCCTTAGCATCATCGGTAGTCACATCAATAGCCTTAGCATGGCGGCTCTCGATATGACCTTTGGTGGTGTCGAAATGAGCATTACCAGGCACCACATTGCCCTCCTTCACCAAATAGGAGAACAACACATTCTCAGCAGCACGACCCTGATGGGTAGGCAATACATACTTGAAGCCAAAGATTTTCTCTACCATAGCCTCAAATTTGTAGAACGAGCTAGCTCCTGCATAGCTCTCATCACCAAGCATCAGTTCACTCCATTGCCTATCACTCATCGCCCCCGTGCCACTATCGGTCAACAAATCGATATAAACTTGCTCAGCACGGAGTTGAAACACATTGTAATGGGCCTCCTTGAGCCACTGCTCACGCTGCTCACGGGTGCTCTTCTTGATGGGTTCTACCATCTTGATTTTCCAAGATTCTGCAAAAGGTAATTCCATAATAATTTATTATATATCAATGATTTATTTTGATTAAATTAGTCAGTGGCCTATAAAAAATTGAACGCTTAAAATATTATTAATATTCAATTTTTATGCAAAGTTAAAGTGCTTTATCTTCTCTTCCAAATTCAAATTCCTTTTTTGTGGCCACATTGATTTTTTTTAACGTTTCAACAGCGGCCAAAATCGCCTCGCAACAATAAATGTAAGGTTTTTTCGCTGATGATGCCCACCCAGCGAAGGAGGATATCTCTTCATTTTTGTTAAATAAGGAATTTATCGTAAATTTGTAGTGATAAAAGCACAATTATAGCATGATAGGAACCATTGTCAACACTAGCACCATCGTGATTGGCACCCTTGTGGGTGTCGCCCTCAACAAAGGTATCAAAGAAAAATATAAGCAAGCCCTTTATGATGCCCTTGGGCTGGCCTGTTTAGCCATTGGCTTAAATGCCGTTGTCGGTAATTTTGCTAAAAGTCAATATCCCGTATTGTTTATTGTTGCAATGGCCATAGGTGCAGTGATTGGAGTGGCCTTGAACATCGATGGTCGGTTTAAACAATTGGTAGCCCATCGCTCTAACAATCACCAGTCTGAAAGCAAACTTGCTGATGGTCTTGCAACTGCCATACTCATCTATTGCATCGGTCCACTATCCATGCTTGGCCCCATTACCAGTGCGCTACAAGGTGATAACACCTTGCTGCTGACTAACGCTACACTAGATTTGGTAACCGCTACCGTGTTCGGTTCAACCTATGGAGTAGGAATGCTACTAGCTGCCCCCGTCTTGTTTGTGTGGCAAGGCTTATTTTATATGGTGGCCTCACTATCGAGCACAGCTATTAGCGAACCACTGATGGCAGAGTTGCTCATCATTGGGGGATTGCTCATCACGGGGTCTGGCTTATCGCTATTGCAAATCAAAGATTGTCATGTGCTCAACTTATTGCCAGCACTACTTGTTCCTGTGATATGGTATTTGATTGTCGCGTTATTCTAAAGTGGGCGAAACAAGATTGTCGCTACATTCATTTTTGCGTTTTCACACGTTTGGCGGGTTTGAGACGTAGCACTTGGACACTGCGAGCTGGCAGATAGAGCTTAAGCCACCCCAAGTGAGCGCTAGCATAGAGCCCATCGTGTAGAGTTAAATGCTTGACTTGCTCGTCAATGTTGCCGTAGCCTCCGTATCGTGGGTTATCACTATCAAACACGCCTTCATATTCGCCTTCGGGAGCAAGTATGCCATAGTCTGTGTGCGAACGGTTGGGACTAAAGTTGAACACAAACACTAGGTTACCACGCATATAGGCTAGCACTTGGTCATCGTCTTTGTCCCATAACTTGCGGATGGGCAACGCTTGGAAGTTGTGCACTGAGCCAATGAGGTGTATCATGTCGTTGTCCCAGTTGTTGAGGTATTGATATTTGAGGTCTTTGCGGTCCACCAAATCCCATTGGCGACGAGCATATTTGTAACTCCAGCCATTACCCTCACGTGGAAAATCTATCCACTCGGGGTGTCCCCATTCGTTACCCATAAAGTTCAAGTAGCCACCATTGATGAGCGAGGCGGTGACTAGCCTAATCATCTTGTGCAGGGCTATACCTCTATCGACTGTGGCATCGTGGTCATCGGCCATCATATGCCAATACATCTCTTTGTCTATTAGCCTAAAGATGATGGTCTTGTCGCCCACAAGCGCCTGGTCGTGGCTCTCGGCATAACTGATGGTGCGTTCATCAGCTCGTCGGTTAGTGAGTTCCCAGAAGATGCTAGTGGGTTTCCAGTCCTCGTCTTTGCGCTCTTTGATTGTCTTGATCCAATAGTCGGGAATGCCCATCGCCATGCGATAGTCAAACCCTAGACCACCGTCCTCATAGCGTCTTGCTAGTCCAGGCATACCGCTCATCTCCTCGGCAATCGTGATGGCGTGAGGATTGATTTGATGGATGAGCACATTGGCTAGGGTGAGGTAGGTGATGGCATTAGTGTCCTCACCACCATTGTAGTAGTCAGCATAGCTACCAAAGGCTTGTCCTAATCCGTGGTTGTAGTAGAGCATCGAGGTCACGCCGTCGAACCTGAAACCGTCGAAGTGATATTCTTGTAGCCAATATTTGCAGTTGCTGAGCAAGAAGTTGAGCACGGCATCTTTGCCATAGTCAAAGCATAGCGAGTCCCATGCGGGATGCTCTCGCCGATGATCGCCATAGAAATAGAGGTCGTAGCTGCCATCAAAGCGCCCTAAGCCCTCGACCTCGTTTTTCACGGCATGCGAATGTACGATATCCATAATCACTGCTATGCCTGCAGCATGGGCATCATCGATGAGGTGCTTGAGCTCTTCGGGAGTGCCAAAGCGTGACGAGGCAGCATAGAAACTTGACACGTGATAGCCAAATGAACCATAGTAGGGGTGCTCTTGGATGGCCATTATCTGGATGGCGTTGTAACCGTCAGCGATGATGCGTGGCAACACTAGCCTACGAAATTCATCATAGGTGCCCACTCCCTCGCAATTTTGTGCCATGCCGATGTGGCATTCATAGATGAGCAGGGGGGCAGTGTTGGGAACAAAGTGCTGCACCTTGAATCGGTAAGGTCGTTCAGGACACCATACTTGAGCCGAAAAAATCTTGGTCTGATCGTCTTGCACCACACGAGTGGCGTAGGCAGGGATGCGCTCTCCCTCACCGCCAGGCCAATGGATACGTAGCTTGAATAGGTCACCATGATGCAGACCAGCACTAGGCAAGACAAGCTCCCAGTTGCCGCTATCATCGAGCCGCGTCATTCGATAGGGTGCACATTCGCGCCAACTGTTAAACTGCCCCACCACATAGATGTCGGTGGCATTTGGGGCCCACTCTCGTAACACCCACCCGCCATCGCTGGTACGATGCAGTCCATAGTAGTTATAGGCATTGGCCCACTCGTCGAGGTTGCCACTGCCTGAGGTCAACTCGTTGATCTTGTTCACAGCATCGGCATGACGCCCTTCGATAGCAGCACTATAGGGTACTAACCATGGGTCATCCTTAATGATGGCTAATGTCTTGCTCATAAATGAAAACTATTTTTCTGGGTTAAGGGTATTTCGCTCTACAAAGGTAATTTGAATCTGTTAAAAAGCGATACGGGATTGGTATAGTTTTTGCTCAATCTGCTTGCAAACGTTTGCAAATGGGGCGGTATCACCAAAAAATCATAATAAATTGGTGATTTTTATAAAAATTATCCTTACATTTGCCCACAACTTAACTACAAAAACAACTTACCTATTACACTAAAAATATCCTAGGCTTATGAAACTAGAAGGAAGACGCGAAAGCACCAATGTTGAAGACCGTCGTGGCATGGGCACTGGCACCAAAGTTGGTGTAGGTGGCATTGGCGGACTGATTATCGCTGGACTCATCACCCTGCTCATGGGCGGGGACATCGGTGATGTGTTGCAACAAGCAGGCTCTATGGGTATGGGATATGCCAACAGTGGGGGACAAACCGAAATCTCTCAAGAGGAAGAGGAGTTGGCTAAATTTGCCCGCATCATCGAGGGTAGCACCGAAGATATCTGGTCACAAATCTTCAAAGAAAATGGTTTTGGCGAGTATCAGCCACCCACGCTTGTGCTCTATAGTGGCACGACAAGCACCGCTTGTGGGCAAGGTAATGCTGCCGTTGGGCCATTCTACTGCAGTGCCGACCAGAAGCTCTATATCGACCTCTCGTTTTTCTCTACAATGCAACAGCAACTGGGGGCTAGCGGCGACTTGGCCTATGCCTATGTGATTGCACACGAGGTGGGACACCATATCGAGTATCTCACAGGCACTCTGCAACAGGCTCATAGCAAGATGCAGCGCTCAAGCGAGACCAATAGCAACAAATTGAGTGTGCGCTTAGAGCTCATGGCTGATTTCTATGCTGGCGTATGGGCCCACTATGAGGGCAAATATTTCAACTCTATCAACGACCAAGATTTGATGGAGGCTATCAAATGCGCCCAAGTGATTGGCGATGACTATCTACAAAAACGCTCACAAGGCTATGCCGTGCCCGAGAGTTTCACTCATGGCACCAGTGAACAGCGCATGAAATGGTTCAAACTTGGCTATCAGACAGGTGACGTGCGTCGCGCAACCACGTTCCAAGAGAGTGACGCCAGTTTGTAAAAATTGATTACCCTATCAACAACCGAGAGGCTATGCCAACCAAAGAGCATAAGCCTCTCTGTTTTTTATCCATCCCACCACAACTACCAGCCAAACAGATTGCGCACCACCCACCACAACATCACAAGCCCCACAAACACATAGGCGAAAACCCCATTTTGGAGGCGTACATACAAGGCGGGATGTGATGTGCGCACGCTCTCGGCAAACACGCATAGAGCCAATAGTGGAATGCTCAACGGCAATAGCGCATTGTAACGAAAAGCCTCACCCAACTGGCCATGAAGCAAAGCGTGAATGGCTCGCTGGCTACCACATCCTGGACATTTCGACCCAGTAGCTGTCAAAAAAGGGCAACGGGGGAAAAAGCCTGCCGTTGAGGGGTCAAACAAGAAATAAGTAGCCACAGCCACCATAGCTATGCCTACCAATATCAAAATCACCAATGTGCGACGCATTAATAATAGAGCAATAACAATAGTGGCTGACAGATAATACCCAAGACAATCGAAGCGATACACCACCAAGCCCCTGTTTCACTAGCCCGCTTGGCCCCTGCTATATCACCCCTCTGATAACAGTTAGTCACCTTGCAGGCATACACGATAGCTATTACCCCAGCGGGCAAGCAACATAACACGGTGGTGATGATGGCCCACACCATGTTGGTAGGTGGGCATTTATCGGAGTCTCTATCTACCCTTTGCCAAGCTTGCTGTGAATAGGGAGCATCAGACCGCCCATTGTTAGATGTACCCATTGAGCGGCCAGTAACTATAGGTGGAATATAAGGTTGACCAACAACGGCCTCTGGAATAGGTGGAATTTCAAGACTAGCATCCTCACCAGCAGCGAGCTGACTGTCGATGGGTGGCTCAGAGCTAATAGCCGTCTGCAAGGCTTCCTCGTTGCCCACTGTCGCCTCGGTAGCCGACATTGGGTCAGCAATCACTTGATATAGACCATCGAGCTCTTGCAACTCTATGATTTTTACCCAATCATCTAACCCTTCTCGCCACACATAGGCTTGTGAGTTAAGATTCTTCGCCTTGAGCTCCTCTAGCTCGAGAGGGCCCATCTGCACACCATCTTGATTAATCCAGTATTGCATATCGCATCATCGTGTAATCATCAACCAACTTGTCTGTTATAATATCGTGACGGCAAAGATAATAAATAATTGTGTATCGACAATTAACCCTTACATAGAAAATTGTTTGCTACCTTTGCACACATAAATCGCGAAATCTTGAAAATTGCCCTACTAGCCATTGTAGCCAATATCACCGTACCACTGCTAGGACTGGTTGACACTGCCTTCGCAGAGCATTTAAGAGGTCAAATATTCATAGGAGCGGTGGCCGTAGGGTCCATGATGCTTAACCTCATCGATTGTTCGGCCTCAAAGGGGGCAAAAATGTCCCATTTTACCCTATTTTTGCCTATTTTTCCCCTCGCTCTTGCCTATGATTGCAAATTGCATTAACTTCGCCATACAAAACAGCCACCGACTATGAAAATCAGCCATATCGACCTCGGTTCACGGCCCGTGATATTAGCCCCGATGGAAGATGTCACCGACCAATCGTTCAGACTCATTTGCCGCCAGCAAGGAGCCGATATGGTGTACACCGAATTCGTTTCGGCCGATGCGCTGATACGCAACATCGACCGTAGCCTCCGCAAAATGGATATTGCCGATGGTGAACGACCAGCTGCGATACAGATTTATGGCAAAGACGTAGCCTCAATGGTCGAGGCAGCACGCATGGCCGAAGCTGCCCATCCCGACATAATAGACATCAACTTTGGCTGCCCCGTCAAGAAAATCGCGGGCAAGGGAGCGGGCGCAGGCATGCTCCGCAACATTCCCTTGATGTTGCAAATCACACGAGAAGTGGTGCGGGCTGTGAAATTGCCTGTGACGGTGAAAACACGGCTGGGCTGGGACCATGATAGCAAAATCATTGTTACGCTCGCCGAGCAACTGCAAGACTGTGGCATCGCTGCCTTGACCATCCATGGTCGCACACGCTCACAGCTCTACAATGGCGAGGCAGACTGGACACTGATAGGCCAGGTGAAGAACAACCCTCGCATGACAATCCCCATTATTGGCAATGGGGATGTGACCACTCCCTGGCAGCTCAAGCAGTGCTACGACCGCTATGGGGTCGATGGGGTGATGGTGGGGAGAGCAGCCATTGGCGCACCATGGATTTTTGGTGAGATGAAGCAATTCCTAGCCACTGGTCAAGTGACACCCCTCACCAACAGTCAAAAGATGGCACTTCTCAGGCGGCAAATCGATGAAAGCATTGACCGCATCGATGAGTATCGTGGCATCTTGCACATCAGGCGGCACTTGGCGGCGACCCCCCTATTCAAAGGCATCTATAACTTTCGCCCCACTCGCATAGCAATGCTCCAAGCGGGCACCCGTGCCGAGCTTGAGGAGATTCTCAACCACATCGAGCAAGATATTCTCCCCCACGTTCAACCCTCATCCATCCCATCATGAAACACCTTGCACTATCCCTCATCTATCTGCTAGCCACCCAAGCACTGATAGCCCAAATCAATCATCACGTGACAACGATTGGCGAATTCAACCGTCTCACAGTCACCGATAATGTGAATGTCGAATATCGCTGCAACCCCGACTCAGCAGGCATCGCTATCATCGATGGCAGCGATGAGTTTGCAAACTCCATCATTTTGAACCTCAGCACCAAGGGGCACCTCAACATCCAAGCGACCACCGATGCACTATTGCTAGGTGAAAACCTACCCACTGTTATCGTCTATTCCTCCTCGCTGACGGCTGCCGAGAACGCTGGCGATAGCACCCTGCGCATCACGGGACTTCCTGAGATGGAACAATTTAAACTGAGGCTCTCGGACAATGGCAAAATCATTGCTTCAGACCTGCGTGCTAGCCAACTTGACCTGTCTATCGTGACAGGCAATGGCCAAATCATAGCTAGTGGCCAATGCGACAGACTGCAGCTCAAGCTCATTGGCACAGGCCAGATAAACACTGCGAGTATCTTAGCTACCGACGTGTCTTGCCGCATCGTGGGCACGGGCAGTATTTACTGCCAGGTGGCAGACCAAGGTGAGCTAACCGTCCGCGGTAGCGGAACAGGAAAAGTCTTCTACCACGGCACACCCAGCAAACTCTCGGTGCGCAAGCTCGGCACCATCAAAGTTATCCCTATCGAATGAACAATTAACGGTCAAGGGGGCTGCGCAGAGGCAATTCAAAACTGAGCGAAGTGCTATCGCTACCCACCACAAGGGTTGCTTCACAACCCTCAATCATAGGAAAGTTGTTACGGCTATTGTGGCCCACTGGAAAATCGTAGCACACAGGAATGCCCAAATCACTGAAGTAGCGTTCCATCATATCATACATATCAGTATAGCCATAGCCCGCACTATAATCATTGAAATGACCAATAATCAAGCCTTTGACATGGCTAATCACCCCTCGCAACATGAGCTGATGTAGCATGCGGTCAACATGCTTAAAATCCTCATGAGTGTCCTCAAAAAATAAGATAATATCTTGGTTGCGCAACAAATCACGCCGCAAGCAATCAAATGGCGTGTCGGCCAACTGGGTCAATACGGTCAAATTTCCACCCACTACCACGCCTCTAGCCTTGCCAGGGACATTATATTTGTGATTAGCAATGCGGTAACAGGGTAGTTTACCTGCCAGCAAATATTGCAAAGCTCTGATGGTGGTGTCGCCTCTTGCGATTGGGTCACACATATTGGCATGTATGGCCATATTGCCCGCACTGACGTTAGCACTCAACAAAGCCGTGATATCACTATAGCCAATAATCCACTTGGGATTGTGGCGAAACACTTCAAGCGGGATATCAGTGAGTAACTGAGGGCTGCCATAGCCACCACGCACACACATAATAGCCTTGACCGAGGTGTCTTGCAACGCCCAGAGCAGGTCAGCACGGCGTTGCTCGATGGTGCCCGAGTGATGATGCCAATGTTTGCCCACACTCTTACCCATCACTGGCTCATATCCCCACTCTCTCATCACACGCACCCCATTATCGGCTATCGACATAGGGTGAGCACCAGCAGGTGAGATGATAGCCACCTTGTCACCTGGCCGCAAAAATGGTGGCCTGCGAGCCCCACGAGCCGCAGCACACACTATCGCAAGTGCTGCCAGCAAAGCCACTATCACCCATTTACGCATCTGTCTATAAGTTTTTACTTAATTTTGGGCTGCAAAGTTACATTTTTTTGAGACATCGAGCAACAAAAACGCGTATCGCCAGGTGTGAGGGCAATACGCGCAAACCCAGAAATTCACGTTTATTTTTAAAAGTTCACACCTACGTTTATCGTGAAACACCCATTGTGTGTGTCGTCAAAGTCGTCTTGGCCAATGTTAGCAAGACCCAACTGATAGCAGGCATCTACATAGAGCATATTAAAACCCATGCCACAACCTATCTTCAAGCCACCATCAAAACGATTGAAGTAGCCATCCTCATAAGAGCTAAATGCCTGACGCCCTTGATAATCCTTGATTTTTCCATCAGTGCCTAGAGCCACGTAACCGCCAGCATAGGGCTGCAAATTCATTCCATTGCCCAAAAAATGTTTATACTTAATCAGCAAGGGCAACTCCAGATAGTTTAAATCGTAGGTGAACTTATCAGAGCCTGACCCACTCTTGCCGCCTCGCTGAGTGTAGAATAGGCCCGTCTCAAAAAATAGCGGAGTATAGGGAGTCAGCTGCATGCCTGTTACCAAACCAATGTTCAGGCCAGCCTTAGGATTGCTACCATCGAGCAAGGGGCTATCGCTCGACACATGCGCGACATTAAACCCTAGACGCAAGCCAACATAATAGCGATGCCAAGCAATATACTCATGGCCGTGGCGCTCGATGGTCTGTACCCTAGAGGGGCGAGGGCTATAGCCGTGCCGATAACTCGATTGAGCCATTGCAGCGGGCGATAGCATGATGCTTAAGAGCAAGAATAATAGTAGGGGTGATAGCGTCTTCTTCATTTTTCTTATCTATTTGAAATCGTTGGTTTTGCCTTTTTGACCCTTCTGAAAATGAAAAGTTTAACCCTATTGATTGCCAAACCGATGAGCTACGCTCCCACATCGACCAACGCCCCGAAAACAACGACCACCGCCACTTGCCGCCCTTTGCCACTCAGCGCATCAGATGGCCCATCATCGTGTTCCAGTCTTGGGCATCACCGATGGCCCCCAGCAGCCCCGTGTTGGCTGGAAATGCCATCGAATCGTTGAGCGTGTGGGTGACGCGTGGCAACTCCACACACAACGACAGGGTGTTGAGGTTGTCACCCGCCTGATAGTTCTCGCCCAATCGCTTAAAATCGTTGGCCTCGATATAATAGAGGCGAGTGCCATCGCTAGCCAGATAGATGCGACTAAAATCTCGCGAGAGCAACTGCTGTGAGCACTGCAACAAGCAACGCATCACGTCCCAACGGTTAAAATCTCGCTCTGCCCTGGGCTTGCCCACATTGAAGACCACCACCGAGTCGCCATTGAGCCACGGCTCGGTCACCTCGATGTTGATACCCTCGTTAGCTGGGTCCAAATCTTTGAGCTGCAGACGGCTAATCACGGTACGGCCGTGGCGCATCACGTCCACCGACACATAGGCTTGTGCCGCCAACAATGCGACGGCAATCACCACAGCATATTGCACATATCGATTTCGTAGCATGTTCATCGGTTCATCTCTCTGCTGGTATATCATAGACACAAATCTTGGGCCAAAGTTTAATTTCTCAAAAATTATCGTAACTTTGTCATCTCTAAACAATCACAACCCCGATATGGCTACCTATCTGCAAGTAGAAAATCTGACCAAATCGTTTGGCGCTGATGTCTTGTTCGAGCACATCAACTTTGGCATCGACGAGGGTGAAAAGGTGGGACTGATAGCCAAAAATGGAGCTGGCAAAACCACGCTACTCAACATCTTAGCAGGACTTAGCACTGCCGATAGCGGGGCGGTAGTCTATCGCAACAATCTGCGCGTCGGCTACCTGCCTCAAGTGCCCTCGCTACAAGGGGCCCTCACCGTCATCGAAGCTTGCCTGCAAGGCAATAGCGAGGCCGCTCAAGCTGTCAAGGCCTATCAACAAGCTCTGCAAACGGCCGACACACAGGCACTCACTAAAGCTACCGAGCTCATCGAGGCGGCACATGCCTGGGATCTCGAGGAGCGCTTCAAACAAGTGCTCACCAAGCTCAAGATCACCAACATCCACCAACCGACAGCCCAACTGAGCGGTGGCGAAGTGAAGCGCGTGGCATTGGCTCAACTGCTTATCAATGAGCCTCAACTGCTCATCCTCGACGAGCCCACCAATCACCTCGACATCGATATGATTGAATGGCTCGAAGATTATCTTTCGCGCACGCGCATCGCCCTGCTTATGGTGACCCACGACCGCTACTTTCTTGATAAGGTGTGTAGTCGCATCCTAGAACTCGACCAACGGCAACTGCATAGCTACGAGGGTAACTACAACTATTACCTCGCCAAGCGAGCCGAGCGCATCCACGCCCAAACCGCACAAGCACAGCGGGCCCGCAATCTACTACGCACCGAATTAGAATGGATGCGACGCCAGCCACAAGCGCGCGCTCACAAAGCCCAATATCGCATCAACGCCTTCTATGACCTGCAACAGCGAGCTCACGAGCAGCACCCATCGCGCGAGGTGAGCCTGCGGGGGGCGGCCTCCTATATCGGCAACAAGATTGTGGTGGCTCATCATGTGAGCAAGCAATTCGATGGCAAGGTGATTCTCAACGATTTCAACTACACCTTTGCACGTTACGAGAAGGTGGGCATTGTGGGCGATAATGGCGTGGGCAAAACCACATTCATCAAGATGTTGCTAGGCCAGGTGCCTACCGATAATGGCTATTTTGAGGTCGGCGACACCGTGCGTTTTGGCTATTATAGCCAGCAACCGATGCCCTTTGACGACAACAAGCGCGTGATCGATGCCGTGAGAGATATCGCCGAATATGTGCACGTCGATGACAAACATCACTACACCGCTATGGCGTGGCTGGGGCTATTCTTATTCTCTCCGCGTGACCAGCAAAAGTTGATATCCTCACTCAGCGGTGGCGAGCGCCGCAGGCTGTCGCTAGCGGTGTTGCTGATGCAAAAGCCCAACTTCCTCATCCTCGATGAGCCAACCAACGACCTTGACATCAGCACGCTAGAAATTTTGGAAGACTACCTATCCTCCTTTGCTGGTTGCGTGATAATCATCAGCCATGATAGGTTTTTTATGGACCGTACGGTGGACCACACCTTTGTGTTCACTGGCGATGGCCATATCAAGGACTTTCCTGGTAATTACTCCGACTATCGGTTGTACAAAAGCAAGCAAGCTGCCCAAGCTCAAGTCGCATCCAAGCCCAAGTCCCCCAAAGGGCAAGCTGAGCCACACAGCAAGCCCAACCGCAACAAGCTCACCTACAAGCAGCAACAACAGCTACAGCAACTTGAAGCCGATATCGATCAACTCTCCCAGCTCAAGGCCCAACTCGAGACCACCTTTGCTGCTGGCGACACCACTGCCCACACCGACATCATGGCGCTATCAGCCCGTTATAGCCAAGTGACCCAACAACTCGACAGCCTAGAGCTGCAGTGGCTAGAGCTGCAAGAGCTGCAATCATCGTCTTCTAGCTAGGCTTCATCCAATCGACCATCCTATAATTATCTAACAAGAGACGAATAATATTTTTTTACTAACTTTGTCGCTCCTATAGGGCCCTCGTTGCGTGCAATGCCCACTGCAAGGGCTATCACGTGTGGCACCCGCAAAATATATATGTGATATGATACTCGATTTTGTTACTTGGACAGCCAACCCCAATCTCTACGACGGCTTTGTCACCATCAGGTGGTATGGCCTCATGTTTGCCATCGGCTTTTTGATAGGCTACGAAGTGGTGTGGCGCATCTTCAAGCACGAAGGTACACCCGAGCGCTGGGTGGGCTCCTTGTTCATCTACGTGGTAATAGCTACCATCGTGGGAGCCCGACTAGGCCATGTGCTGTTCTACGACTGGGGCTACTACTCGCAACACCTCAGCGAGATACCCAAAATATGGCAAGGCGGCCTGGCAAGTCATGGCGGCACACTAGGCATCTTGCTCGCCATCTGGCTCTATAGCCGTGCCGTCACCCATCGGCCCATGCTCTGGACACTCGACCGCCTGGTGGTGCCCGTGGGCTTTGTCGCCGCCCTCATACGTCTGGGCAACCTCTTCAACCACGAAATCTATGGCGAGCCCACCACACTGCCCTGGGGATTTCGGTTTATCGACAATGTGGGTGCATGGATGCAAGGAGCAGCACCCGTGTTTACCGTGCCTTGCCACCCCACACAGCTCTACGAGGCGCTATGCTATGCCCTCGTGGGGGTGCTCTGCCTATGGCTCTACTGGCGATGCCATGCCGCTGAGCGCCAAGGCCTTATATTTGGCGTGTTTATGCTAGGCATATTTGTCCCACGTTTTCTCATCGAGTATGTCAAAAATGTACAAGAGCCTTGGGAAATCGCTATGCGCAACACCATCTCGCTCGACCAGGGACAGTTGCTGAGCATCCCCTTCATCGTGCTAGGCCTATGGCTGGTCGTGCGTGCCCTGCATAGACCAAGAGTATCTATCTCCTACCCCAACCAGTTTGCCAACGACCACAAGTAACCCATTCACACTACTGACCATGATGCATAAAATCATTTTACTGCTGGCTACCTCCTTCGCAACTATCATCACGCTGCAAGCTCAAAACACTCAGTTGCTACATCCCGATGAGGTATTTATCATACAAGAAAGCCAGTTGCAACAAGAGACCACCAACATTAACCGCACTATAGCTGGACAATGGAAATACGCAGGTCCTAGTGTGGAGGTGCGGGGTCGTAACATCATTGCTGGAGCAGGCAAAGCTATCGCCAAAAGCAAACTCAAAAAGAAACTGAACAAAGCCTACAAAAAAGTCGGGTTAGGCAAAATGAACACCCAATTTCAACTCAACGATGATGGCTCCTGTGCCATCATCCTGCTGGGTCATCACATCAACGGAAGTTACAACTACAATCCTGATGACGAGAAGATTACTTTTCGATGGTTAGGACTGCCCATCAGTGCACGGCTCAAGGCAGATGGTAAAAAGAAACTTCATCTCACCTTTGAGTCCGACAAGTTGCTATGGCTATTGCGCATCGCAGGCCGACTCACCAGTAGCGACGCCCTCCAAGCCATTGAATTGCTCACCAACAACTATCAAGATGTGATGCTAGGCTTTGAGCTAAAAAAGTAATTCCCCAACCATCGCATTTGGTCAGGGAATTGACTCCTAATAATAGATATTCATCTTGTCAAGCACTTATCGACGGTGACCGCCGTGTTGCTCCATGTGTTGCTTGCCAGCTCGCACAGCCTCACGCTTGCTCATATTGCCACCTGGTTGCATGCCCCCTTGTGGCTGAGCATGCGATGGGCGCTGCCATCCCACGCCTGGCTTAGGTTGTGACTTCGCAGGCTGACCAAAGCTACGACCCTGGTACGGACTATGCGTATAGTAACGGTTACCGCCGCGATAGGTCTGATAGCCAGGAGGAGCTGCTCTGAAGAAGCGTCCCTTAGGATAGCGGTCATAAATCGAGAAGATAAACCGCTTGTTTACCCACGTGATAGGACGATAGAAATACTCTAGCTTGATAAATAGCTGATACTGAGATGGTGATAACACATAACTGAGTTCTGTGTTACGACAGCTCCAATAGGTGCCAAACAAGTCGTTATAGCTATCAACACTCATGATGTAATCAAGGTTGATTTCATACGCAGCATTATATTGATCATCACTCAGGTTCAACTCGTAGGCCATCTTGTCGGTCAAGAACAAGGCTTGGTCACGAGCCGACTTGTAACTCATAGCGCTGCTGGCTGCAACCCCTAGGGTCAGCAAAGCCACCAATGTTAAAATAATCCGTTTCATCGTGCGTAAGTCTTTTTAAAACGTTAATAATTCATTCCTCTTTCACATTTCAAAATTAATCATGCTCCCTAATCAATGCAAATACTTTAGACCAACCACCCCTCTTTATCGACCAAAAGCCCACCCATGCATCAACACAAGGGTGGGCTATCAATGATTGTCTAGCCTTCTTACTTAACCATCACTTTGCGAGTAGTACCATCGGTATAACGAATGATATTAACCCGTTGGCGGAATTAAGCTAGCGCATACTTAACTCTACCAATCGGTTTGTTGTTAATCTAATGTACGTCAGCCTAAGGTGTTTTGGAAATCAAGGGTGGAAGGGATTAGCACAAGGCTTAAATTTGCGGGCGTTAATTTTTAATATTATGAAAAATAATTTATTATCAACTGCTATCTTAACAGATATGCAGTACAAAACACCCGACTGGGAAAGGGAGGTAGAAATCCGCGACGATGTTGTCTATCCCGACCCGCAATATACGCTGTTCAAGGATGGCGTTGGGTTTTTCCCATTGGGCAACATTTCGGCTATCAATGCCAAGTGGAAAAGTGGCAAAACTTTTCTATGCACATTGATGGCGGCTGCTGCCCTGGGCTGTGACCGCTTCGCGGGGCTCACATGTAGCCAAGAACTAGGGGATATCAAGGTGCTCTATTTCGACACCGAGCAAAACCCCTCCGACACCGCCCGCATGAAGCGGGTGTGCCGCTCAATGTTGAGCGAGAGCGCGGGAAAGCGCTACCAGGCCTATAACCTGCGGCGCAATCCCATAGACAAGACTATCACCAAAGACGAAACCAACCTGCCCGACCGCTATGATGCCGTTGTCCACCTCGTGCGGAAAAAACGCCCGCAATTGGTGTTCGTTGATGGTGTGGCCGACTTGATGTTTAACTACAATGATGTTTATGAGAGTCAAGACATTACCAACAAATTAGCGGCGTTGGCCGACGAAACCAATAGCTGCATCGTGCTAGTGATGCACCAAAACAAGGGGCGCGATGATAGCAACATGAAGGGCCACCTGGGCACATTGCTCAATCAGAAGTGCAGCGATGTGTGGAACATGGTCAATCACGGGGGTGTTTTTATTGCCACCCACGCAATCACCCGTCACCGCCAAGCAAAAGAAATTCTTTTCTGTATCAACGACAATGGCGAGCCCTGCGACGGCACGCAACGCCGCGCCGAGCAACGCGAGGCGGAGCGCGAGGCGGCTACCGCCGACCTGCGCGAAATGCTTGCCCCGCTGTTTGGCGAGTTCAAGACGATGAAGAAAAGCGAGCTAGCCAAGCGATTGATTGAGGAAGGAATTTCAACCGCAACCGCTTACAGAACACTCGACAACGCCGCCGCAAAAGGGCTGTTGCAGTATGATAAAAAGACAAAAACCTATCAAATCTGCGACTAAAATGGGAGATACTTTAATTAATAGTTATATAAAAAAAATGAGAAAATGAGAAAAATGAGAAAAACCTCAAATTCTAAAAAAATTCTCATTTTCTCAAATTTCTCAAACGCGCGTGAACTAACTTTCAGTTACTAACTAACAAATTAAAACTACAATGACACAAGAATTAGAACCCAGCAAAAACCCTGCCCTCGTGCACCTGCTCAATGCAGGACACGAAGCCGCCGAGATTGCCAAGAGCTTTGACTCCCGACTGCATTACATCATCATCGCCGCCACCGATAACGGCAATTCGTTTGACACCATCAATGGCGAGCGGCCTATATTGGTGAAGTTGTTGGCCAACGAACTTGTGCGAAACTCCACGTTTCTCAAACTCATCACCCAAGCCAACCGAAAACTCATGCG
>Ga0181612_182626_pt1 | contig 17857 bp, 13 predicted proteins | sample HoacroProtozoa21_FD_119630 | JGI IMG/M metagenome (GOLD analysis project Ga0181612, IMG submission 119630) | Hoatzin crop microbial communities from Cojedes, Venezuel. Combined Assembly of Gp0051906, Gp0051904, Gp0051908 | reverse complement strand
TCACAGGTTCTTTCGTCATGGATTCAAGCAGGTGGGGTGAGGCTGGAGCGACGGGTGCTCGCCCTCCAGCACACAGGGTTCTGTGGCCGCAGGCAAGGCAGGCCCACAGCTCCCGCCCAGGTCCTGTTCACAGGCGCTGCCTCTTCTGGAAGCTTAATTGCTCCTGCCACATCCAGTGTGTAACTCAAAACTGCTCGTGGGCAGCTCCGCTTCTGGCAGGACAGGAGCCTTCCGTGATCCATGAAATACTTCTGGCTGTTGACTCCACGCATCGAGTTTCTCCCTGCAGAAACCCCAAGGCAGCAATGGCCGTAGACTTTGTGGACTGTTTTTTTTTAGCCTTGATTTCTCACGTAGCTACCCCTTGTCAAGCCTGGGCCTGGTCCAGGGAATGAGACTCACCCCTACATTCTTAAAAAACATCATATATCTTCTTTTTGAATTATACACCCAAGTGAGCTATAAATGGAGAGTAACTGCCATACACAAGAACAAAGGGGTTTGCTGAGCAGTGATAAATAATAAATTGCCCAGGAAAAATGCATCCCCTACCTTGGGTTTTGTTTTGCTTTGGCTTAGCACAATTTCCACAAAATTTTGGCAATCACGCTGCCATTATCTTTTCATGACGGAGGCCCTAGGAACTTGTTCAGCCCACAGCGAGAGCCCTTTATGTACCTACTAATGTGTTGGTTCACAGACAGACGGAGGGAGGCTGCTGATCTGAATAGCAATCAGATGCCAGCGTACGCCGCCTCTCTACGAGAGCCGTGGACATTAATAACGTCTCTGGGGAGTGGCTGCAGCTGTAATAAAGAAAAGATATCTGCAGTGTTTGCACAGCTCTCTTCATTCATCCTGATATGTAGTGAAGTGTGATAATAAGGACTTTACAAAATCTAACCGACAGTCTTGGGGGGCGGGGGGCATTTGTCATGAGGGGAAAAAGAGGGAAGAAACATTTGTTTCTGCTGGACATAGTTGAAACATGGTGATATTTTTGAAAGTGACTCTCTAGTTTTTGACGTTTTATATTTTTTCATACACGGAACAACAGTCACAACATAGTCCTTTCTGAATATGACCTAAGGGGGTTTGATTTGGAGCCCTGACTCTGGAAAAAAGTCACGTCAGAGGCCTGCAAGCAGGTTTCAATCCTCCATCCACAACAACAGTCGTGACTAAAGCAAGCTCAGAAAAAATGATTGCTTCTCCTCTGAACGCCCAGATACCAGGAGGAATCAGTTAGATGGTGAAAAACTAAAACTGGTGATCTGATAGTTTTGACAATGCTCTAGACCAGCTCCTGCAAATGCGGAGTGTCCTGGATCCGGCCCTATGTGCCTCCTCCAAGACCTCAGGAGCTAAGGGTCAGCCGGCGTGCGCAGGTTGAGTCCCGGGCACTTGCACTGGTGCGTAACCTCCTGGGGCTTCACGAGTCGCTCGCCTTCACAGAGCGAAGGGACGGCCCGTGCCCTGCTGAGAGCCGCAGGGCTGAGCTGGGACATGGTCCCCAGCGTTTCCCTCCCCGGGAAGCACAGGCAGCTGCCCATGGGTCAGGTCACAGGCAGGGTCTGGGTCTCAGCGTTACGTCACAGCTCGCAAGCGGACACTCGAGGAACAGCAAGGCATTACGTTTACAATCTAGTATTTTTCTTTTGGAGGATTCTGGGTACTTAACTTTCTATTTTCAATGTTGCAGCAGCATGCACTCATCTCCTTGCTCCAAAGACGAGGGAGAATTCAGAAACACCAAGACAAAAGCCATCTGCCATCCCTGTGACTCAGAGCTCTGGCTTGCACAGCAGGTATGTCTGAGCCCAGGCAAAGAGGAGGAGATACGTGTCTGCAGTGGCAGCCCAAGGTAGTGGAGATGAGAAGGCAAGGCACCTGGGGCACCAGAAAGTCTCCTTACAGTGCAGTTTAAAGTGCCTAAACATTGGTTTCAATGCAAAATGGCCAATATCTGTGAGCAGTACCACCGGGTACCACTAAGAACCTGGGGCAGCTCCGTAGCCTCTAACACTTTCAGCGGAGCAAAGGCAAAACGGGAAAGAGCCTGTCGATAACAGAAGTGCCTCTGTAATTAAACGCAAGAAAGTTTACATGAATACAAATGTAAACATACACAGTGTCAAAACAAGGAAAATTTAATGTCTCATAGCAGTGTTGCCATCTCTTTTTATGAATCACTGGCTAATTGAGACTTAAAAAAAAGTCTCAGTTCCTGGAGTCTTTTGATTATGGGAGAATCTCATCTTTCACTTCAAATAACAGTTGGACTGCTAGTCCTTTTGGCTGAGTATAAATATCCTGAAATTATGACTTGCAGACTCAGAAACTAAAAGACAAATAAAAGGAGCCGTGCATTTATTAATTTTAAAATTCTTTTGACTTCATTCAAGTGACGCTTTCAAGGCTGGTGTTGCCGTTTCATGAACGCTTCAGTTCCAGCACATCTGAGCATCCTACACATGCTCAGTGTAAGATTTTTCTTCACATAGCAAGCATATGACAGGCGAAAGGGTAGGACTAATCCTGCATGCGCATATTAATGCCTTCCTACATTTTCTGAAGATATCAGGAAGGTGGATGTCAAAAAAAGGAAGTCCCTAAGTATCAAAGTGTCAGCAGTTTCTTGTATGGGTTGGCTGTTTTTTGGGTTTTTTTTTTTAGTTTATGACAAGCTAAGATATAGCACTGGACGCATCCTCAGCGCAAGTCACCAGGCTTCTTTTGAGCCTCCTTGGGCATAGTCTGAGGCAAGAAGAGCTGCACAGAAACAGTTCTCAGACAAAAATGCTCTCACAAAACTGCGAGCTGCTCTGCTGGCCAACACTCGTGTGTGGAGGGCAGCAGTGCTCTGCCGCAAATGCTTTTCTTCACTGTCATTGAGCAATTCAGGGAACAACGTGATCCCTCGTCTGCTGGCTCATGTTTGAGCTGGTTCCAACTCCCAATTATCCAGGCTTGGCTTAATTCAGAAAGTATGTCTGAAGTGCTCCACCAGCAGCAGTAACAGCATCCAGGCAGCCAGGTTGGGCGAGCGTTGTTGGCCGATGGCCTGGCCGTGCGGTGGGGGCCTTCTCTCACATTGCCACCAGAAGCATCATCTTCCCCTCCACCACGTGGAGAGATTTAGGAACAAGCCCAGCAAGGGCATAGGCGGGAAGACGTTTAAGCCATGGCAAAGGGAGCTCTCAATGGGGTGCCACAGGCAGTGAGCGTTAATGAAAAGCAGGAGGCAAACCCATCCGTCTCTGTTTTGCATTTCCCAGCCTCGGAGACAGTAGCTGCTCTAATCGCAAGAGAGGGTGTGCAGGATGTGTGGCACAACAGTTGGTATTTGCTTACATTCATTTTTTCCAGTGGGTGGAGAAGAGACGAGCAGAGCCTCGGAGCCCCCATGGTCTCACTTGAATGCAGGCAGATCGTAGGGCTTGTACCGGTGTCTGGCTCCGACTAAGCATACTTGCACCTGTGTGGGTCAGGCGGTCACCTTTGTGCTTTCGCAGCAGCGCAGGCGTCTGTCAGTCCTCCAATATGTGCTTCAGGCCTGGCTTATGTACGTCTTACTGATTAATTAATCTCTGTGCAGCAACTGGAAAATGTAAAGTGCTACATAAAAGATAAGTATTACTATTACTAAATCTGTACTTGAAGAGTGTGACTTGACATAAAGTAGCAGGTTTTATCTTACTCATTGCTACTATCTGAAAGAGGCCACTGAGAGCAAATTTCTGGAGCGTAATTTATTCTATAGACATAGTGGGAGAAGGGGTGCACACGAGCAACTTGCGCTGCATGCACCACGGGAAAGAGCTTTGCCGAATGAATACGTGATGATGTTTTTTTCACACATTGCTCTGCTACCTGTGACTCAGAGGCTTGAATGCAGGGGCATCAGATGGGTATGCCGTGCTCCCTCGGGAAATTTGGACTAATAAACTGATGTCGGCATATGGCTGCAGAGCCCCCCGCAAGAAGTGGCAGGAGAACGGCGGACTGTTGCTGGACAGAATGAGAGGGGACGGGCAGCGCGACAGCAGCCGATGGCATGGCTGGAGGGTTGCAGTGCTTAACCCTGTTTGGTTGGGCATTTCTTACTGTGTTCATTGGCTGGGCAGAAGAAGCAAGGGTGGTCAGGAAGGCGAGCTGGGAAGTAATGCGATTGGTAAATATGTATATGAACTAATATTGACATCTCACGCACTTGTGGAGAGCCTAGCACTGTAGGGATTTGATCCTGACTATTGCCTTTGGGCTGTATGGTAATGTAAATACTTCATAATAAAGCGCTTTGAAAATGGAGAACTCTGTAGGCAATTATTTTTATTAATAGGAGTATAGAATATTTGTGACTTAATGGCTACTAAATACTTTCAATTGATTTGAGTCTACGAAGCCAACCTGAACACATACACAACAAGTGGTGCCTGTGTTTCTCTGGCAGGAAAATGGGTCAGAATCCTGCTACTGGATAAACACCCACTGCTCCAGATGAATTAGGACACCCTTGTCCAAATACTCACTGTATCTTGGATCTGAAGTAGTGCAAAATGGTTTTCAACTGCACTTAATTTGTCAATATTCAAATAAGTGAAATACAAAAGCGATGGGTACCCAACCTTATGAGTTTTAATGGGAAAAAGCAGGAAGGGTGAAAGTTCCTTCTGCTGACATCAAACTCCTGCAGATACGCAGGTATGCCCAAAACTGTCTCTGAAAGATCAATGAGGCGGTGGTGCCACACAACCTGAACTCCTCCACTCTCTGCCTTTCCACTGAAGTCTAGCACCTTAATGTCTGACTTAATTTCTTTGAATTCAGTCTTCTTGAAAGAGAAAATACGAACTCTTCCTCCTCTGTGTTACTGCTGCTGGCTTCTCTTCCGTTTTTTCAACCTTTTACGTTTCTTGGCATCTTGTTACAAAGTAATGAAGGAACCAGTCCCGGCGCTCGCATACAGAGAAACTGTATGAAACTCTCATGAGCACACCGTCTGACTTCTGCCCTTGCTCTGGTTTCTCAGTCCCTGCAGCCATAGCCTAACAGCATGCACATGTTTGACTGCTGTAATGTGTGCTGGAGGGTGTAAATCCACGTGGTTAGTGGTTTAAACCTCACTTTCTTAGTAAGTCAGGTGATGCAAGGCTCTGCTTAGGATCAAGACCCCTCCCCTAACAGATGTAGGTTTTTGTTTCAGCCTTCAAAGCTTTCCCTAGCATTCTCTCTGGTCATTCCTTTTCCTCATCTTCTAGGGTTTCCCAAAGTTGTACAGAAAGTACCTCACTTTTAAAGGGGTTTAAGTTAATAAACGATAAATCCAGCCACTGTCAGGTAATGTGTCATAGCCTAAGGAAAAGAGAAAGGTCATAAGCAAACCTCAGACACAAAATATGTGGTTTCCTTGAAAAGCCTCAAATGCACTGGGAGAAATTTTTCTTCTTGTGCCAAGTGAGGTTTCTGGACAAGTTCCCGAGCATCACTTTCTTGTGGATCTCTTGCAAAGTCCCCAAATCTGCAGATAAAAAATATAGCTGCCTTCTGAATTCACAGGAGAAACAAAAGTAAAGTATCTGTTAGGAGAAGGGGAAAGAAAAAGCCTCTGAGAAAATGCCTCTGGTTTTTTATTCTTACTCCATGCTACCACGGGTGTGAGGAATTGCTGAGTAAAAGCAGCGAGAGGGTCAGAAGGAGTGCCAAATGGAGGCAAATGCAGGGGAAGAGCAAGGAAGAAGGGAATCTGAGCTTCCAGGATCAAACTGGCATGATACGTATTCCACATATTTTTTCCTCATTTTAGCTTATTTGGTTATGATACTAGTTGTCAGCAGCAACACCACACAGGATTTGCTTGGCAGACCAAGCTGGTTATACCAGGGAGAACTGGAAAGAAATCTTGTGCAATCCAAAGTTCGCTGATGCACCAGAAACCCTGGCATGCTGTGAAGATGGTGACCTGGGGTTGCTCTGTGGCTTTAGGTGATGAGCACAGAAAAGACACTAGTTTAATCTGCTGAAGGTCAAAGGCAAGACAGGACCTTAACAATATCCTAATCAATTACCTCTTTATGCAAGATCTTGAACGTGATCCTGAAGTTCATGCCAGGGTTCAATACAAAGCTCACTGACTGCATTTAGTTTTAGGTGAAACTTTTGGTATAAACCTCTCATTCCCTTAGCGAGAAACAGCAGATGTGGCTCCGAGCTCCTCAGCCACGGAGGTGGACTGAGTGTTACCCCCAGGTGGAGCTACACTTGGCCAGGACACTTCTTTAGCAGGAGGAGATGGAGGAATGCAAGATGGAGAGCAAGGATGAAAGCCTGAATAAGGAGGGCTCACTAGTACTGCTTTTGCCAAGGAGATGGGATGGAGAAATTGGGCAACTTCTTTTGCTGGGCACCTGTTTCCAACTCTGGTTGCAAACTTCCAGTCTCTGCCCCTGCTCCCTCCTAGCCATGACGTGTCCACTTGTCCAGCGCTTGGAGCAGGAGAGGCGGTGGGCTGTGGGGGATCACAGCAGGTTTGCTGTCCTTGGCAGCCTCCAGCCCTGTGCCTGTGCCTGCAGCTCATCACTGCCAACCCTGCCTCCCGTGATGGGGCAGGAGGCAAATGTTCAACTCTGCCTGCAACTGGCTTACTTGTTGCACAGCCCTGCAACCTTGCATCTCTTCAGATGCTGTTCAGGCGTGCACATGGGAGAGATTTTTAGCTGTCTCAGCATCCCAGAAGAAGTTTGGGTTGCGGGGGCTTTTTACTATTATTTTGGAAAATGTTGTCCCACTTCTTATTTCATTTTCTTATGGTCAGCCTCTGTGAGTGCATCACTAGCTCTCAGTTTGCAACAGACTGTAGGTGCTGTAGAGGAGAGTTATTTGATTCTGTATCAAGCTGTGCAGTATAGGACTACAGAGTAGTCTTACTATTGAAATAACTCTTTGGTGTCTCTTACATTCTGATGTTGGACCCCTTCCATTTATTTCTGTATAGTCCTGCATTTGGAAGTAATTTGTGTCTTGGAACAGCAACCTGAAATTATTGGCCAGCATTGTATATAACGTAATGAGTGCTAGACATTTATAAGCTTAGTGGGTTTGTCGGGAGAATATCAGCTTCCGCTCCTCACCCTATTACCAAAGGTGTTCTGGCTGACCCTACAGTTGCCCCAGAGTTTTAGTCATCTAGAGGTTTTGGCTTCAAAATCAATACAAGTTTCAATTATGTTTATATGTCTTCAGCCATAATAGAAAGCAGTGGTCTCTACAGCCAGCTCATGTTGGGAGCAATGTTACCCAACAGCCGACAGAGGAGACAGAAGCTCGGCTGGCTTGGGCATGCTCTGCCAAAATAGATTTTGAGACCCTGAGCAGAGCATTTATTTTTTGTTCTTCTTTTGTCATCCATAAAATGGGTGAGGTGGGTATGAAGAGGATGGAGGAATGAAGCAGGGAGAAAAATTCCTTCTTCTTGAGAAAATTCATTTATTATTATTTGCACAAAACTCTATATGAAGTGTAGCTGCACACATGGCAAATAGATGCTGCTATAATAGACATTTGAAAGAGAGTGTCCAGAGGTGGAGTTTTGTACCACGCTTGGAGACTTTCCTGATGACAGATGAGTGAGGCAGGATCTGTTGTAATCCATGCAATACAGACATGTGCAGGAATTCTTATTAGAAAGACAGAAGAGCCATGCCTTGGGCTCAGATACCCATCGAGGGGAGTGTAGCTGAAGTATTCAAGCACGACACCTTGCTTTTGCTGGGCTGCTTCCAGTGATATAGTGTGTATATTTTATTTCAACACCACATACCAAAAAAAAAAAAAAAAACAACCCACAAACAAATGCACGCAAAATGTGATAATTGGCTCACTTCTCCAGCGTGGTTTATTAAAACTAACCAGATGTGCTTCACTTTGCAGAGAAATCTCCATTTCTTTCATTTGCACTTTGAAAGGCACTTCGAACATACAACCAAGACACTTGATGTGGAAATGGAAATGTTCTCAGAGAAACAGATTGGACGTTGTTTCATTACAATTGTCTCAACATGTAATAGACATTGACCTACAAACACAATTGCTATTGCCTTAATAGCGTTCTTCAGTAGTGCAGGTAAACTCTGCTAGTAGAGTTGGCTTCCACGCTGGGCTCTGTTTCGTTTCCTGAACAGATGATGGCATCGTAGCCCTGCAGTACTCTGCAAACCCAGCCAAGGTACTCCCAGAGCGAGATCTTGATTTGATTGTGCTATGCACGCTTTAGCAGCTTAAAATTTTGCCTTTCGCTTTTCATGTCTTCAGTGAAACAGATGAATGCTATAATAGCAGTACTTTCTAAAAGGAAGACATGAAATTCCTACATTTATAATAAAAAAGTGTTACCAACCTCATTGTAATTCAGACTTGAACTGTTCACCCTGTGCACGTCCAGAAACTCATTCTCTAATACTAGATGCAATGATCTCTGGAGGGAAGTTTTCCATCTGTTTCCTTATGATGTTAAGCTGTTAGTGCTGTTCATTATTTATTGCATCTACTGGTGTATGTTAAGCTATGATTTTCTTCTTGTCTGGTATTAAGAATTCTATTTGGTTAGTGTAAAAAAACCCTTAGGATTTGCATATTACACATTGATATTTAGCGCATTTGGGGTGGGGGGGAGATAGGGGACTGTAATTGCTCCCGAGCCGCTTTTGTGCTAGCAGATAATTTATATTTAATTCAGTGATACAGAGCTAAATTAACCACTTAAAATGGAGATAAATATAGACATGCTATATATAGGTGAAATCTGCCACCCATACTCAGATTGAAGAGCATTATCTCTGCTTGATGTCAGTAGGACTACTGCAGGGTAGGATGCCTCTCACTGTGAGCAAGGTAGGCAGAATCGGGCCCATCACAAATATGTATCAGTATATATTTCATCTGTGTGAACAAAAGCACGTATGCGGGAGAGAGGGCTTTTTAAAATAGGAGTGTGTAGCTACCAGTGTGTGTATTAAGTGAAAGCTCACACATGCGTATGGTTTCTTCTCTGTATTTTCATGTCTTCTGTTACAGGAAGGTGTGGAGGACTTGGGTTATTATGTTGTTCTATATAAAATAAACGACTAATTCTCTCTTTGGGGTGAGGAATAGTTCAGCCTGACTCTCTGTTCTTTCACAAAAATGATTACCTTTTTCTGGAAACAGAATTCTTGTTGAGTTTATCCTATTCCATCACCGGTTGCATTAAATACTAACAACAGTTTAGGTGTCACAACATAGCTGGGAGGGATAGCGTTTGTGTTATTATTTTATCAGGAGAAGCTCTTTACATTCAGTATCTTGCTCACAGAAATAGAAGATGCACGGAAATAAGATCAGTATCTTATTACACTGTAATTAAAGTATCAGTCTGGGCTGTGAAACATTATCTATATCAGCCATTGAGGCTACTCTTAACAATACCAATTCCTTTGGAATAAATGTATGTGTTTCCAAACTGCATAATGGGAAGTTTTAGCATATCATTCTCACATGTAGTGTCTTTTGATGTGATGGAGAATTGTAGATGAACTGAAATGCTGGATTTCCTGTCATGTAGCTGGTTCTTTATCATAATACAGATGTTATTAAGATAAAATCTGTCTCTCCATATTGTAGTATTATAAAACCCAGAAATGTTTTATCATTTCTGAAGAACAAAGAACTATGACTGCTTTAAGAAATATCAAAGTCAGGCTACCTTTATCAGGGGGGAACATGAAGGAAGGCACCAGTATTTGTCAAAGCATAAGTTAATTCTTGTCAGACTTAACACAGGATGTTTGCAATTACCAGGCAAAATAATCACCAAAAGATAAAACAAATAAGCTTTCCCAGTGCTTTTTTAGCACTTTTACTAAGTGGTAGAAGAAATCACCTACCTGGGAACAAGATTGCTTGATTGTACATCTGCCGTTCCAACTCCTGAGTCAGATGCTTATGTGGAGTAAACCAACATTGCTTTGACAAGCCAGTGGAGCTATGTTGAGCTACACCTTCTAAACTATATGTATAGGATACCAGATTAGTAAATATAAAGGTACTATTGAGGTGCCCTGGACAAGAGAAAAATTCTTGCTTTTGAACTCATGGAAGATCACTTCTATGAGACTACACACACTGGAGCCACTGTGGAGAGAAAGTTTAGATGCTGTTATTGATAGATTGCAATCTATCTTCTCTGAGTGGCATCATCCAGTGGTTTTTGGAAAAGGACCTGGAAAAGTGTGGTTAGACCCCATAGAGCCACAAGGCCCTTTTGTAATCCTCAAAACTTACCCTCTGTGCTGAGGATCTGGAGATCATCTCTGTAAGAAGCCTCTTACAGAGACCAGCTTCCCTCCCTGCTCTGGCATTGCTTGCTTTTCAGATGGTTTCAAAGTTGTGGTAGTAAATGAACAGGGGGCTCGTGAAATCAAGCAGTGGAAAGCCAGGAGATGTCGGCGCTGGGGCTATGTAAAGGTGGAAGTGACTTCTTATGGCCTGTGAGCAAGGCATTGCAACCTTGATCTACTCTGTTAAAATCTGCGACTTCACTAGTTGTTTTTCAAGCTATGTGGCTTGTGTTAAAAGAGAGTGATGTACACATTTTGAGATAGAGCATTGCTGTGATGCTGTCCCAGTGTGTGACACTGCCTCTTTGCAGTGCGAGCAGGCTCAGGCCTGCTTGACCAAAAATGATTCTTTGGGGTCTGCCCCAGGCTGCCTTCACTGTGGGGAGAAATAACTGGGGAGGAAGAGGCTGTTTCCCCTGGTGTTGCATGAGATGAACCACTGTCTTTTGGATTTATTTTTTGTATTCCATTAACTATAAGCGAAGGTCAGAGTGATAGCTTAGAAGGAGACATGTGAAGGTGATAACTCCTGCTGGATTTCAGTCCCAGTGCTGCAGGAAAATCCTGAACCACATCTGTCCACACTCTGCCCAGGCCAGTGCTGCTGAAACAAGACGGAGCTCGCAGCCTCTCTGCTCTCCAAGCCAGGCTGTTGGCTGGACACGGAATTTCATATTGACCTCCCAAATGAAAGGCACAGACACTTCACCTAGTGTGTGCTATGGACTTACTGCACCATCACTCTGCAAGCAGTGTGTTCAGTCCACCAAGTCAGTTAGCTTACAGCAGTGCAGTCACCTTCTTCAGGTGTCCTTCCACTGCAGCTATTTTCTCCCTAAGTTGGACTCGTTCTTTAGGCCTGTCTGGGTATGACCAAACCTTTCCAAGAGCTGGAAGCCCACTGACAGCTGCTCTGTGGCTGTGTTTCTCCATGCTCTCACGTGACTCTATCAATGGATAGTCATATGGATAGACTATCCGGTTAGTGCTCAGGGCTGGTTCAGATGTCTCCGGGTCAGGCATTCCCACATGTCCAGGCACTTTGGCAACAGCAGTGCTCATGTCGCTTCAGTCACAGCCAGTTTCTGCAGCCCTGAAAATTAGCCTTTTGTATCAATCAGGTTTCAGTTCAAATGTCTTTGGGGTTTGGTTTCTTTTTTACTACATTTTGATAACCAGTTAAAAAGAAAATGTAAGAGTCTGCAATTATTAGAATAACAAAGATCATGCAGTACGGTGTGTAAGCTGCTCTTTCACAAGAGAAGGACACCGGTTGAGCCTCACTGAGTTTGCCTGAAAACCTTTTCAAACATTTGATGTCAGGAATGACGTATAAAAGTGTGGAGGCTGCTTCCCTACAGGGATTTACAACGTAACCTATGGCAATTCCTTCATGTTGCCTTGTATTACTCTGGTTATGAAGCAATGTGACCTAACCACATATTAAATAATTTTTATATTGGTTTGGAAGGATTCTTGACTATCAGTATAAATTTTCACTTTTTTTACACTCATTTCTTTAGTATTTTGAGTTCATCCAAAACATTAGCTCCCAGAATCATGTATTCTTGTAAAGTCACATGTGCCAGTCAAAGAAAGAGAGAAAGAACAGGAGAGAGAATTGTAGCACTTACTGTTTCAGAAGTAAGTTGAATATATAAATTCAAAAAGTTCCCAAACAAGTAGATCGAGTCCTTTAACGGATTCTAATAAAATCAGAAGATTTTTAACCCTTACAGCTTGCGATGCTGCATGATATGCCATTATTACTTCAGAGAACCGAGCACTAGCTGGTAGCAGCTTGAATGATCTAAAAGCACTTTGTTTGGCCCCCTGCAAATGTGGAGCTACCTCCTGCTGCTAATTAAAGATCCAGCCATGTCACCACGTTTTTAGACACCGAGAGTGCCCTGGCTTTCTCAGCCTGAAGACGCTTGATACGTCATGAGTTCCTGACCATGTTAAAATAGGGTGGGAGAGGAGGAGGGTGGGGGGGACAGCCAGGACCGTGCCAGTAAGAGCAGCTACACGAGACTGAGTGCTTCACCCCACATACAGGCCAGGGAGGCTGAAGGAATTAGACAAAAGTTATCTAAGACAAAAGACTACTGAATGCTCACTTTCCATTTATTCGAAACGACGTCTGGGAAGACCCAGAAATGAAAAGCCTGAAAATGGAAATCCCCGACCCGCCCTTTCCTCCTCCTGTTTTCTAGGCAGAGAGCATGGCAGAGCACAACCACTGGCTCTGCTCAGGCAAAAATGTTTGATAAACTCTGCACATCTTCTTCTTGGTGGTCTTAGGAGACACATAATCATGTGAGCAACCTGAATGACAGACTCCTTCAGAGCTTCCCAAGAAAGTGCGCTGTAAGGACTAGCAGTTCTGGGTTAGTCAACTATATATACTTACGCATATATAAAAAGGTGTATTTATTTTATCTTGTTAAATATGCTTTTAGCAGGTGGATTACACCATCATAGCAGTAACACTCTGAAACCGCAACCAACACGGCACTTCTGTTCTAAACCTTTATTTTCAGTCACTTCTAAGTTTCTGAGAAAAGTAGCTTTTGCACTGATTTATCATGCTCCACCTGGGACCAGACACAATCATTTTGCAGGCGAAAGGGAAGTTTTATTAACATCCATCCAGTCACTTTGCCAATTCGGAGTTGTCTGACTGAGAAAAAGCCTTTTTCACTTTTAAATCCAGCACATAAATTCTGGGGGCTGAGGTAACTCCAGACTTGTTTGGTTTAAATAAAAAACAAACCGGTTTCACCTGCGTTGAGCGGAGTCTTCAGCTTTCCCCTTTCTGAAGAAACCACAAATTTTAAAATAACAACATATCATTGTGTGTGCCCATGCTCACACTTTCGTGAGCGTGCATGTATGGACCAAATTCAAAAACTGATTTGCACAAGCAACATCTTGGACACGGGTCCCAGGTATTGCAAGGATCATAAACACGTGCCAGTCTTTAATCTTCTCCTCTGAACTGCCCACACATGGGAAGTACTTAAGTCTGTGCTAAAATGGAGTCTTGCTAACTTAAAAGAAGGGAGATATTAATTATGAGGGTTGACAAATCTCCTTAGCTTTTTTGACTGTTACCTGCACAGCGGTTGATAAAATGTTCAAGCTAATGGTATAAAGAAGTCAAATAATGATATTGCAGACTTACAGGTTTATCCTGGGATTAATAAATTACAGGAGTCCGCAGTGAGTTGTGTTTGAAGGGATAGCAGCTGGATCCTTGAAAACAGATGGCCTTCCTTGTCTAAGTAGGCTTGATCTTGTCTAATCTTAAAAGCTAAGCAGGTTTGGGTCTGAAAGATCCACCAGAGAATATCTGATGCTCTAGGCTGTTCCTTTTCTATAGCAGCAATTGCTGCTCATAATGTAATATGAAATTTAATGAGAATTTTCTGAAAATAAATAAATAAATGCAAAAATTTTAACTTGATGCTCTGTTTTTCATATTATCCCTGGTAGCACAGTGCTAGAAATTTTCTGTGTTCTCAGCGTAATAGGAGTTTAATATAAGCTTCCTTTGCCTTAGTACACGATGCCTTGTTCAAATGGCAAAAAATTACCAGCCTGTTGCTGTGACCAGCAGCCTGAGTTTTGAGAAAGATTGCTCTAGAACTGGAGAAATCCGCTAACTCCTAAAAATCCCAGATCCTCTGCGTTTACAGTATTTGTTTTTTCATGAGCAACTTTTTTGGCTGCATCTTTTTTTGTTGTTGTTGGTTATTATTTTGAATGGACTTTTCTTACAGATTTTCTTGGAAATCTGAGCTGTTCACATGCTGCAGCATGACCATTCAATCGCAACCACTTAACAGCTATGCACATAATAGTCCAGTTTGCAGCTACCTATTTGCACTGGTGACCATGCTGGGCTTGGCTGTGCAAGGCTCTGCACAGCTCATTTTGTGCGTGCCAAGGAAGCCAAGAGGAGGTTGGGTTCCTCCTCCAGCTCCCCAACCACCCCTGGGTGGGCAGGCTCCGGCCAGGCAAAATCGCTCGTCCTCAGGAACTTGGTGATTCAGCTTTTGAGGAGCGAATTTCCAGCTTACCACATTGTATTTGTTTTTGTGGGAAAGCGGCAGTTACTGAGCCATTGTTACTCGATTTTCTAAAAGCCGAGATCAGGAAAGATTTTGCCTTTGGCTTTGGTGAGAGCAGCACAAAGCCCAAAGGCAACTGGGGAGCGTGTATAGGTGACCGCTGTAGCTGGCTGCCACTGAATGCTGGCTGCTCACATGACCAGCACTGGTGTTCAAGACTGATCAGATTAATTAGTCTGTCAGCATGGAAGGATCTGGTTTATAGCCACTTGACTATCTGTTACGGGGCTTTTTCTCTGAGCACTGTTAAGCAAATACAAATGCTTGAAAATTGCACTATTCATGAATCAAGTGAATATGGAGAGAATAATTGTCACTTCCCTAAAATGCAACAATCCAAAATGCTTTATATAAGCATATAGGATTAGAAAAATGCTGTTCTTTTCTGGTAATTTATTTTATATTGTACTGTATGATAGTCAGCATGGTAAAGACCTATAACAATTATAGCATTTCATTACACAGTAGCACAAAACATAACGTCGTATAATAGTTTGCTTGCTCGAGAGTAGGCAACTCTATCTCAGACAGTACAACCCCCATCAGAAATCCACAGTTAAATTACATCAAATGTCTCATACTGTTGCAATCAAAAAAAGCATTTTTATAAAATCCAATTGAGCAAAATTAATTACTTCTCCATAATTCAGGTTTCAACAACAGAAAATTTAACAACCAACCTAAAATCTCATAAATTCTAATTTTATGCACGTCATAGAATCTCTGATGAAAAAATGAAGCTCTTATCTTACAAGTTTCATCCTGAATTCTTAAAAAAGACAGGCTTACGAGCAAGGATAATATACGTGTATTTATACAGATGTATTTCCCTATCCCCGAAGTATATAAGTGTATATAGATGCATACGCACAACATACAAGTACACGTGTGTGTGCGTGACTACAAGTCTCTCTGCAGGCAGTGACAGTGTTATACTAGCTAGTAGTTGCTTGCAAGATGTCATACTTGACTTGTATGTGCCTCTGTTTTTGTAAATAGTTTTGTTGATACAGCAGAAGCAGTTTTTACTAAAAATCTGTGTTCTCAAAAATCATCAGATCCTGTCCTCTGAGTTGATGTTGATCAATTTTGTAATTTTGATATGATCAGATAAAAAGGCAAACAACAAAGCAATAAAACCCTGGAAATTCTCTCTCCACTAAAAAATCTCTTAAAACCATGGCTCACGCAGGTTTCTGCTACAGAAATACTCTCACAGGCATTACACAAACTACCAGATAACTCAAGTGATTGATGAAAGCTTATACATTAATACAGCAGAAAAGTAATGAGTGGAGTATCAAAAGTACTCCTTAAAAGTAAATCCTTTAGTAATTTCTGTAATTTTAATATTTATGGAAATAATCAGTAATGTAGACTAGGTAAAGTTATGACTAGGTATTAAACTGTCATCTGATTACATGACAAATTTATAAAGACATTTTTTAATAATAAAATCTTCACGTCTGCTCTACGTATAAAACAAGGTATGACAACAGTCTTTGTAGGACCACAGAGAGAAAAAAAATCATAGCTGTGTGTTTTGCCTCAAAGAAAAAACCCAGGTGACCCTACCAGCTCTGAGCACAGCTGTCACAGCCGCACTTTGCATTTCTACAGTGCTTTTCGCATCACAATTTCAAGGGGGAAAAAAATCGTGCTGGTTAATGCATCCTCCCCTTGGGTGCTACACCTTGTTGTCCCTCTCTGTTTTTGAGGAAATTTTGTAGTGCTCACTGGAAAGTTTAAATTCCTTTGGTTTTTGGGAACCTGGCTGAAGCTGGACTAGCCCGTATGTTCCGAGGTCCAAAGGTCCCATTCGATGTGTGGAGAAGGGTGCTTTCAGCACTTCTGAAAATCAGCCTTCATGAATTAAGAGAAAATTAAGACCGACACCACAATTTCAACTCGAGTCAAATTAGTAGAAATAACAAGTAGAGAAAACAAATGCACTTTACCCCTTTTTTTTTTTGTTTAATTTTTAAATTCAGTTTTGAGGCCTTCTTTCCAGTGCAACGTTCACTCACCTTGGAGACTGGTGAAAAAATATTTCACAAAGTATCTCAAACATTGCAAACACTTACTGGTGCCTAAACCTTCCCGTGAGATCGGAACGAGCCCCAGCTCACTGAGGCAGCAGCATCAAGTCTTTCCAGAGAGATGAAGACTATGAGGAGGATGAGGGGAGAGAGAAAGGAGTAGTCTGAGGAAGCAGGTAGGTTTATCAGCCCCTAACCCTGCTACCCAGACACTGTTACAAGCACGCTGTGGCACAGCATCAACAACTGCATTTGCTGCTTCCCCAAAGGAAGACCTTGATATCGTCTTATGTGCATTGGTGGAGTAAGCAAATATTAAAATTGACACATTGTAAGAGGGTTTTCTCAGCTGCACTGAATAAAAGAAAAAAAACCCCGAAGCTTTGTCAGGTTGAATAAACCACTAGGATGAAGGGAGCAAAGTGATAAAGACCTATATCCAAGCTACACAAATAAACATGAAAACATTTCTTTTTTAAAGTGAATGGGGTGTTGGGTCAGCCAGCCACTGTCTGAGCTGTGTTTTTGAATGAATGTGTGATCTCACAAAAACAGCTTCTCCTGATGGAAAAATGGGGAGAAAAGCTGTTGCGCTTTCTAACGAGAAACAACTTTGAATAGCAATATCAATATTGGCATATTCATTTGATCATAGTTCAATTTTTAATTATTTTTTAAAAAATAATTGATGCAAAAGAGTATAAATACGTGTTTTGAAAATTGTATTTATGCCTAAAGAAGACTATTCCAAAACATAGGTAGCATTGGAAAAAATGTGCTTGATTTTGAATAATTGGCCTGCAAAACAGAATCATGTTATTGTTCACTTACTTTAGAAGGGGAATCATATGTATATGTATGTATTTCAGTCTGTCCTATATGTTACCATTCAACTCATTTTTAAATATATATATATATGTGCACCAGTTTTAAATAAAAATATATAGTAACTTTGTTAGTTAATGGCTTAGGTTTTAACACTCAGCTGGAAACTCTAAAACATTTCCTATATCTTTGGAAGTTATTTAACAAACAGTAGGAAAGTATAGCACAGAACTGTTACATTTTATAGTCTATTTCTGTGGACTACTACCTCATACATTAATTATTTAACAACACTTCACTTACTTTCCTATGAATTTATAACCGGCAAGATTATACTTCCAGGAAAGTCAGTAAAAAAGTTTATTTCAATGGGAGAAAGTTAGCCTAATGTTTATCTTTAAAAAAAAAAAAAAAAAAAAAAAAACCAAACCCCTAAAACCCTATTTTTTTAAAGGCTTGCAAAAGGTATAACACAAAATTTTTT
>Ga0181612_140926_pt1 | contig 17858 bp, 14 predicted proteins | sample HoacroProtozoa21_FD_119630 | JGI IMG/M metagenome (GOLD analysis project Ga0181612, IMG submission 119630) | Hoatzin crop microbial communities from Cojedes, Venezuel. Combined Assembly of Gp0051906, Gp0051904, Gp0051908 | reverse complement strand
CATTGGTGGGTCTGTCTTGGAGCCAGCTGGAACTGGCGCTATCGGACATAGAGGAAGCTTCTGGCAGCTTCTCATAGAAGCCACCCCTGCAGCCCCCTTGCTGCCAAAACCTTGCCAGGCAAATGCAATGCAGCCCATATTGTGAAGGAGTTCAGAAATGAGCACAAGAGCGGGAGAGGCCTCCAGCTGCCCTGATTTGGCTTGGTCCTCCCTGGTCCTAAATGAGCACTGCTATGGTGGCTTCTGCTGCATGTTCAGAGCAGCCCATGCTACAGAGGGTACAAGAGAAGACAGGGGAGTTCAAAAAGCCATTGCTTACAAAGTGAATCAGGAGCTGACGCTCCTAAAACTGTCTGCTGCACCCGAAAACTGCTTTAATTTGGGTATCATTATGTAACAGTGTTAAAGATACACATACCTGACTGCAAGAACACAAATCTGGTGTTAATGCACACAAAACACTGAATCTCATAAACTGGAACTCAGTTACCTGCATTTTTAATCCTGAATGTCACGATAAGTAATCTTCCTTTCCACAATAAAGATCAGTATATAGGCACTGCAGGAGACGCAAAGAGCTCCTCCTGCAACAGCGGAGCTTTGTAATAATGCAAGTTCTCCAGGGCAGAAATTCCACTTTATATCAGTCACATATCTAGTGCAAATGCTCCCTGATGACAGATGAGCCTGTCTACTGGGATTTAATATGCTTGAGGACCTCAGAAGACACCTCATAACAAAGGCAGATTCAGTAGTAACAATCACATTTGCCCATCTGGCAGGACCAGGGGAGAAGATAACAGCTTCTAGAGTGGAAGGTCTCACTAGGCACTGCTACTGGCATGCCTCTATTGTTGAGCAAAACCAGCTCTTCTCTAGGAGTATTTTCAGTGTTGTCCCCAGTGAAATTTAGCTGTCTATATGGCATGGCTTTCAGCTATCTCACCCAAAAGCTCCCTTCAGGAAATGCATGTCCTTCCTTCTGAGATCCACATGGATTTCTTGTTCTGTCTCATACTCACAACAAGCCGGAAAAGACGGGGAGATGGGATGTAGAAGACAGGCAGATAGATAGATGGGGTAAGAAATCTTAAATAAGACATAACAAGATCATAATACCTCTTCCTAAAGTTATAATAAAATACTTCTAACTAGACAGGAATTTTCCAATCAGATTTATTAACTGAAATCCTCCCACCAAAAGGAAGCCCTTTCTGAAGCAAATCACCATTAGAACAATATAATAACATTTTCTAACCAGAACATTAGGACAAAAGTCTGCTCAATACAATTAACAGTTCTGTTATGTCTTCATCACAGAGTTAATGATGTCAGTGATTAACATCAAGGACAGTGCTCCTGGGCCAGTCTGGCTTCAATGTCAGCAGTCACCCCAGAAACTGTACTGACCTTACTGTGCTGTCGTAGTGCTACCCTCACCTGTGTGGGTCCCCCAAAACCCATTGCTTTGCCAGAAAGTAATGCTGTTCTGTAGTACCTGCCTAGTAAGTAATTTAAATACCATCCTTCCAGGCACACGGGGGGAGAGCATGCTTCCCAGTGCCTTCTAGGCACGCAGGGATATATGGGAAGACTACCAGAAGCTGAATGATTTTGGCTTCATCATCTTTGCAAACAGGGTGTTCCTTTGCAAAAGCAACTCCTGAACTCAAGTCCATACCTGCACTGGCCAGTTAGCCCAGATTTGAAACATCATCAAACGCAGGCATTCTGGTCTCTGCTGAAGTCTCAGTAGGTCCTTGGCTCACACCTGGTCCCTGGTGATTCAGTCATTTACTCCTTTGCTCCTCTGCAGAGTTCTGCAGTTCCCTGAGATCCACAACTGCCGGGTAAGAAGAGCCTGCACCATTATATTTGGTTTATATTATACTTTAGGTTTTGCCCAGTACTTGTGTACTAACATTCAACACAACTTCAGAGGTTTCCACTATATGAAACGAAGTTGATTCTCGGGGCAGTGGTAAACTGTGAAACTTAAACCTTCCTCCACAAGTACTCATTCTAGAAGGAGAATGATTTGAATTTGTTCATCATGCCAGAGCCATGGCAAAGCCTGCAGGGCCTGGCTGCTGTGCTCAGCCCATCTCAGCATGTCCTTGTTTCTGCTCTGCAGATCTGGATCTCCTGGGGCCAGGCTGGGGGGTTCTCCCGCTCCATGTCTCCTAACTTGCCACCTCCTCGTGGGTGCCTGGGGCTTCCTGCATCGAGCAGTGTCCCGCAGAACCCTGAATGGGGTCAGAATCCTAATGCCATTAACTAGGAGGTGCTTCTTGCTGGATTGGGTGCAATTTCTTCATGGTAGGGGCAAGACCTTCTGGCTTTGTAGAGATGAAGCAATGTCCACGTAGGGTCAGTGGCTGCCAGCACTCCTCATGTGCCAGCCAACAGGGCCTGGATCCCCCAAACTGGTTGCCCATCTGTTTTACCTTAGGCTCGCAACCGAGAGCTGCACACACTGCATTTAAGGGGAAGCTCTTTGGTGGAATCCCCTGGGTTAACTCACAATTAACTGTGAGCCTGTTTGGTTTTAGCTCCTCATGTCGTTTGGTGTTTTATGTTCACTGATGGTTGCAGTTGACGTAATTTTAGAAATAAGTAGAACAGAAACAAGCACTGCAATCCAGCAAGAAAATCATTCAAGATACATCACCTTAAATTCACTTTTTTCTTGCAATTTTTTTCATTTTTGACAACTATCACCATTTTGTGTCCTACGGTACTCGATATTGGGAGGGGCTGGTTCAGCGCCTCAGCTGCTGGAGTACTTTGGTTAAAGAAAACATTTGCTTTCTTTTGCAACAGAAGTAAGTATCAGATGTCAAAACTGCAGAGCGGAAGGGTGCAAATGTGGTCTGTTACCACTCCCAATGGCCTTTTTTCCCAAAAGCTTGTGTTTTCTAGATCCGTCATATGGTTTTGCACAGATCCTAATGGAAGATCTTCTAATGGTGTGGACTGGTAATATCACTTCTAGAAGTGGTTTCCTAATTCGAAAGAAATAGAAACTTTTTATCTCTAATTCTCAGTTCATGTTATAAATAAGTGAGGAAACATGCAAAATCGATGGGCAACTGTACAAGTTCCTTTAACACGTAATTTCTCATCGACAACATCTATTATGAATTCTTCTTCCCATTATCTCAGAAGGGGAGGCCAGTGTGGGAGTTCTTGCCACTGCAAATTTGTGCTTCATTGTACAGTTCATTGTTCTTCACATTTCCTTTCGTTTGTTACTTGATTCATCTGAGCGCTGACTGAAATGCAGAACTGAATCCCTAAATACTTCTAGCACGGGCAGTGTTTTATTCTGCAGGCTTTAATGGAAGGGAGGTGAGCACCGCGGCTTGCAGACCTCAGCCCGCTGTGATTATGGTGCAGAAATATCCAGCATCGCACAGAGGGTGCTGAAAGGGAACGTTCCTCTCACAGACGGGGAATAATTTGTTGCTGTTTACACTTGGGAAACAGCCATTCCAGCTAAGATCTGTAATGTTAGGGTTGGATGAAGAGGCAAAGAGCTCTAGGAAACTATGCGGAGCTGACTTTGTTTTGGAGGCCGTGGGCACGTTTGTGGTCTGGGCTGCAGCAGGAGGACACGCCAGGCAGGGAGCAGGTCTGAGCTGCCTCAAGGTATGAGAGAAAAATAATAAACTTCATCAATAGGCGGGTGTTTGACTTCTGAATGCTGGCTGCTGTGTCAGACCCCAAGGTTTCAGACAGAACCATTTTATTTTTTATTTTTTATAAAAAATACAGACTTGAAGAAACCGGTTTGTGAATTTGGGTCCAATTTGTTGAATTATCTAGGAGAAGAAAGGAAACAGACACTAAACCCATCCCTCTGTTACTACTTTTCTCTGCATCCCAAAGACCCAGAAGCAATATGGAACAGCAAAATGTCTAGCCTTGACATTTTAGAAATGAAACTTTTAATTTCCTTTATGTTTGTTTTTAAAGTGCAGTTTCTTTGTAAATTGAGTACAGTCTGACCCAAGAGATAAGTTAGAAAACCAAACCATGTTTTAGGATCAAATTCTTTCTCTGAACTAAAAATTATTTTTGCTTTCTCCTCTCCCGCTTTTTTTTTAGTTTCTCTGGAAAAATGGACTCTTTTCAGGTCAACCTGCAGAGCAGCTTCTGCTGGCCTCTCTTCCTCCCACTGTTTCCTATCGAGCCAACTAAGCAAAAATTAAAAATATACCCCTCTGCAGCACAGAAACTTCCTTTGTGCATGCAAAGCTCCTCCATCCAGGTGGAGCAGGGAGCACAAGAAAAGGGCATGGTTGTTTGCTTCCTGAAGTCCCCTCCTGCAGCTTGCAACTTCGGTGCAGAGGTCTGGTGCCTGTCATACCAGTAACTCTGCAAACTGGGAGACCTGGGCTCTTCCAGGTGGAGCTGCCCCCCAGGAGGGCTGTAGCAACATCTGCCCCTGCCCTGGGAGCACTGCTGATGACTGCTTTCCTTGTGGGCTCCCATGCAAGGACAAGGTGGAACCCGGAGCTGAAAAATATCAGTGGGGTTGATCACACGGCAATTACAGCAATGCTGGAGAAAGCCAGCTGGGGTGGAGCGAGCTGCTTGGCTGGTGGAAGGAGCAGGCAATTGACAGGCCAGAGGCATGTTGATGGGAGGTCTGGGGACATTTTGCTTCTAGCTCAGGTGCACATCCCTGCCTGGCTGGTGGCACAGGTGCTTGGGATCCCAGTTACCTTCCCTGCAAAAACCCAAGTTCAGGTGAGCCAGACATTGGAGGGAGCCCAGAGAGCTCAGCCTGAGCTCTGGGAAGCAGGCTGATGTCTCTGGAGATGCCCCAGTCCTTTCTGGAAGTCTGTGGGCTCAGCTGGGCAACCGGTAAAACCGCTTTTAACCACTGCTGATGGTGAAAGATAGCAGATGGGCACATCAGAGCGAGCATCCCCACAGCCAGCGGTACCCCGCTGACCCACCAAGCTGATGCTCTGTGCTCCCCGCCAGCACCCCAAGAGCTGGCTGTGACGCCCCGGCCAGCTCCCGGATCCTCGAGTGGACAGGAGCCAGCCAAGCTGCGGCTGGATGTGCTGCTGCCTCCCTCCTGCCCAGCGTGGGGAGCGCTGCCGGACAGACAGACGGATGGTGCAGTCCTCTACGCTGGGGCAGGACGTCCACCACCAGTTTTCAGATGGGATGATTACATTTGCAAAGTACTCGGGAACGCTTTGGGATGAAGAGCGTTATGTAAGTGTAAGATAATGTTATTTATAGAGCCAGGTTTTATTCAAAATGGAATTAAACTTGTGTTCCTGAAGCCTCTGTTCTCAAAGACAAATGGGAATTTGTCCCCTTTCCTCTAGAGTTTTGCATCCAAATCGTTTTTCTCAGTTCAGCCCAAAGTTAAAGAATGCATTTTATTTATAAACCATACCTCTCAGAAAGTGAATAGATCTCTTTTCCATCAGCTGTGAGGTGGTCCTGGAAGCTTGGACTGCAGCCCTGCTTCACAACCACAGCAGCTGCGGCACCCCAGTGTCATAAACCAGGAAATGAAGGCAGAGTTTGAGCTGGATTAAACAACAAAAACCCCAAACCAGCTTCCTGGGCACAATATTTTCCCTGCATTTAACAACCTCTGTAGCAGTCCGTGAGCTGCAGAGCAGGTATTGAGCTTACCCCTGTTAGCGATGGCACTTCTTCAGCGTGCTAATATCTGCTCCCACAGACCTATAGACCTCACGGCCTTTTAAAATATTGCCTTTTTACCTCAAAGAGCTTTGTTTTCTCATTTGAAATATTAGTTTGAAATCCCTCGTATGTGTACTCCTTACAAGCTCTGAAAACCCAGATTGCTTGGATGTCTGCTGAAATCCATGCTAACAGGTGTTAGGAATATTTTTTTGCGAGGTACGGCACCTTACATAGGTTAGTTTGTGCAGCTCATCTGCTTCCCCTCACTTGTCGTAGTATCTAGCATGAAATTCCACGCATGCCTTTTATTTAAGAAAGAACACAAAAGTATGTTATCTTACTCCTCTGGAATTTTCCACAGTTATTTAGCATGTTAGTTTAAGCATAATTGACTAGTGGGCTCTTGAGATTTATATCTTAGCAGTACTTATTTACATCAGGCTTAAAGTGGTTCGTTTCAGTTGAGGTAAATGTGAAGCTTTAGACTGCAAACGTACCTAATCCATCTCTCCTCCCCCATGACTAGAAATCCCGTGGTTAAAATAACACAGCCTCTATTCAGAGCACAAACTTAGAGCTGTTAGCGGGAGCAGGCTTGGGATTTAGACAACTCTCAGCAGATGAGTCTGTTCAAGGGTCTTTCTCGGGTTTGTTTTTCATCCTACTTCTGATCCATGAGAGAAAACCAGGCTCTCTCCTCCGGGCATGCAAGGTAAAGATTTTCTGCATTCTGTGTGTTGTTGCATGTGTGTGTAAAGGAGCATATCCATGTTGCTGCTTATGGAGCAAGAAGCATTTGGCAAATGGCTTCACAATCTTTAACTGTGAATCTGGTTTTGTGGCTATTTCCATATGGCAGTGAAATGATGAAATGATAATCTTGCACAGAGAAGCAGGCAGCAGCGATTCTCTGTCACATGTTAGAGAGGCTGAGCGTATAGGCAATGTCGGAAATAACAAACCCAGGTACTACTGTGATCAAGCCAGACTACAGCAAATCTGGCATTTTGTTTACTGTCAGGTATCGTCCCTCCCGGGTTTGTCCAGCTGCTGTAATCCCCGTGCTGGAGGCTGAGGCTGTGCCGGAGGATGGCGCTGAGTCTGTTTACGGAGTATAGGATAATGCTGTTCTAGCGAGACTCTTCCAGTAACAGCTGAGGGGTGCTCCCAGAAATGTTTGGATGTGGTGTGCCAGATAATTCACTGTCTTTATTCGCTCTTATTGCTTTCCAAGTCACAGGAGATGTAGGAAAGCATCACCTTTTCCTTGAAACCTTTATATTTGAAATCCAGGAAACAAGCGTGTTGTCTGTGCTAATGCCTGTGGAACCGTGCTCCCAGTGCCGGAGCCTGTTAACTCTCCCTGCCCTGACACTCCCGCTTCTCCCCGCGCTGTGATTCACGGGGGATCCCGAGTACCAAACCACTCCTCCTGCACCGTGAGTTCAAACACAGCGGCTCGCGCTGCTGGATAATACAATGCCACCGTTACTTAGATTTTTGCTTAATTTTAAAAAATGCTGCCCCTGCCTGCCCATCCCTGCCCCAAGGCATGGGGCAGCGCGTGTGCATTGCAGGGGCACCTGTGCTCTCCCTCTGTAAAGGCAGCACTGAACAAACGCTGCTCCAGGTGCTGCCTTGCCAGTGCTGGAGGAAGCTGTATCTCCTACCCCGAGATGCTTCCTTTCCTCTTGCTCTTCGTTCCACTCCCTCTTGCCTCCCCTGAGCGAGACAGGGTGGTTTCACAGTGTCCCACCTGCAGTAGCTGACCTCCCCTGATCCCCGCTGTCCCATAGCTGTGTCATCCCGGCAGCACGCGCTCCTCTCCTCGGCTCCTCCTTGCTTGGCACGCCAGGTCCCTCGCAGCACAGAGCTGCCACACTGCAGGGAAGCCTTTTGGCTGGCAAAGGTACCCTCGTCCTTGAGCCCACCGTGCCGCTTTATGCTAGAGGAAGAAATGTAGGTGTATCACCTGGGTGCCTGGTGCAGGGAGGGCAAGCAGGGCTATGAGGAGTACAAACACACAGCTTTTTGTGATACTCATGTACAGCACACCGTGGCAGAGAGGCAGCTCGGAGGAGAGAGAGTATGTACAGAACAAAGCGATGTGGTCAGTCAGCAACTATAAAATTTCAATATAGAAAGTGGAGCTGATGTCATTTTAATGTCCCAAGCAGTGCCAAGAATTCTAAGCTCTGTATCAAGATTCAGTGCAAATCCCCCACATACTTACAAGTTGTTCATGTGGAAAAATGAACTTTCATGGAAAATATGCATGGGAACATGCCAGGGGAGTGTGTTGTTTCATTTCTTCTATTAATTTTGAATACATTAGTTCAGAGAGCAATCCCATTTTAGCATCAGCTGCCTCTATCCAAGAAGCAGAAGCTCAAATGCAAACACTGGAGGTGAGGGAACTGTGGTTTTTTGTACGACCAGTTGTTAGATGGGAAGAGCTGTTTGAGTAGGAAGGGGTGTGGGAAGGCTCAGTGGGATGGCTGAGTTAAAGCTTTTTCTCCTGGTGACATATCTGAATCGTGATAGGACACACCTGAATGGAACAGCATCATCAACTATTATAACTTTGAATGCGTCAAGGGTGGGATTGCATGCAGCTCCTATGATTAAGGTTACTCATATGTGTCCTTCTAGAAGACCGCATTTGCAGTTGCTTATAACTTTGCCAGACTTGAACCGTTTAGAATGAGTTCTTCCAACTTGATTATCTGCCTCAGGCTAAGTTATTTTCTGGAAAATTTCAGCCAAAACTGTCCAGCCATTTCCAAGAATGAGCATAGGGAAAAAGGCATTGTTGTCCAACTGAAAAAAAAAAGCAAGGAAGAAACAGGAGGGGGGAAGCTGGTGATCCTTTCCTTGGACAGTTTTTATCCCTCTATGCTTTGGAGCAGAGATCTGAAATTTGGCAGCTTTGAGTTAGGACTGCTTTTTTTTTTTTTTTTTTTAACTTCTTAAATCTCCTCCAATTTGGCTTAGTGATAGCCTTTGAAGGGAAAAAATAGCAACTTATTAGGGATGTGCTAGGGCTGAGTAGTCAAAATCTGCTAAGATTTCTTCCCACATAAGCAAGCTCAGCCCAGCATCCCGGCAGCTCCCAGTGCCGGCACCAGTGCTCCTGTGCACTCAGTCAGTGCTGCAAAGTTCCTGCTGCCACCCTGCAGCTCTTCAGGTACTGGGTGACTCATGTCCCCTCACTGCAGCCCAAGAGCCATCCCCAGCCCTAGGAGCAGGGTGAAGCTGGGCTCTGCCCATAACGCTGCTCAGGGCAGAGGGGTTTGGCAATGGAAAGCCAGGCAGGGAACAGCGATCTTCTTTTGACACTTTTCCTGCACAGCCAGGAGGCAGCCAGGGACCCTGGGGATGCTGGGTTAATGCAAGGTCTGGTACTAAAGGGATGCTAAAACCAAAGGATGGCGTGGAACTGGGAGGCGGAGTACATGGTGCAAGTGAAGAAACAGGAGCTCGGAGGGCCCAGGAGTGCAGCAGGGAGATGCATGTCAAGATGTGAGCCATTGGGAGAGTCTGGACATGCCGAAGCCTGATGTGAAATGTTACCTGCCCGATCCATGGTCTCTTCTTGGGAAGAAGAGTGTTGCCTTGCAGAACTGGCTTCAGTCCTGCTCTCCCTGCAGGATCCTTTGTGCCAGGTTGCACTGAGGCTTTCCTCATTCTGCAGTCAGTAGCTGTGGAGTGTCCCCCCTGTCTGCACATGCCATGAGACCCTGGCACTGAATACCCACTCCTGAGGTGGGAGTAGATGGGTGCTCTGCCTGATGCTGAACACATGTGCAGCCCCAGCTCCAGCTATGTCTATTGGCCACCCCTTGGTCCCAGCTCACAACCCTGAAGCACTGGCTGTGGGACCTGTGCAGCCTGCAAAGGTGCATGCAGGCGTGGGTGCAGGGAAGGCCACAGTGGTGGGGACAGCTTGGGTGGGTGACTGAACCAGACCTCTGACAAACTGGTGCATGATGTGATCAAGTTGGTTGCTCGCATGCCTATCTCTTCCCTCCATTTCCATTTTGTTCAAGTGGCTAAAGTAGCAACACACCCCTGACAGAGGTAGCAGACCTTGGAGGCACTTGTGAAGCACCCAGATGCTACAGGGAGGTGTGCCACTGATATTTTCCCAGTGTTGGGAAAAATCAGTCATTTTTATTCAGAGGAGGACTTGGGTATCAAATACTGCCTAGGACTGCATTGAACACTAAGGAAAAGATAGAATTCTGTATAACATCTTCTCCAGTAAAGACAGGCCATCATGTACCATGGGATAAAGCTGAGACCTCTGGCAAAATACTGTGTGATCATCTAATTAACAAGTGTATCATAACACATAGCACAAGGGAGTCCTAATTCTGGCATCTCTTGCCTCATGGGTTTTTCAGTCTTAACAGTATTCTTACAGCCTATTTTTGTATGCAATACATATGCAGCATTTGAAGACAGATGGTGAAATGTCAGGGTTTCCATTTTGCCACTTGACGAGATTTCCACATTGAAAGGTAGGGAGCTGCAGTCTGCTTCTTTCTGCACCTGCTGGCGTGGCAGGGAGGGGTAGTTTCCTTCACTTTTTTTATGGCTACAGGCTATGGAGCATCCCATATGGCTCTCCTTCCACACAGCCAGGCAGTGAAGTTTTATCATCTGCCTCAGCTCCTGGGAGCCCCGCGCACACACCAGGACTTAGCTGTGCAAGACGGTGTAGAAACAAAGACCAAAAGAACAGCCATTGTTCCACAGGAGCTGACAATGGGAGGAGACGACCAGAGCTGCCTACAGATGGCTACTGAGAGATGAGGGAGTGCTAGCAAGCTGTGAGACAGTGTTGGCCAGCGCAGCAGGCAGTTGCCACTGCAAACCAACAGCCTCGCCCTTGGTCAAGGATGTCACAAGAAGGAGTTTTAAGCAGGGATTTGCAGGGGAACTGAAAAGGAAACAAAAGGAAAAGGAGTGGTGGATGCTTATGGGCAGCTGACCGGAGTGTCATGGAATAAAACAAGATAGTGCTTGTCTGGACGCTGTGGCAAACAGTGTCCTAAACTTTGATGCTGAATGAGACTGGATGGGTGGAGTGGAGAGTGAATGTCAAAGGACTGGAGATATTTTTGGGGGATGTCATTGTGGAATTTGTCACAAAAGAAATAAATCCAGGAAGCTGTTCCTGTTACAACTTTCATGTGATGATTACAAGTGGGGGAGCAACATCATGAATGAAGCAGTCAGGTCTGTGCATAAGGTTTCCTGCACAGTGCTGGAAGAGCTGCTGCTTCCTAAACCTGCAACCCTGGCTGGTCCAGCCAGCTCCTTTCACCACGCACAGTCCAGGGAAACAGTGAGGTCACCTCATGAGTGCTAACCCAAAACCTTCATTGCCTGATGAATTGCTTGACTTTGGTCTGAATTAAACCAATACGTGTGGTGTAAGTAGTTCAACAACCACAACGCTGTGCCCTGGGACTTAGCCTTTGCTGGAAACTAAAGTACATGCAATTAATTCTGCGGTTCCTCCATGAACAAAATCGGGCTTTTGTGTAATCCCTATTTCTCATTTGTTTCCAAATAGTCATGAATCATGAGCTATTTTGTCTGGGAAATTACTTCAAATGATCTCCTTTGATCTACTCTGCAGGCCCCCGTGTCTCCACAGATTGTGTGGGCCAGGTCTTCTGTTCTGAGCCATGCCAAGGTCCTGGGTTTCTGAAGGTGGCTGTAGAGTAACATTGAGGTCACCAGAACCCATGGCTGGAGAGAAACAGATTGATCCCTGTCCTGAGTGAAGCTTGCTACCTGCAGTTGCACCCCAGATAGATACAAATTTGTCTTCACATTATTCTGCTGTCCAGTGACGTGGGATAGGGTGAAACGTCAAAAAATTTGTTCATGAATGAGTGCACAGATTTTGTCTCCTACCAAGATATAGCCCTGGCTGAGTACTCTTGTAGCAATCATTTTGATAATCCAAAGAGTGTTCTCCTATATAAATCATGTCCTACTTTGTACAGGGGATCTGCCATGTCTTCAGATCAGCCATGAAATATGTGTCACCTGGGCTGCATGACCTTTACAGAATCCTCGAATTTCAGGGACACTTTGGAACAGTGATTTATTTGGTACCCTATTGGCTTGTGACTTAAAAGCAGAAGGGGAGTGAATACACAGTTATATCAGAGAAGAAAAACTCATTTCTGATAAGACAAAGGCCTTATCTTTTTCAAAAGAAAGACACTAACACAGGGTGAGGAAGATGAGCATTTCAGCCTTTTGCACTGGTGAAGACCACTTGGGAAACCCCTACCAAGACATGAATTCAGATTTTCCACCCTGAGGCAAGTGTCGTGGGTTCCCCTAAGTCCTTTTCTATCAATTCATTTACAACACCCTTGTGAATTCCATAGTCCAAATCTATGTATGAGACTTAGGATATACACAGGTTCCTAATAAACTCAAACTCACTGAGGGTTTTTTAAATGCTTATGGCCTTTTAGAGTGTTTTCACTTTTATTTAGATGTCTTGCCCCTCATCAGTGAATTTCTCTTGTTTTCTTTTCTGCTACTATCGGTTGGATTTTTATGCCCTTGGTATTTTATACCTGCAGAGCAGAAAGCACCTCCTTGTATCAAACCTCTGACATTGCGTGGGGTCGAGCTTTGGCTGTGCCGAGCTTACCGCACAAGGTTACTCCAGCTCTGTAGCCACAGAGCACAGTAAACTCTCAGCCGAGTTGCCTTCCCTGAGTCCCAGACAAGTCCAGAAGGGTTTTAAAATGAACCCATGTTGCAATGTGCATCCCTCTGGTATCAAGGCTGTGATTTTGTGTCTGTCAAAGACCGGCCAACACCCGTGATGGGTCATGCATGATCAGCCAAAGCCACCTTCATCCTGTTCTCCTCGGGCACACAGTCCTGCTGCTGCATGTTGGGTCGCTAGGCACCAGGCAGGATAGCACCTCTGGAGTTAGACCCTGCACTCACTTCTATCCCCAGTCATCTCACTGGACAAAAGGCCAGCAGGGCTCGCAGAGTGGCTTTCTTGCACAGTGCATCCACTGCTGGGACTACCAGGGTTTGTACCCCTGCTGCATTTTGGCACTAGGCAGAGATGGTGTTGTCAATAACCTGTCTCGGAGAAACAGGATCAAATTCAATTGCTTTCTCCTCCTTTGCTGCCTTTGTTCACCGTGGTTTGCTTTGGCCTCTTGCACGTATGTAATCAAATGCTGCTGCTTTCCACATGCTACAGCTCACTGTGTTTAAATTGAGAGGAATCCCCCCCCTTCAATATTTATTTAAACGGTAACATCTCCTGAGCTCTTTATAAGTTGCTCTACAAGATTGCCTTCCATAAAGACCCCAACCTTATTTCTTTAATTTATTTGAACTGCGTTCCTGCCTCACCGCCGTGCTGCGGGCCAGCACCTCCTTCTGCCAGGGCTGCAGATCCTGCAGCTCAGATAGCTGGTGCCTGCTCCACCAGGCTCACAGACTCAGCCCTCAGATCGTGCCAGCAGCTCCCAGAGTCACAGGGCAGAGCTTCAGCGGTCATGGTGCCTCTGTCCCAGGAACTGAACAACCCTGTAACTTCCAGGAATAGGCTCCTTTCTGATGCAGGAAAGCTGCTTCGAGAGCCGTCTCTTCCTACCAGTACATACACACAAGGACGGAGACTGGAAACACAGGGGTGCCAACCCTCCTCAGCTCTCACCGGCTGGGGTTGTGAGCCTGAGGGTGCTGATACCTTCCAATAGTATTTAAATTATAACTTCAGAACTAGCAATTCTGGGCATTTTCTGAGCAAAAGACCTTCAAGACACATAAAACACACTCTACTATTCAGTTGGAGTCCGCAGATCTAAGAAGGACTCACCATTCAAAATAAAGATCTTTATCTTGTGCATAACAGAGAGGATTCAAACTCTTTGCTTAGCAGGCCATTCATTTGTATTTAATTTTAGCCAAAGGTGGACTTTCACCAAAGTTTTGGTTGTATTAATGTTATATGTTAAAAAGTTTGCCCAAAATTATCAGTGTTTAAGAATGAGTGGTGGAGAGCTACAGTCCTTCTGCATTCTTACAGCATCTTGATGAATCAGATACTGGCAAAGTCTCCATAGTCAACATGGGTTTGGGTAGAAATTCAATTACTCACCAGCTAAAGTAAATGCAAAGGAGATATTTCATTATGCTGTTCCTTAGCTATAATTGAGGCTCATCTCCCCATTCTAGGCTCTGTGTGGGTTTAATCACGGGAGCTAAACAGGGGAGAAGTACCAGAGCTTCTCTGAATCATTCTTATTCTTATCCCAGTTCTTTATCATTAATTACATCAAAGCATATTTCCATGGAGACCAGGAGTGGTGCCATCAGCCTGCTATCCCTGAGGTCCCCCTGAAACCTTCACTTGCTTATACTAAGTGCAGTGTGTCTCTGGAGGGGCTCTTGGGAGGAGGAGGTAGGCTGCATTTTGCTCAAGATCCTTCTTGTTCTGAGTATAAATTTCAACAGACTAAAGGAAAAGATCTATCCTTTCGAGAGCAAGTGCTACTGGTGAAGCTGGGGGATCAATTAGCCTTTTCTGGTGGCTGAGGATGACTGAGGAAACACTTTTGAACATTAGGAGGGCACTGAGTATTACTTTCCTCCCATAGTGGATGCAATGTGTGGAAAGTCTGCCTCAGACATCCATTTCCTTTTTCCAGTCTGAACTGGAAAGATGTCCTTGTACTTTCCACTCCATCAGACAAGGCCATCATCAGCAACATGGATGTAGTATCACAGTTCAATAATTTCAAATCAATACTTCTTTACTTTGCTCTGTTCAGAGGAAGTACATATTTCTTTGCATGGGTATGTGGAGCTTTTATCCAGCTCACATCCACCCAGGCATCTTGTGTCAGGGTCAGGGTCAGTTCCCTCCTTTTATTTCCCTCTGTTCTTTATTCACAGCATTTGGCATAGACCTTTGACAGTGAATGTATCTGAAAGAGTATTTCCAGAATAAAGTTCTTAAATCCTTTTTTTTTGTTTGTTTAATTTCTTGCCTGTACTACTCAATCTGAACATCTGCTTGGTAGCAAGAAAGGGCTTTTTCCTCCTCTCCTTCCAAGCTTTTGCCTTTCAGTGGTAGCTCTTGCATAGCTCCTGCACTGCACATGGCCGCACTGGGCCCAGCGTTTCCATTTCATGGGAACTTCTAAGAGCCATACCCTTGTCTTTGTACACAATCAGGTCGGAAAGTCAAATTGCAGAAAATTTGAGGAAGCTTCATGGTCCTGAAAATATTAAGACATGTCCAGGTCACTTAATTCCAGAAACAAGACATTTTGATGGTTCAGCACTGAAACAACTTGTTTCCAGTTTGAACTGAACCAAACCCTCTGACTTCCTCTCAGTTTGATGTTAGAGCATGCCCTCTCTTTTCTGCTCTGGTGTCTCATGGGGGCTTGTGTTATCTACAGTGGCTCTGGCTCACCCATTGGGCTGCATGTACCCAAGAGCCACAGCAATCACGCTCCTGTGTTGCTCCACTGGAGGTGGGAGTACTGCTTCCACCAAGCAGTAGGCTTTTCTCTTGTTCCTGCACATCTTTAATGAAAGGTGTTCACCCAGGAAAAGGACTTTGGTGTTGTGACCCAAAGCACTGCAGCAGATAACCCTTCTCCTCCTGGAAGCCCCTGGAGACCTGAGGTAAGGCACTGAAAAATGCAAGAGTGAGGAAACCCACTCACATACCATGACTTGAAGCTGTACCAGAAGAAGAAAGCCCACTCATTTAACTGTACTCTTGCAGGGGCTATAGCTGCCTCCTAGACATGGTGAGACTCATTTCCCAACCTCCACCCTCCTAGATTTGGAGAAGGGGCTTGAAGTGCGATGCCCTGCATCTGCACTGGCCATCCTACCCCCAAAACTAGCCGTCTCCTTCTGCTCGGTAAATGCTGGAGGGCTGTGGACAGCACAGGCATGGGGCAAGAGCAGAGGTGCCCGATATCTGCATGTCTATGGTCTGCCCAAAGAAGCATTGATTTGATTTGGCCATGTTTGTGCAGCTTTATGAGCACTGAAACAGCACGAGTACCAAACGAATAACTGTTGTTATTTATTAGGTATAATACTGCCCAGTCCCGGGGCTGAACTCACCAAACCGAAGCCCAGTATATACAATCAGACTTGCCGCACTCCAAACAGCGCCCACATCTATCACAGCACTGTAAACTGTTTACACAAAACTGCAGACATCATAACTTATTAAATAACTCTCTTGTCAGTCAGATAAGCAAGTATTTCAAAAGACTGTGAACACCATGGCAAGCTCCAACTGCCCAGACCAGCTCCAAATGGATCCAAGTTAACAGGGGACCAGATTTGCCTTGCCTTTGATATCCCTGCTCCAAATCGTATTGAGGAGGGATCTGCAAACAAGCCTCCCTCAGGAAGGCTAATGCAGTTTTAAAGATGCTCAACTTTCTGAAGAGGTAACAGGAGGAAGAAAACCATGGAAATTGTTCGCAAAGAAACTGACTTCCTGAAGCTGTATATCTGTGCTCTTGGGAGTCAGGGCCTCCCCCTCCTTCTCCACACCCTGCTTAACCCAGGCAGACAGGTGAGGTGGATGCCAGCAAACCTCTGTAGAAGGGATGGAGTGTTGGCTCCTTGGGCCACAGTCAGAGACCACAGTGGTGGGTCTCACGCCATCGGTGAAGGCGGATGATGGCAGTGCCCTGATGCACTGCCTCACAGGGCAGGCACCAGTCCAAGGGGCTTTGTCATGAGGAAGGGAGAGGCGTTGGCATCGACACCCATACCTCCACTGCCTGCCCGTGGTAAGGCACAGTGGTGTTGGAAACGCACCATTTCACAGCTAACTGCTTCTGAAACATTCAGCCCTCTGTTTTGTTTAGGATGTTGTTTTAAGAGATATTTCTTTCCAATCATTTCCAACTATTATTTGGGTCTTTTTCCTTTCGAGTTTGCTGAGGTGTACCAGTTCACCTCCTTTCCAAAAGGGATCCTGTTACAAGCAGGAATGTGGAGTTAAACAAGCCTGAGCCTTTGCAACAGGAATTTGTTCTGGAAGCAAGCAAGTGGGAAGGAGAGGAAACGTGCAGCCCACCAGGCGCTTTGGCAGGATTATCCCACCCTTTCAGCAAGCCCTAGCCAGAGCAGGGACAGACAGACAGACCACTCTTACCAGCAGCTTTGTACAGCACAGGGTCTTGTCCTGTTGTTTGAAACCTCGTCTGAAAAATCTGGCATAGACCTTACTAACGTGGTAGCCACCAGGAGCAGAAACCTTCGCGTGGGTGCAGCTGGCTGCACGCTGCTGCTGCCGTTGGGGTGCCGAGGAGGGCAGTCCTCCACGCAGAGCCCCATTGAAGGCCGTGCACAACGTCCGTTACCAGCTGCAAACCCATCGGCTTGAGGCTAACCTGATGCTGAGTCATTGGTTCAACGGCATGTTTGGCGTTTGCTACCTGATGGGGACCTCCTTTCATACGATTCCTTTAATAAGGTTTTAATCCTCTGTCTCTTGAGTTACTTCGATACCTCCTGTTGCTGGTGCATCTGGGTAGGTCTTGTAAAATATGTGTTTCTGTACACTATGTGTATTACTTACTTAATGTCAGAGGCATGTGTGAGGCTGTCCACGTTTGCAAGAAGGCAGGGTTTTCATCCCAGGACTAAATCAAATGCTGCCAAGACAGCATAGTAAAGACATAAATTAAACATAGGCTGTAGACACAAGCTGTCAGTGGTTCTCATCTCCTCAAATATCTGCTCATGTCTGTGCACAACCACAACTACTGGCACTCTTGCCTCAATATATTCGGTATAAACTGATGGCCGACTGAGAAAACCAGCTAAAAAAAAAGAGTAATTTCTTACTGTGGTAGCACAAGTGGGTAGATGCAGAGGGGAGATGGGCACTAGGGCGACTGGTTGAGGGATCAGGGGCGCAGGTGGTGTTTTCCTCCATCCCATCAGTGGCAGGGAACAGCACTGAAAGGGGCAGGAAAACTCACCTGGTTAACAGGTGGCTTAGGTACTGGTGCCATCGGTCAAATTTTGGCTTTTTTGATCATGGGGAGGTATACACAGCACCGGGCCTGCTGGCAACAAGCGGAGCTCAGCTATCACAAAGGGGGAAAAGAATTCTT
>Ga0181612_150157_pt1 | contig 17859 bp, 9 predicted proteins | sample HoacroProtozoa21_FD_119630 | JGI IMG/M metagenome (GOLD analysis project Ga0181612, IMG submission 119630) | Hoatzin crop microbial communities from Cojedes, Venezuel. Combined Assembly of Gp0051906, Gp0051904, Gp0051908 | reverse complement strand
GTCCCTTCCAACGCCTACCATTCTGTGATTCTGTGATTCACGGGATATGAGAGTCCACTATCCGACTTAGTAGGCTCAAGGAACTTACCAACTTTCTCTGGGTCTGATACATTGATTTCTATATCAAACAAATCTCCATTTGCTTCCTCTTCAATCTAGGAAAAAGATACACCATATTTAACAAGGTAACGTGCATTCATACTACATATGATTACAATGATAAGGGTACAGAGGAAGAAGCAGGCAAAGTCATTATGTTTGTACAATTAAAAAGCCCTTCCAGACCCAGCATCCAATGTTAAGTGAATACCATTTCTAATATCAGTTGTCACTGCAACAAAGTTCATAATGTTGTGGACTTGGCAGTGTTAGGTTTATGGTTGGACTAGATGATCTTCAAGGTCTTTTCCTACCTATATGATTCTATTATTTTAGTTTTAAGCCTTCCTGCAAAAGCTTTTAGTATGGCAGCCTTTTCTCAGGTCTTGCTGGGCTCAAAATTTTTAGTAAATATTTATCTTACGGGTATGTTCATTGTATCGCCTCCAATGCCAGCAGATACTATGGTTCAAAGACTACTCTCATTTATGATGTTTCTATATACCTCCAATCAAAGGACCAATGTTCCTTTTTATTAATGGTATCTGTAGCAGAAGAGCTCAGGAGGGGAAAAGTAACAGATAAGAGAATTTTCTGATACCTGCCTGAGCTCTAATTATGCAGAATTTTGTCTTTCACATAATACACATAAGCTTGATAAAAACAGAGATCTTATGAAACACCATGGCAGAACAGACAGTGTACCAGGGCTCAAGGAGGGAAAAATCAGAATAAAATGCCATCTTTGCTATGTGGGAAAGCAGCCATCCTCAAGTCACCAGCAAGTCTTGTTTGCAAACTCATTTGGCAGAAGCATTGTCTAGTACAAAACCACTCCAGAATGAATGGCATTTGGCAATGCTCACACTCTGAATGGAACATCAAATGTAAACAGCAATGTTAAAACTACCATTAGCCTCAGCAGTTAGCATGCAGGATAGTGCTAAAAACTTCTTCCTCCATTTCTGCATTTACAACAGCTTCAGAAATCCAATCTGAAACCCGTGACGTGCTAGTAAGAGTTATTATACATCATTAACATTTCCCCTGTAACAAGCCCATGGCTTGCTCCTACATACACTTTTACAACATCTGTTCTAAAGGAATGTAGCATCTTACTCCTCACACTACAGGTCTCCAATATCATCACTTCAGTAACGAATTGTTATGGTATTTTCACTAGTCAAATTCATACTAAACTTTATACTCAAAATAAACAGAATACGTTTTCTTTTACGTAATTCCCCTTAGCAAAGGATGATCCTGTGAGTCAACATTTAGGAACTGTGATTTTAAAGGAAGAAAAAAAAAAACTTAGAAAACCAAACAAGACATTTCCATAATTTAGAAGTTTACTGCGTACCTCTTCTCTGGATCTATCAAAAATCACAGGGGCTGTTATGCTTTTCGATTCCACTCTGGGAGCTACTAATGTAGTAGGTGTTACAGGAGTGATTGCAGGAGTAGGTTCTGGTGAAAGTATTGGATCCCTCTCTGGACTGTCCAGTGACACTTCTTCTGTTGCTTCTAGATAAACATTTTGAGTTACCAAAGAAGTTTTTGTGGAATAGCAATAGATATGCATCACAAAGATAACAAATGCACACTAAAAAATTATGATATACAAACTTAATACGATCATCTGTAAATAGCATCCATTAGTGCTGGATATTTTCTCTCAATACATAGCTAAAACTAGACATGACATTTGAGCTTCTAGTGCATAATGGGTTAAAGTAAGATTAATACTGCTTTTTTTTAATATACTGTTAGGTAAAGAGTTTTTTAAGTAGTTGCAAGGGATGAGTCATTTATTTCTGCATGAAATATGACGAAAACCAATGAAATGTTTTTACCACACAAGCAGCTCTTTCTCAGCATCTGTACCAATTTTAGTTTTTGAACTTCGAACAACACCTCTTTAGTCGTATATGCTGATAACTGAGCAGACCAAGCCACATGTTAAATGCAGCTACACAACCATAATACACCCACTCCTGCCAAAAGCCCACAACTTGTAAAACAGATATATTAGCAGGTGAGACATTCTGACTAGTAAGACCATCTTTAGTCTCTGTCTATCTTTGCTCTCTTTGGGGCTTAAAACAGTTCACTAGAAACAGAATACTTTCTTCAGACTGCAGACAGTTCACCTCTCTTTAAACAGGATGTAAATCTCTGCTCTACAAAGCCGTGTGCTTTCCTCGACTAACTGGTTTTGACCACTGGCAAACTACACACTTCCTGCATATAGAGAAGTTCCTATTCTAAATAACTAATACTGTGGTTCTTGCTACATGTGCACTTTCAAGAATTCTAGTTCCCTAAAAGATAACACTGACCACAAAACCTAAATTGACTTCTCAACGGATCTCAACTCTTGTTGCAAACCAGACTCCTGTGGCAAGTATTTTACCAAGCTGGTAAAAAAGGCACTAAAATGGATACACTCCAAGTTATACAAAGTTACCAGAAAGATTTACTATGCAATTTAGAAAAGAGCTGTGCTTGCAACTTCTGTCTACATGAACCACTCAATTTTCAACAGAAAATATGCCATCTTTCTTCCAAACTTATTAAAGCCTGGCACATATAATGAACGTAACTAGTCCTCACTCAATGGTTAAGAAAAGAGGAGTTTTAAAGATCAGATCTGCTTTAAAATTTGTGAAATAGTTACACTGCATGTAAAAAAAGTCTCATTTTTGTCCCACATACAGGATTGTTTGCTCTCCAGAACAGCCTGTAATCTATGAGCAAGTTAACAATGGAACTGGAAACCGCATCGAATGAACCACATATTTTTTTACTGCAAAATTAATACTATGATCTTTCATAATCAAACTATCAAAACAATTCAGCTTTATCCCTGCTGCCACTTCAAGATATTTCTGTTAGTCAATTCTGTCTCCCATTCTTCTGTAACAGTTCTTCTGCCAATCCTTGATGTTTTTTTGTAAATGAAAAAAAACACACTTCACTATTTCAGGGATGAAAATGAATGTGTGCCTAAATTTTATTTGATACTGAAGCTCAAAATAAACTGAAAAAAACAAACTTCAAGGTCACTATGCCTTAACCTGGTTTGAAGCAGATGCTTATTCTGGCTTGAGGCTTACAGAGTTTGTCGTCATCACTTTGTTTTGGAGTATACCACGAACTGCTCAGCTTCCAAAGGACCTCTGCAGATCATCTAGTCTAACCTGTCTGCTCAAGTAGGGTCAGCCAGAGCAGGCTGCTCTGGACCACATCCAGATGGGTTTTGAGCATCTCCAAGGATGCAGAAACCACCTTCTCCCTGGCTGAACACCCTCACCATTTAAAAACAAAACCCAAACAAACCAACCAACATTTTTTTCTCATGTATTACCTGTATTTCAACTTGTGCCCATTGCCTCTTGCCCTACCAGTAGGCACCACTGAGAAGTCTGGCTTCCTCTTCTCCATTCCCTCCCCATACATACTGTATGATTACCCTTGAGCCTCCTCTTCTGCAGGCTGAACAGCCCCAGCTCTCTTAGTCTCTGCTCATATGTGGTACAATTCATGCCCTCAATCATCTTCATGGCCCTGCACTGGACCTACTCCAGTCTGTCCATGTGTCTCTTGTATTCAGTAGCTCATACCTGGACTCAGCACTCCAGGTGTGGCCTCACCACGGCTGAGCAGAGAGGAATGATCTTCCTTCAACCCGCTGGCAATCCTCTTCCTCATTTCAAGTCACAGATTTCCAGAGTATTTTCAAACTAAACTTAAAAGCAAGCACCTTTTTATGTTCTCCATTTTTAAAAAGAACAAAGATTATCTGAAGGCTTGCTTTGACAAGGTTTATTGTCTACCACTGCTTTATTCTTACTGCTAAATCTTTCTGAAGAATCCTGCTGATACTTCCCGCCCTCAAATGTCACAGAAAGGATACTGCATCTTCAACCAATAAAGAACTTTAATTCAAAACCTCAAATCAGGTGCAAAGTCATGCTTTGGCAACCGAGGCAACTTAGACTGGTAGAAGAACAACTTTTAAACACGGAAAAGAGGTAGTTCTCTCCTTTAGTGGCTAACAGCATTCAACACACAGGTTACGTGTTATACAAATAACTGTTTCACATAAACATTTCTCAGAAAAAAATAATATATAGGTATGTAACATGTTATATATTACCTATAATACAATATGAAATACAAAAAAAAAAAAAAAAAAACCTCATTCCATTTCAATTCTTCCTTTTTCTATCACCAGCTATATTCCAGCATGTTTGGGAAACAAATCATTAATCACCACTAAGTACTTCTGTGTACCTTCCAGTTTTAGACAGGCTTATAAAACAAGTCATTAAACAATTCAAAGCACACAGATTTCTCACGTTCATCAGCTGAGAAAACATTCCTGTTACTGTAAAAGTGTGACTTCATGGAAAAAGTGTGAATTCAGTGTAACAAAGCAGCATTGCTATCAGATGAAGCAGAAGTACGCTCCTTTCCAGCATTCTTCTTTTTCAGACTTGTATCCACACACCCGATTGTATCATGAACTGATCTAGGCTGTGTATCACATGAACTCCAACAAGGGTTAGACCCCTGCCACCATTCCACAGGTAGCTGAAGACACTGCTAAGATGGTGCATTATTTCTGTACAAGAGCAAGTGGCAGGAACAAGCAGTCGGGAAGGCAAGGAGGTTTCCTTTCAGCAAGACCAGCAACATTAGACTTTGTCCACAACAGTATTTCTAAAGCTATGCAACCCCAGGTTGGTTGGGCATGAGCAAATTTTTAAAGGTGCTGCCTACTAGCTCTCCTATTTTCCTGGAAGCACTTACCCAGAGAAAATACTATCTGTTTGTTTGATAGCAGCAGGTCAGTTCTTTTAGGAAGAAGAAAGCAGAATTTATGCCATCCTCCCTCCTGTTACCTCTCACCCCCACGTTTGCATGCATCCCAGACATGTAAATCTAGAAGAGCGAAATGGAAAAGACAGTTGAAGGGGGTGATGGGACAGAGCAGGACAGACACAAGCATGTTGTACTTCTTGTTTAAAACATGAGTATTAAAAGACTCTAATGAGAAAAAGAAGTTTAGCTTTATATAACAACAGCAGGCTCTTGCACTTCTAGCTGATTTTTTCTTAGTGCTTAAGAAAAGCACTAAGTAGTACGTAAGCTGAAGATCTATTTCCCAAGAAATAGATTTGTTCTGATGAAGTCTGGCATTTCTTCTTATATACATGCTTTCACTTTAATAAATCAGATGACATGGTCTAGATTAAAAAGTTTAATTGACAATTCTGTTCATTTTGTGTTTGGGGTTTTCTTTCCATGAAAACATGAATTTGGTAGGTTTCAGAATAGAAACTATGGCATTTTCAGAAACATTTACTTGATGTATTAATTTTAGATTTTCCTCTGAAAACTTAGGTATTAGGTTGTGGTTTTGTGGGGGCTTTGTTTTGTTTTTGTTTGGGTTTTTTTGTTTGTGATTTCATATTCTGTATTAGTATTTGCATGGAAAATGAAATTTAGATGTCTTGCTTTCCTAGGAAGTTCTCAAAAGCACAAGCTCCTCTTGCCTAAAGAGAGACAACTGCTCTGCGAGCTTTTGGGAAGAAAACATTGAGATCCAACACTCATACCAGCTATGGCAGTTATCAGCACATATTAAGTACTCCCACCACTTTAAATCTGTAAGACTTCTACACATAAACACCTGCTTTAAAATCCATAAACAGTCTTTATCATGGATAACTGTCAAGATGCTTAGATCCAAAAGAACATGAAAACATCTCATCCTCACACAGAAGACAACTATTTATGCTTAATTAACATTCTACAGCCAACTACACCAAGTTTCCAATAGCAGTCAAGCATGGTGCTAAATCTCAGCATCAGACAGCTCATTTCTTTACTTTTCACCACCAGTATTTGTCAAACATCATCTTAGAAAGTGCAAGCTTGCAGTTCCTCACTGAAAGCTCACTTTAGCTGAAAAAGTTATTTTTACTAGTCAGACTTCTGAATGTCAGACCTCTCAAATTCTGATATGGCTCAAGTGTTTATATTTGTTTATTATCTTAGAATGTTTACTCAGGTGATCACATAAACAACAAAGTAAACAGAAGTAGAAACTGTTGTCCAGAACAGAGGACAAGTTATTAAAAAAAGGCTTCTCCAGGTGTAGCGATATTTCAGAGACAGATATCCTCACAGAACTGACTGTAAGAACTACTACACCTAAGTCACAGTCCACAACCTTTACTGTTACACCAGGAGTACTAAGAATCTTAATAAGAACACAAATAGTTTTAACAGAACAGTCAGCTGCTAATAAAGCCTTCTTCTGACTTTAAAACTGTAGGTTCACATACTTTTGTGCATTTATATCTTGCAGAAGAGATCTAGAACTGAACAACCATCTTCTAAAAAGCAGCAAGGTGTCTGCACTGAACTCTTTTGATCAGACACATCAAATGATAACAGCCTGACAGACACCATCAGCTAAAAACTTCTGCTGTTCAGTTGGGCTTAAAGTACATGTCTTATCTGGTCCACAGAACTAACATCTCCTCTTCTGCATCAAGTCCCAGGAAGAAACCCTAAGACAAATCTATCACCACCTGAAGAAAAACAAAACAAAAACCAAACAACACCAAACATCACCCCCTCAACGCATTGATTTTCCACCAGGACACAACAGCTAGATATTTGCATAAGACTATCCAATCTCAAACGCCTTCAGAGCTAAAAAAACCAAAAGAACATCAAAAGTAATCTTTTACTATACTAGGGTAGAGGAAAAACTGTAATTTTCCATTTTTCTGAAAATGGCGACAAAGCACTGATATGACTTCACAACCCCGCTCATCATCTATGAGCGCTAGAGGCAGAAGGCACAGACAGCTATGACCCGCACAGGCAGTCCATGGGACGTTTCTGCAGCTATACACAGAACTTTAGGCCAACATTTTGGAAGACTAATTCAGTATCTCCTTCTTCACTCTGCAGTAGAAGCTTACGGACAGCCAGATTTTAAGAAAAACCCCAAAGCCCCTCAAGATACTCCTAATACTGCCTGATTTTGAGCACTGACCATTATGGTCTCCACATGTAAGAGATCTACAAGGTAAGATAAAACAATTCTTTCTTGGCCAAATAACCTACACACTGACATTTATTCTAAGGGTGAAAGTGCTTAAGTGGGTTTAGCAAGACAGTTTGGTTTTTTACAGAACCAAGAACCATGATACTAATGAATGCAGCAGCAAAATTTACTGGTCTCCAATGACAGGTGGGAAACTCATTTTCTTCCACCTTTGAAACACAGTTTTAATAGTTCAGCCAAGCCAGAGACAAGGTAATGAATACCTAAAACATTGTATTGGATATACTATGCTGTAGCTGCTGTAGAAACACAATGGCAAAGACATTTTAAGTAAAAGCCTAAAAAAAACCCCAGATTCTGAACTGCATTAAAACAATACAGGAAATCATATAATCTGTTCTCCCTCATCTCTTTTTCTATTAGGTTGCATTACTAGATGGAATAATGAAAAAGATTTATCAAGCCTACAATAGCGAGAGAAGCACACCATCACTTTTTTTTTTTATAAATAAGTCTGCAAAACTATAATTATTTATGCCCCCAAAGAGTCAGAGTCTCTCCCTTCAGAAGCCCTCCACAGGATATCCCTGACCACGACTTTATAGTGTCTAATCATTCAATACAAAGGAACAACTTAAGTTAGAAAACTGTGGAACCTTACTCTCTTCCTCTCCAGTTAAGCATTCCTATAAGCTGTGCAAAGACAGGTTTCTCTGGAATTTCAACACATTGAAGAAAAAAACCCAGTCACACTCACTTGTAAATTAAGTCCTGCCTTCACAGAAAGCCAGGCTTATGCAGTCATGCTGGAAGCAAGAAAACAGACATCTCATGTTGCCTTCTCACATTGCCTCTACTCATTGCAAATCAATGTAAGAAAGCTAATCAGATGGATTAACATCATTGTCAAGTAAAACAGTCCCAAGAAAGAAAAAGTAGTTATACTCGTGAGTGCACAGCATGAGAACACAAATTAAGAGATTGTCTTTGAGAACACCTATGCTGACAGTGATACAAACACAGAAGGTCATCACTAGGGTACAACTGTGCTACGCAAACTTCCTGCTTTGAACAGGATACTGTGAAGAATGTCATATTTTGCCCTCCGCTGCATAAATCACTCTTGTTTTTTCCCCCTTTGAGAGTCTGTACTAGCCTCAGTCTGAATATAAACTGACCTTTTAAAGACCAGTCTTATTGTGTTATACATCCAATACGTTAGATGCGTTCAGATCAGTGCTGTGAACATTTAAGAGAATGTCTTCCACAGCAAAACTCAAACTCATTAAACCAGTTCTGTGTGTTTTCCTCACAGCATTCATTTCAGCTGAAACAATCTGTCCGCTAACATTTGTTCCTTCTGGCTGGTTCCCCTCAATATTTACTCCAGCCACCTTTTTTCTTAACATTATCCAAAGTAGAATTTGCTTTCCTAAAATAACCATGCCAGATGGCTCTCTGGTTATAAAAAGCCAGCTTTATATACTGAAGCTAAGTAACAAGATTACTAGTATTAGAAAGCTTCGTTGCTAGAGCACTGCTGGCCTTTATAAGTCGTAAGATCAGGTAATATAAACACAAAAGAAGGAGGATTACCCATTACTCTTTACTCTCTCTTAAAACACTTTCAGAGAGTTAGTGAACTAGTCAATACATTCTAACAGTGTCATCAGCAAATATAAAATTAGTAAGTTCACAGCAAAGGTAATAGGCATGTGTATACATCTATCTACACAAAATACCCCAGAACTAAAGCTATAAAGTTTCTTTTCAAATTATTACATCAGGGAATCAAAGAAGATGAGATGAGGACTGTATTCAAAACAGACGGCCAATTGGCTCACTCAATATGTAGTAATTGGAAAAGTGTTAGTATTGGGAAGCAGCATTCAAAATCACCTTTTGAGGTGCACAAGATACTCCAAATATTACACCCCCTTTCTTGAACAGTTCATTTTGCTGCACCCGTAACTGACAGTAACCATAATCCACATCAGGATAGCCGAAAACAATCACCGAAGCAGTGACTGATTAATGAAGCATTAGAAATGTGTTGTCTGTTGACTGATTATTTATCAATACTTTCATAGATCTTTCTCCAAATCATGCAGTACTGTCAAGTAACAGAGACAGAATCATGCACTAGTGAAATAATAGGACTGGCCCCATGTGCCAGTTTGTTACCTTTTCGCAACAAGAAGAGTCTTATGAAAAAAAGCAACACCCTCCAGCTTGTAAAACAATATGAATTATTCATCTTTGTAATTGGAAAAGAGACTGGGACAGCTTATGTATGGTTATTAAGTAGAAAACTAGGATGTAACACATCATGTTTTTACATATAAACATATCTGAATATTGTTAATTGCATAATGATCACTGTCAGCAGAACACATTGCTAACCAGCTAACACAGCCACACTATGCACTGACAGCACACACCACTGAGAAACCTGTATTTAGTAAACAAACTTTACTGCTACAAAGTCCCACAAGAAAAAATCCATACATCAAACTACTTAAGAAATTTAAATTAAATTTTTCTATTACATAAGTTTCTCAAAGTGCCACTAATTCAATATATGAGAGAGCAATTAATAATTATGCTACAAAAATATATAACATCAAAAGTGTAATGGAAATGTTTACAACGGAGACAACGTGCAAATCTAGTGAAAAAAATATTATCAGTTTTGATTTACCAACAAAACTTTAACAAAACTCACCTAATCCTGAAAAGTCGTCACATATCACTTTATTTTCGCTACTAAGCAAGATTAAATTTTCTACTTTGAGTTTGAAATGAAAGGCTACACTCCAAAATCATTTTACAACAACATACAATCAACAGCAAGATGTGCTAACAATAGTAAAACAAACAACTTTGGGCAAAGAAGAATCTTGGCTATTTTTCTTTTTTAGTGTGTTACTTCTCCTGCAACTTCATAAATCTGACATCCTACTGCAGAAGATCATAGGAGTTCAATTAAATACATGGTAGCTGAACTCAGGAAAGAATGACTGATGACAGCTAGAGGCACTAATTCACTACTTAATGAATTTTCCAGGAAGTATACCTTCAACAGGTTAAGCAACAGTTAAGGTTTACTACAATACTAAATTGTGTAAAATTAAAATTGAAGTTTCCATTGCTGGGTTACTGCTTCGTATTTCCTTACAGCCAAGAATATGACCATTTACAGCATAAAAAGTTTTTAACTCCCTTTTCCAGAAAAGCACATTCCTTTCAGTCCAAGAGCAAAAGAGTTTATGCAGACACATTAGAAGAAAAGAGCAATTACCAGCAAAGAGGTCTTCTCTGTCATCATCTAGCATGATTTCTGCCGGCTTTGGACCATTGGAGTTTGTGCTGAGGTCTTCTGCAGGAAGACTTGCTGGCTCTGGAGATGAAGGACTTGACTGTTTAAAAAAAAAAGCGAAACAATTAGCAGAGAATCAGTTGCCATGTGTCAGTACATAAGAATTATCACAAGAAACATTCTTCCACTGCAAAGAAACAAGCAAGATCTACAGAAAGGTAACCCTGTCAGCTATTTCCATTTCCGACTCATAGCATGGTAACAATGAACAAAGGATATGAGCTATTCAACAGCTCTTTTCATTTCTTTGTTGAAGAGCAAAAGAAAAAGTCACCCGTTTCCTCAAATTTAATTAACATGAAACAAAAGCTGCTACAGAAATATCCAGAATAAGTTTATTAGCATTGCTGAATGTAATTTGATTTTCTCAGTTCCTTTTGGAAAGGCTTACATTTAGACTTGTAATTGTACACAGAAAAAAAAAAAAAAAAACAACAAAGAAATCTCCAAGGGCTTTATACCAGTTTTTCAGACATAAAAAGAGTGCAGTAATGCTATTTAAATGATTCCAGGCTGCTTGCAGCCACAACAAATTTTTTATCTTTGCAACAGGTTGAATCTGGGGATTACTGCCACAGAGGGTCACATTGTACCAACATGGAAGCTATGCTTGCCTTGAATACAGTTCTTTTAATTCACTGAAGCCTAGAACTTGCCCTGTGAAAAACACAAATACTTGAAGATACTCAGGAAAATCCAAGCAATACTGAAGCTGGGCTACCAAATGTATAGCTCACTCACAAAGTAAACACACTCCTAACTGAAGACCAGTGCTTCAGTTAGAAAATCCTTGTTGAGTAAGTATCAACTATGGTTATTTCAATAGTTCTAGCAGGACTCACTGCTCACAACTTTATCCAAGATAGCTAGCTAAGGAGTTCTCAACAACAGCGTGCTTATTCACGAATGCATACCCTTTAAAACGAACAACTGAAAATTGCGTCACTACTTGCTTCCCAGTTTCTGCAGAGTTATCATAATTTAAGTTCAGAACCAGAATTCAAAACAGACAGTAAACATTTCGGGCTACACTTCAACAAATGCCACAGGCTACTAAAGAATTTTAAAAGCCTGAAAAAAGCCACTGAAAAAATCTGCCCAGGCTGTATTTTCACGTTAATAAATGTGGCAGAGGCAACAGTTCTGAGAGGCCTTCCTTACAGCTGGCTCTCCAAGAACAGTGTACATACACACAAGGAGTATAGCACTACTGCTTTACTTCAACCAGCACAGAGAAAGATCCTGGCCTCCATAGCAATCCAGGCCTCAGTCACTCGAAATTCTGGTACAGAAGAAGTAAGCAAGAAACCATAGAATTTCTGCCAGACAGATTCGGACACAATATAAAATAGTTTTTCTGAGGACGTATGAAATCAAGACTCTCTTGACCTGGAAAGGTGTTAGGTGAAAGATTTCCCTGCTGAAGACAGAAGATAAAAGTAAATACAAGAATATCAGAAAATTTGTATTCCCCTAAACCAGATTATGCTTGCAAAAAGGAACTGCTCAACAAGGAACTGCTCCATTCAAATAACAGAAGAGGTTAGATCTCCTTCTCTCTGCCAAAGGCCTCCACTCTCTGAAAAGCCCACATATAATGTGGGGAAAAAAATAAACAAACCAAAGCCATGGGCAACGAAAGGAGCAGCCCCTCAAACTGCTTGTTGGATATTGCTCTAGAGCCTGCAAAGAAAGTCAAAGCAGAAACATCTGGGAACTGTATGTAGGTAGTACAGTTTACAACCTTACAAGCAAGCAATCCACTAGTCACATGTACACTTCTCATCTCATAGTAAACCAATGCCAAAATGACCCCACAGCAAATAGAGTGCTCTGAGGTAATGAAGGTGTATTTGTTCATTCTGTGAGGCATGATCCTTAAGCTGTGTCACAAGACTTGCAGCTAATTTAGACGAAATGAACCAGGAAATGTAAGAAAAACCTCACCACTTGACATGCTTCATTATTCTACAGATGATAGTACAGACAGTATGTATCACATGTAATAGTCAACAGTTGTAAGTAATTTGAGAACTCTGAAGTAGCATATCCTGAAAGAAATGGTCTGTCTCTAGGCAGTGCTGGGTAGAGCTGTGAGTTCATGATCTTGTACTACAGCTAGAACAGCCGAACACAGAAACACTTGATTTCCCTGTGAGGTTCAAGCAGTTTAAACAGCAAAAGCAATTCTTCACAGAAACTTTACAGATACTCATTCCAAATCAGTTTTGCTGCTTCTCAACTCTGAACAGCAACCCAGCTACATTTTGATAGATCTGAGGTTGAGGACATAATGGGGACCCCACACTACCACAGATGCAGAATGGCAGTAGTTAACACTTCTCAATTTACCTCCATGAAAAACAGCTGTAACAAGGCCAGGCATAGGGAACAAAAGCATTCCTGATCACTTGTTCCACACAGCAGATGGCTTTCAGCTTTATCCCCTAATGATGCTCTTGATTAATGAGTGGTGGAAAAGAGCCCTCAGAAAATACTCACACCTTCAAACTATTGTCCCAGCCTATCAGTTGTATCTGAGGTAGCTAGTTTGGTTACTTATGATTACTTTTGACCATACTTGGTTTCTAATCACAAAAAGAAACCCTACCAGACAACAGATTCGCCTTGAACACTTAAACCTGATCAAGATATGGCATAATACAAAAAACAAAGTATTTATGTGCCTTAAGCAACAAGTTAACCAGAGGCCAACACAAAGCCATTCCTGCTCTGAAAAAGGAACAGTCTTCCTAGCAATAGCCATAAATACATGGAAAGATACCAAGTCCCGGTAGGATTAAGGATCTCTTTCTGTTACCGAGCTGAGAAAGATCCTGCCCTTAGCACTACTCAAGAAAGGCAAGCATTCTGCACTAGACAGCAGGCATCACAGTTGTAGTTAGTGTATCCATTACGAAGGCTTTCTCCAAATTTCACATCCCTTGGTTTCCACAAACCGCAACGGGAGAATATTCACAAAATGAGAGGACTCAAACAAACAGACCACAGGCAAACACCAAAAAGCTCAAGAAACAAAGCTTATTCGTGCAGCTGGTATAATTTGCATACAAGACACAAAGTCTAGAAGTGACTCTTGTAGGAAGATTTCCAGTGAAACAGAAGTTCTGCCTATGTGTTATTCATTTTATGAATATATAATAAATTTATATTCATTATAAATCTCAAGTTCTGTTTTTAATAACATCAGATACTGAAGTTCAGTTTTGTGGATGATTTACAGGTAAAGTGTCTTTCCTTTAAAATACCCTTTCAGCTGTGTACTGGTTTTGGTTGGGAAAGAGTTATCTCCTTTATAATACCTTGTATAGTTCCATGTTTTGTATTTGTGACCAAAACATTGTTGATAACACAGGGATGTCTTAGCTATTGCTGAGCAGTGCTTACACAGCATCAAGGCTTTTTCTGCTTCTGACGCTGCGCTGCCAGTGAGTAGGCTTAGGGTGCACAAGAAGCTGGGAGGGGGCACAGATGGGACAACTGACCCCAACTGACCAGAGGGATATCCCGTACCATGTCACACCATGCTCAGCAATAAAAGAAGGAAGAAAGAAGGAGGATGGGGAGGATGTTCGGAGTGATGTCCTTTGTCTTCCCAAGCAGCCATTACATGTGATGGGCCCTGCTTTCCTGGAGATGGCTAAACACCTGCCTGCTGATGGGAAGGAGCGAACAAATTACTTATTTTGCTTTGCTTACATGCGCAGTGTTTGTTTTGCTTATTAAATCATCTTTATCTCGACCCAAAAGTTTCCTGACTTTTACTCTTCTAATTTTCTCCCCCATCCTGCTTGGGGGAGTGAGTGAGTGGCTGTGTGGGGCTCAGCTGCTGGCTGGGGTTGAACTGCAACCAGGTGACGGCAGAATAAGGTATTTCCTGGCCTATTAATCTTTCAGTGGCTCTTTGTTATTTTTAAACAGCTGTCATTCTCAGACAAGATAAATTAGGGATGGGCTTAAGTATCTTCACAAACAGTTGTGACTTTATATGAAGAAGACAATATGTAGAAATTTCTTAAAAATTATTCATGATCTGAATACTTACTGTAACTTTGGCCACACCATCAGCTTGTTTTTTAAGAATTTTGCAACAAAGTTTAGTTTGTTATCTTCAAAACAGTTCTTAGAGACCTATGAACACCCAGAAAGCCACAGTCCTGAATGCATCAGAAACTGGAGTCAATAATTCCCAACAATCTGCTTATTTTATAGTCAGTGGGTCAGAGCGTGCTATTCAGCCTCCCCAAAAAAGTACCCATGCACTCAAACAACTATTAGCATATTAAGCTATTCCAGTTACATCCTACTACAAGTGCAAGCTAAAAGACAGTACTCCAACTTTGCTCTTACATCTCTATGAAGTACAGCTAAAATGGCCATTAAACTGGCCATCAGAGGAGTCAGTAGTTAGCTCAGTGAAAATCTGAGTACCAGACAAGAAATGGAAGATGAGACTAACAAAAAAACTCATAGCTTAGACACATGTAGGCAGCACAGCTGTTCAGAAATTTTAAACTTACTTGATGCCAGCGATTCACAAAATCAAGTGTACATGTACAAACATGTACACTGTGAAATTTCTGAGTGGCTCCTGAGCTGAAAGCAAGCCAGGCAAAGCATTCAACAACCATGACACCGAATGGCCAGGATGTTCAGCTCAGTAGGACAGTCAGGATCCTGCTTTACTTGTTTTCCAGAAAACAAATTTCTGGTGAGAGGCCTACGGGCCCATTCCAACTTGCAATGGCAATAACAAATTTTCCCCTCTTTTATTGAGCATTACATTCAGTGGTAATAACTAGGTATTTTATAGCTTTGACTTAAGAAGAAACAACAAGTTCTCACATTTGCTGTTCGCTGAAATCTCAGCCCTAGATGTTCAGACATCCTCCCTTGTCTTTACAGCAGGGTCCCCCCCCAACGAGTTCAACTACTTGTCTGTACCTCTCCTAGCCCCCTTCAGTCAGAACACAGTGGGCTGATAAAAGCTGACCATCACTCTACTCTAGCTGTTTGAGTTGACCCAGCTCACTGTCTGAAACAGGTTACAGAAGCTCACAAATCACAGCATCAGCAGAGAGAATAGGCTCAACAGCAGGACAGTAACATTTTTCAGCAGAAAGTAAGAGGAGACAAGCAATTGCAATAGAAAGAATGCCTACATGCTTCCATTACAGCCTGGATTTAACACCAAGGAACAAGACACACATTTCTAGTAGACTTCCACCAATTAATTTTGAATACAGACCTAGTTTTCTGCACAGTACAGTACACTGTTGAAGAACTTCATATTTCCCTCTCAGATATTCCAATAGGGTCTTCACTGTTTTTCCTTTACAACGGTTGCTGTTGCATTCAGTGGATATCATTAAAGACACGTGCACTTCGGTACCTATCTGACGTTTTGCCTTCTGTGCAAAAACCAAATGCATTTTGCAGATCTTTGACATAAACTAATAAACTGGCAATGAGACTATATACACACCCTGCCCTAAATGACAGTGTGTGATAAGATTACCATACCACATCTACTGCTTACTCATTGTTTTCAAGTGCCTCCATGCATTCTTCCATCACAAAAAAAAAAAAAACAGGAATACAATTACTGGTTGAAATGAGTAGGTGGCAGCTTAGCTACATGTTCACATGGCACCTGCTTTACAAAAGACAGAGACAGGCAACACAGAAACAAGTCAGAAGTTTAGGGAAAATGAAGTAAGCAGTGGCATAACAGATAAACAAGGAATGTGGCAGAGAAACAGACTCTAAGGGAGGGTAGCAGAAGGAAATGATGAAATGAGAGTAACACTAAATATACTGTTTTTCAGAAAATCTAACATACTTTTTTTCATATATGTCATGAAAAGTGACTTTTGTACAGCTGTTTGAGGTCTTGCCTAATAGTGGCAGAGGACACAGACAGGAAATTAGCGATTTATTACAAACTTATAACCGGGGATGATTATTCTCATAACGCATAGTTAACTTCCAGAACTACTTTTTGTGCATATCATGGATGCCTTCTTTTTTAAAACAGAAAAAAAAAAAAAAAAAAAAATCCCCCCCTTATAATGCTAGTAAGTAGGTAAGTCCATGGAAGATTATTAACATTGTAATGCTACCTAAGGCTCAGGAAGTCCTTGAGCTACAAGAACCTGATAGATGGGAGAGCACTGCAGGTGACTACCAGCACATACATATAATCATCAGCAATATTCCTCACACAGCATCCACCACTGAGTATCATCGTAAACGCATCTTGACTTAGACCATTTGTGTGATTCAGTCTGGCCGTTCTCATTGACGAAAACAACTCTAGCAGCCAGAGACCACTCAGTGACCACGACTTTAATGGAAGCAGTCCTCGAGACCTTACAGCATGGTTGGCACAATGAAAACCAAACAATCATTCCACTACTCCGAGGCATCGTGTACATTCAACACGGAAACGAGCACCCCACCAGCTCAGACAAGCTGCTGTTCAGCCCGGTGCCCAGTGTTCATAGGTGCCCTATGTTCACAGAAAGGGAAGCTTTACCATATTCTGCCACTTGAAGCAAGTCTTCAAGTCCTAGAACACGTTCCTACCACACCCTACAAATGCCAGGTGGTCTATATGTTAACATTTTATATTCTAGAATTAAAAGGGTTCAACATATTAACTTCTAGTATGCACACAAAGAAAGTTAAAGCTCCAGCTTCTTTTTCTTCACATCAGAGAATTCAACTTGAAATGAACAATATTCTCCATTTGATTATACAGACAAGTCACTGAAGTCAGTAGCCTACCTGCATTGAAATATTTCATATTTGCTGTTCATAATATACACTAAATTTCTATTTGGTTAGAAAAAACTTCGACGAGTTAGCATGTGTTTTCTAAATGGAGACTTTGTTAAAATGGTAGCTATTTGGAAGACCTACTAGAAATCTTACAGCTCCTCCAGTGCACAACCCAAATCACAGGTAAGAAAGGGACAGCACACATTCTGAGAGCTGCAAAAAGAATGAAAGCAAGAAAAAATAGGAGAAGGGCTGAAATTAATCATGCAAAAAGCAAAAGTTCAATAAGGCCAAGTGCAAGGTCCTGCATGTGGGTCAGGGTAATCCCAAACACAAGTACAGGCTGGGCGGAGAGTGGCTCGAGAGCATGCCTGCAGAGAAGGACTTGGAGGTACTGCTGGATGAGAAGCTCAACAGGAGCCGGCAATGTGCACTTGCAGCCCAGAAAGCAAACTGTGTCCTGGGCTACATCAAGAGAAGCGTG
>Ga0181612_109714_pt1 | contig 17859 bp, 10 predicted proteins | sample HoacroProtozoa21_FD_119630 | JGI IMG/M metagenome (GOLD analysis project Ga0181612, IMG submission 119630) | Hoatzin crop microbial communities from Cojedes, Venezuel. Combined Assembly of Gp0051906, Gp0051904, Gp0051908 | reverse complement strand
GGAGGAGGAACAGAGTTTACTGTGGTTCGTTTGTTGGGGTTCACATAAGGCCACAGCAAACTGGTACGTCTGGGTTAACTGGCTCTATAAAGAGCACAGTGGAAATCTTCCTGCTTTTAAGAACTGAATGGAACAGTAGGTCGGGCTTGCTCAGATGCACGGGAATAGCTCCTGTAAAAGTTTCCTGCTGGTGGGTATATTCTTTAACAAGGGTGACTCTCAAAGGCGTCCAGCCTCCCCGATGTGACAGCCAAACATTTCTCAGCTCTCTCTTCTGACCGTGGTTAGGGGCTGGTGTGGGGTGAATATAGCTCATACCAATCAACTTAAAAGAGGTGTTTGATGGCTAAGCGTAATCTCATTGGAAGAAACTACTAGAAAGAATATTTGTCTTTCAAAGGAAGAGACGTTATGAGACCTAGAGCACCTTCTGTTTGTGCTGGGCTCAGCAGGAGCGGCTGGGACGCAACACCCAGCAGGATCCCTTCCCTGGGTTCCCTGGGCTTTACACTAGCCCTTTTCTTCTGCAGGTTTCGTTTCTGATCGCTTCACCCAGGTCTGCCGTCACCGCTGCTTTCTCATCAGCAGGATGAGCTGCCATTGTAAAGCCTGCTGAGGATTCCTGAAACTCTTTGGCCTCCTCTAGAAGTGATAGGAACCAATATTTGGTGTCACGTTTGCTTCACATGGTTGTGTAGTGGGAAGGATGCTGTCCCCGAGATTAGCTTAGTCCCATTTTCCAAGGTCATGAAAAAACCTTTTTCTAGTGCTATTTAACTTTTTTTTTTGCTTTAAATATAAGTGTAAGGAGTTTTGTGTTACCATTTTTCGTAAGACCAAATTTAAAAAATCATGCAGAATTATTATTTGTCTCATTATACTCATTTTAAGTATTTGATTATATTATTTTCACAAAATCAGTCAAAGCAGCAGAAATTGTTACATCTGTTAATTTCTGGTCCTTTTGTCTTGTTCCTTCAATCCACCATTTTCCAATGTTACTAGCACTTTAGAAGGTTATGCTTTCGATCAGCTACTTCTTTAGGAAGCTCTTTTTGGACCTGCCACCTTTGCACCGGGTAGATGTGGAAGAGAAGCATCTCTTCTGCGTGCAGCACGTACCAGCCACGCTCGGCAAACACCGAGCGACTGGTGCTGAGCACCCCTGGCCGGGGTGTTCAGGGCTTTCAGCCCTTTGGCGGAAACACCCAGCACCTGCTTGGGCAGTTTAAGGTGGGCAGAAATATTAGAGGACTGAAAAGAAACTTTAGTTTATTTGTGTACACACTCTTTTTGCTATGAATGTCACGTATGTTTTCTTTGCTTTTACTGAAGCCCATTAGGATCTATTCTGCTTTGCTATGTACAGAATTTACACATACAGCTATTATTATTGCCTAAGGGGATCCTTATAAGTTTTATAGCATCCATATAGACTTGACAACTTGCTGCATCTGATTAGTTATTGTGTTTACTCAATGCCCTGAGCATTGAATGGATACCCAGGACGGGCCCAGACCTTAGAGAGAGATTCTGTGGCAGATTTGGCTTTTGGCTTCTATCCTGAGCTAAATCACTCCACAGCCACTGCATTCCCCAGCGACTTGTGGTAAGCAATGACAGCTGCACAGCCCAGCCTCTCCTGTCCTTCTTCACCAGCAATGCACCTAGTCCTGTTTTCAAAAGAAATCCATGTCAAAAAACTTTCCCTTTGTCATATACCCACAGGTAAATTAATGGTGTGTTCAATAGAAATAATTATCCATAAATTTTTCTTCTGGATAGAAGGAGAAGGATAAGCAGGAGGACTGGAAAGAAAATTGAGATGTCTGCTCTGCTGTTTTCTCATGTAGAAGACTTTCATGGGTCTCTCTCGTTAAGGCTAGAAGGTGTGAAGAGTGGGTGTTAATATGTAAATCTGGTCCTAGAAAGGGTGAGGAACAGTCTGTATTTCAACATGTTGGCCATGTAATTACAGACCAATTACATGCTTACATATGTACTGTTTCTAGTGGGACAAATGAGAGACGAGGAGGCCAGTAAGGTCACACATCTACTCCAGAGGTGTCAAAGTTCGTTCTGTGGAAAGGGCCAAATTACGTTTTTAATTATGATCCAGGGACTTGCGCTACAGCATGAAGGTCATCCACTACCCTTGATCCACAGTGGTCTCCTGCTGAGGACCCTGGGAGGTTTGCATAAAGATCAAGGCTAGAACGAGACTCTTATGAAATAAAGGAGTTCCCCATTAATAAAGGCTCCCAGTGGATTTGACATAGCTCAGTGGGGAAAAAAAGACATTATATATGGCTTGCTTTAGACTACAGCTAGGCTTGCCTTGTTTGCATATATTCTAGCAGCAATTGGACACAAGCAAAGAGAGCAACTGCAAGCACAAGGTTTTCTGGAAATTCTTCAGAGCTCCGTGTGTCAGACTGGTTACATGCAAATCCCCATGGTTGATGCTCTTGCCATTGTGGTTACTATTTTATTTTCTTACTGGGACAAAGCTCATTTTTGGACATGTTTTAGTGCTGTTTGTCCATCCTCCAAAATTCCTTCCAAGCTCCTTAAGCTTTCTCCCCTCTACTGAAGCATCCAAAATAATTTTCCATACCTGAAAACATAGGACTAGTGTATTCAGTGATTTCTAGAATGCGTTTGAAATAACCTTGTGAATAAAACTTGCACAGAAAGGTCTTCTAAAATTGAGTCTGAAAAAATACTTGGGTTCTCTCATTGTAACCACAAAGTAAGGCCCCGAAGACAGAGATGTAACCAAATCTGTCGGACTGAACAAGCACTGATTGGAGCTTATGTCTGTGTTAGCTGAGCAGTCGGATCGCTCTTGACAAGAAACCGCGGAGAGCTGATGTTGCATGAACTTTTTGTTTTGCTTCCAGCCGAGAGCGTGGCTCTGCCTTCCCCAGTGTGCGCACGTGTGTGTGTGTGTGTGTGTGTGTGTCGGCATGCGTGTGCCCGTGTGCGTGTGGCAGAGGTGGTCACTGGCTCAATCCTACCAAATTAGCCTGCAAAACAGTTGGGGTAATTTAGGACTTGCTCTGCCTGATCATTGGTACAGTTACAACAAATAAAACATTTTAATATGAGCAGTCACTGAATGTTTACTGTATCATATTGCTGGGAGCTGAATGTGTGCCAAATGCTATAACAGAAGGGAGCATATGAACTCCAGAATGATGACACTAATAAGGAAATTACAAAAGGCCCAACAAATGGCATTTGTGTTAAATCAATAATGCTCTGTTTGTTTTTTTTTTATTCTAATCTTTCTTCTAAAAAAAAAATTATCTTTCCAAACAGTTGGCAATTCCCATTCTTGTTCCTCTTCCTGAACATAATTAAAAACATGTTGTGGCGTCTACTTAAGACATCAACTTTCCCAAGCCTGTCTTGTCCACTGCGTTTTAAACAAAGACACTTGTTTTGGCATTGTGCCCTTAATTAATCATTTGAGGCTTTATTGCTGTACAAAAAATGTCTTTGTTTAATGATTCATCACAAGCCCAATTTCTGCAGAACTTAATCAACTACAGAACTAACTTTCTAATCGGCTTAAAGTAAAAGAAAAAAGAGGAAAAGATTGCTTTTGGTGTATTGTTTTGATAAAGAAGCATTTGTTCAAGGCAGGTTAGTATTCTGGGCTATTTATGATTTAAAACTACAAAGATCAGATTGATCAGTTAACTCAGGATTTCAGGACAAGGAAACATGTTACTTATTGAAAAGCAGGATCCTTGAAGTCCTCACCAGCATCACTGGCCGCCACTTTCTGTTCAGTGCAGCAGAGACTGAATGGCACTGGGCAGGCTTCTTGTGAGAAGGGACTCCAGACTTTGAAGATAAATTTGCTACATAAAGTTTAGTATGATAGGAAAGCAATAATGAACATGGCTGGTTTTACAAAGGGCAGAGATTATTTTTCACCGTGTTTTCTTTTTTTGTGGCTCTTTTTTTCCTTTTTTTTATTTTTTCTTTTATAACATAACATTCTTCCCTTTTACTTTCACTTGAGATCTCCTATGGGCACTATCAAACTTCTGTTCTAGCAGTAGATTTTTACAGTAAATGAGTTTCCCATACAACAATATAGGAGAGTCTTAAATTTTCTGTGATTGTTTTGTTCTTCCATTTGCTTTGGAATAAAAACCTCAAGAATAAGGAGTTCAAATGCCTACATGACACAAAAGAGCAGTCGTGCTTAGTGACCATAAGCAGGACCCTTAGCCCTCACAGTGCTAGAAGCTGTGCAAACACACGGCAGGATACACTCTCTGCTCTGATACAGGTTACACAGATAAAACTCACACAGATTGCAAGATGACAGTCTTTGGCTTGTTGTACGATCCATCACATACAGCTGAGGTGCAAGTTAAATGACTGACATCTGACAGACACAGATATGATAGCTCAATTATTCCAGACGCAGGAGCAAAAGCTCCTCTGAGTTTTACTTGAAGTTGTCAGAATTGCACCAAAGTACCCCCAAGACCATGGTTTTTTTCAAAATTAAGTTTTTATTTTGTACTAGTATAAAAATTCCCAAATCTCTAAGCAACTGTACACAGCCTGCACTGTGCCACAGCATGCGTACATTGAGTAAATAAATGATTACATTATGTTAACCTGAGTTATGTAATGGTGATCTATAGCAATGTGGTCTTCATGTAAGATAACAGCATTCATTTACTTGAGTTTAGAGATTATGCTGCTATCTACATTTGGATTTTTACTGCAGAATTTCCTTTTTCAGGTCAGCTAAGAAAGTACCTGATTTATACACAATGCCACACTCCCTGCATTGCAATGAGTTGTACCAGTCCTTATTACCCCCCTCAGACAAGTTTTTGGGTTGGACTGAAAACAGCAAAGGAGGTTTCTGTGCTCATTGACACTTCTGTGTCCAGAAGGTGTCAACATTGTAAATAAGCTCTGCAGGGTCCCCAACACAGGCTGCCAAAGCAAGAGAGTCGAATAGCCAGACACTTAGCTTTGTGACTGTCTCACTAAGTCTAAAAGTCCTAAGCCCTGGCTGTTCACCCATGGCACCCACGGGAGCACTGCTTGCACCGGGAGGAGAACCGAACCTTTCTCCCAGTACCATCGGCGATGACGAGAGATGCTTGTTTGCATTTGTTGATTGTGGTGGTGGTATGAAGTGACGGAAGGCAGGCACGTGCAGCGCGCAGGTTACCAGCTGAGCTCTACAGCCACGAGAGTCTGCGGAGCGAACCCCACCAGCGCTCAGCTGTGACCTGGCAGCAGCAGCACAGAGCCTGGGTCCTCCTGCGATCTGCGCCAAAGTCGCATTCACCTTTGCAACATTTCCTTAGGTTTTTGGCTAAGCACAACAAACAGCCAAAACTTTATTAATACCCACCCCGCGCTGAATCCTTGCCGCACTGGTGCCAGCCGGCAGCGCTCCGTGCGATGGCACCTTGCGGAGGCTCGGCGATTGTCTATTGTCTCTCCTCCCAGGAAGCCTACTTAAAAGCGTAGGACGTATCCTCTGGCCTGATCACCAGGGTTACTTTTCTTTGCTACTTGGCAGCTGCAAAAATGAAACCCAGCTGTAAAAAATGAGAGTCTCTTCTCTATTTGGCAAGATCTTTTTGGAGTTGGAGTGTGTGTGTGCGTGCGCATGTGTGTCTAGGCAGGACGCAAGCAGGCTTGATGAGCAGTTTAGTCTGAGCATGTGTTTGCCACCAATTATATTCTTATATATTCCCAAGTGCTGAATGCCTGGTTAAAGTTCAGGTATAGAATGCGTGTGTCTGTGTTTAACAGACTGCTGAAATCAGGCTGTCACTCCCAACCCCAGAGTAAGGCACGCTAGCATAGTACTGCAATTGCTTTCAGCTAAGCAACACCCTCTGAGCATACAGCAGGAGCAAAGCTCCGGAGCCACTGGTTGCTGGTGATGTGCTCTGGTCATTTGGCAATGCCCAGCTTTCCAGAATGTATCTAAAACAAATCTGCGTGCAAAAGTCACTTTTTGTAATGGCAAGGAGAGGAACTCAGCCACAAAGTGATGGATTCTGATTTTTTCTTCCCATTAGGATGATTTAGAATTGTACAATAAGCATCACTGCATGGCTGCTAGATAATGCATGTTATTAATTTGGCACATACTAATGCTCTATTTATGTAATATTTCATACATTTTGCAGAGCTTTATATTCAGACAGCAACCATAGAAATAGCGGTCATTCAGATCTGCTCCTGCCATTTCATTTTTTCCTGAGCGAAAGAGTAGTATCTCAATGAATTCCTGAATCACACAGAATGGGTTTCCTCGTGTTTTCTCAACAATTAGCCCTTCAGCCAGTCAGCTGGCCTCTAACAGTATGGGAACAGCTAATAATGAAATCCTAACTCTTAGAAGATAAACAAATGAGGACAAGTGATATAATTAAAGTAGAAGGGTGCCTGACTTATCATCCTCCTTAGAACTTCCAAAGTGACCTGCATAGGTATATCTTTTTGTGCTGGAGTTTTTAATTTTAGCCACTTAGTTTTGCAGGAAGGGCATCCACTCTGTTTATCAGGGCCCAGAAACATTCTTCACCTGATAGAAATGCCTGGTAATGAGACAGAAGGAGCCACAGTATTAACTTCTGGAAGAAGTAATAGGGGTTGAGGACCTGCTAGTCTGGACCTTCTTATGAAAATCCAGTATGTAAAGAGAGGGAAGAGTGAGAATCCTACAGGGAAGAAGTTGGGAAACTGAAGCAGGTAAGAAAAAAAAAAAAATATGTCATTCATCTGAGAGTAAAACTACAGACAGAAGAGTGACCACTTAGGTGGAGTTAATTTGGGAAACAAATAGCTGAACTTTGGTTTCCACCTCCTGGAGTGTTTGTGTAATTTATTCTGCAGTAGTGCTCGGAAGATCAGTGACAGCTAGATCCAGTAGGTTATTCAGGAGAAGCCCTAGCCCCAAGGATAGCAATGTAAGATGCATCTCAGATGATAAATGAAAGCTCTCTGTGATTAGCTGGTGTTTGAGCTCCTTCTTGCCCTCCTACATTCACTGCTTACCCCAGATTTCAGAACGTGTGCTTTGTGCTACTACGCCCATGTTGATGTGAAGTAGAAAAGGTTGTTGCTAAGTGACATGACAACTGCAAAGTGCTTTTCAATTTTTTTTTCTGTTTTCTACTCCCACCTTCCACATACATCCTGTGCAGTGAGTTTGCTGCTGGGAACATCCCGGTCTAGCAGGGAATGCTGTGTGACAAATCTCCAGGTCACATTTCTCACAGAAGTGGCACAGAAGCTACTGTTGCTGCCCTAATGCTTCTTCAAGTTGGAAACTTGGGACTGACCAAAGATCGTTCCCACTTGTCTTCGCTCAGGTGTAAATCTGAGTGATTCAGTGTCAGGTTTGAAACGGGTTTGATGGCACCTTCCTCAGTGACGTGTAACGGTTCCTGCACTCTTTGGGCACAGCAAAGCAAAGCATCAGCCCAAATGGGGCTCAGCACAGCCAGCCTCTGATCTCTGTAACTCAGCCCTGTGAACAAAACCTAAAAAGTTTTGACGTAGCTGCTCATACTGCTTTATCGATGCTGTGGCCCTCATGGGCAGTAAAGCACCAGGTTCTGTTCTAGTGGAAGATTTCTGTCTACAATATCCTACTGGTAGTCTAAGTTGCTGTTGCTGAAGCCCTCCTCGAGTTATTTCATCTTTTGGCTCCGTGTAGGAAAGCAGTTTAATAATAAAAAAAAAAACCAGCCAAACTTCAAACAACTAGATGCTTTGAACTTTACCTCTTGCAGCAATCTTTATACTACTTGCATCTCCCTGCACTGAGTTTCACTGGCCAAACCATATCCTTTTGTTTTGTGCCAATACAGTGACTCTAACGCTTGAAGGGCCCCAGCAGGACCTACCACAGTGAGCCACAGCTTACCACAGCAAACCACAGTGAAACGATAACAGTAAATAGCATTACAAATCTTGTACATCTGTCTATCCTGGGCCCTGCTCTATTCCATAGGTACCCGTGACTTCTTGCCACGCAGAATTTGTGAGTGAAAGACTGGCATTTTGCCTGCGCTGTCTGTTCTTTACCACATCAAAAACGTCATAAAAGGATAGTCAGTTAAAAAATCCTGGTACTGAAGAGAGCCTTTGCACTGAAATAAATTCCAAGCAAGATTTTTTTTTTTTTTTTTTTTTGGGGGGGAGAGGAGCTGCTAGAAAAAAATGTGAGCTCAACTATTAGCTTTCCACTTGTAAAACTTCATATATCACTAAATATATTGCCCGTACAGGACAGAAGCTGTTAAGACGGAAAAGAATTTTGAAGATGGATGAATGACAAAGACAAATGAAGATTTTTATTTTAGCAGAAGTTTCCAAGTGCTGTCTCTGAGTTGGGAGGGTACTGTTAATAAAGTACACTTGACATATAACTGTTCAAGTTCCTGAGAAACAGCTTTGCTTTAAAGTTTGGTAGAGGATCAAAAAGAGTGAATTCTCTGTTTTTCTCTATAAAAAAGAAAAAGAAAGCCCTGAAAAAGGATAGGTTTTTTTGGGAAACGGCATCTATGCCTTTTGTCTTTTCTTCTCTTTGTGGTCCAGAGACAGTGCGTTGACTGACTTCTTCAGAAAGGAGATCAGTGAAATTGTCAGTTGATTACTTCTCCTTGATTAGCATTTATAAGAGCCCTGTGATACATTATTTGCATTCCTATTTAGCCGTGATTTTTGTGGGGCAGCAATGATTAAACTTGTCACAGGGCCTGATTGACAGGGTCAGATCTTCACTTTCTACTCTTTTGAAATTAAAAACAAATGTGTCAGCTCCCTTCATGGGCCGCAGCGCTGTGAAGCTTGCTTGCCTTGTCATCGCAGATAGGTCAGGAATGTTTTAATTTTAGGGATGGATTCTGCTTGTCAAGCAGAGTGTGATGGCGTGTAGTTCTGGAGATGAGATGTGAAGGGTGTAAAACAAAGAATGGAAAGAACAAAGACAAAGACACTCACATTATTAGACAGATTTAATTAGTCTGAATGGATATTATGCTAGATGAAGCAGTGAGCTGTGAAATTAACCCTTGATTACGGATTGGCGGATCATGCTCATAAAGAGAATCAAACCTTGGTGAATGGGAAAGAGGTGCCATCCTACCCTCACAGCCTGCATCCCCACGACCCCTTCCCAAGTCCAAGAGGGGGTGAAAATCTTTGAAGAAAAAGCTGTCGTTGGTGGCACTTGGGAAGTTAGGGCGGTCTCTCCCTTCTTCCTCGATGTCTGAAACTAGCCCATCCAAAGAGCTGAAACCAGGCAGGTTACACGGAGGCAGACTTTTGCCTGAAGGATGGCAACGACTCCCAACCAGTGCAGCCCATTCGCTGCGGGCGAAGGGCTGTGCAGGCAGCTCAGAGCCCAGGTGCTCTCTAATGACGTATGCCCACCTCATTCCTGCCTCCCTTCCCACCACCACCAAGTAGGGTGGATATTTCTCTTGAAAACATGTTTTGTTATGATAAGCTGTGAGTTAATATGATATTACTCATGCCTAAGTGAGGGCTGAGGCTTCAGAAAGGCTGGTCTATACAGCCTTTAACACGCAAGTGCTGTAATGTCCCAAATACTGAGATAGTGTGGGAGATTAGGCTAATGACAATTGAGAGGGTGCTGTGTTTTGCTGCATCCGATGCTGTAGAGAAGAGGCACTTCAGCCTTTTGTGTGCTCCTCATCAGCATTCCCCAAAGCACCGTATCAAGAACTACTCCTTCTAATTAGCACCACTGCAACGGAAGAAAACAAATAGAAAATACAGTGTTACTCTCTTGTTAGTTCTTTGTCATTTCTTCCAAGTTGTTCAACTAATGGAGTAATCAGCCTTTATGTTAAAAAGCAGAAAAAAAAAAAGCAAAGCCAAAGGGCATTAGGCGCACTCGTCTAGCAATAGGTGTGAGGCCCCTGCTTCCCTCTGGCACATTGGAAATGCTTAGTTTCAGTGCAAATTTGCATGCTGGAGACTGCTAAATTAAAAAGGAGTGAGACATAAAAACAAGTTGGGTGAGAGACTGCCTAGAAATGGTGGCTGATCACTTACAGGATGGCAGTCTTACCTCTGGTCATGTTGACCCTCTATAGATGCCACACTGCACAGTGTTACTTCTCATGCCATTTTTAAACTGTGATATCAAGAATTCTCATTTTTATTTAATATATAGTAGCATTTAAGTGGTTTCTGTATGTGGAGTGAAAAGAATCCTTCAATGAAAGACCTACAGAAGATTAACGAAAGTCATTATTGTTATATGAAAGCAGAGACTTACTATTCACAGGAAGAAAGGAATTTCTGCCTGTGTATCTTTTCTCCTCTGGTTTCCTCATGTTTTTTTGTGACCCAAAAGAGAAGAGGCAGCATGAGAAGGTGATGAGGGAATAGAATATGACATAAATCCCATTGCTAAGTCTACTACTGAATTTCTGTTGCTGTTAGTACAAGTCACTTTGCCATTCTCCAGATGAAAACGATTATTTAAGGACAAAAGACTAGTGCTTATCATTAAACCTGAAGACACAGACTAGTTCTTAGGCAGAAAAGCCTTGTCATTGAACTGGTGTTTATGTGAGCAGTAACACATTAGCGTTACCGCTTTCAGGGGCCTCTCATCAAAGTCTTTATTATTACAAACCTATTGAGCCATATCCTCAGCTGCTGTGAATCAACATAACTCTCCTGAAATTAATGATGCTACACAGTTTTACATCAGTTGAGAATCCAGCTTTTCCTTTCTACCTGTTTATGTATTTTTCAGCTAAATTATTCCAGTATAGGCCATTCAAAACACTGTGCTCTTCTGAGAACTATCTCCTTTCCAGACCCAGCCCTGGACCCCTGGGGCAGGACCCTTGATTCGGGTCTTCCCAGTTCTCAGTCTGGAAGGCCAAATGGGTCCTAGGATAATGTAATTAAACAGTTTTCATTTGATTATTTGTTTTCATAGCTCCTTGCAATCTCTCCTGCTTTCAGCAAGAAGCAGTGCTTCGGTTACCCGTTGCAGGGGAGGGCTTTGCCAGCAGATGTGCTGGCGCAGGAGCGTGGGTTGGCCGGGTGCAGCAGGGCTGGGCAGGAGCACTCGACTTGGACACTCTGCCTGGAGAGAGCCTGTAGGCCTGTTTTGTTAGAAGAGAAAAAAGCGCAGGAAACCAGAGGAAAATGCAATTGCTGATAAAAGGGAAATCTCTGTATCTTCTGTCTCTATATTCATCAGAAATGTAGGTGATTTTTTTGGTTTCTCTGTTTTTTGCTTGCCATGGTTCTCTCTGGGTACTGAGCTTGGTAGCTTGTGAAACCTTAACATGGCTGATTTTGTCATTGTGGTGCTCCTCCTGCTCACTTTGCAGAGAGAGAGACTTAACTAGTGCATTCAGCTTCAATAGGAAACATCAGCAGAGAAAAGGTATCCAAAGGAGAGGTCTGGACAGAACCATTCAGTGCAGAAAATGTAACCTAAATGCTCCAGACAGTCCCACAGCATTGGATATGATCCTTCAGTGAGGAACAATAAACACTTACATATAGAATAGAATGCGCCCTTTCTTGGATGTTCAGTTTTATATGACCATCCTGCTGTTCGTGAGTATAGCCGAAGAATTGGTGCTAGGAGCACTGGCCCAGTTTGCAGGGGCATTTCTGCCTCACTGATGTGCCTCTGTAAAGAGAGTAACTCTGTCAAAAGCCAGGAGTTAACACTGGTGCAAAACAGGTGTGAGCAGAGCAGCCTCACGCTCTTCACCCGAAGTGGCAGCTCAAAATCGTTGCGTTTCTGCCTACCAGACGCAGCGTATATTTTCTAATTATATCAGCAACATCCTCGCTCACCTGAGGTTGAAGTTTGCAGCACCGTTTCTCATCACTCATTTAATTCAAAGAGCACGAGCAGCTACACGCCCCCCACCCTTCCTTTATTTTTCAAACTGAATTGTTTCAGTGGTAGCTTGGTGTGTCAGCTTGTAAGTCTATAAAACAGTTTTCTACCAGCTGGAAATCCAACATGCTACATGAATACATAACAGTGCCTAACCAAGAAGGTTTGTAATTCAGTAATTAGCTGTAATTAATGAACACAAAGTGAAGACTCATTTACAGTTTAAATTATCACATTAGCTCCTGTCACCCTCTATGTACACAAAACAGCAGGAATTCAATTATTTTTATTCTTCAAAGCTAATTTAAAATTTAAGGAATGCCATTACATGAAATAATAGGTAGGAAATGTAATAGAAATCACTGAGAACAGTTGGCCATCCTTAGAATGGGAGGAAAAAAATGCTATCACTGATGATTTGGAAATGTTGTTTCATCTGTGAACAGATGAAGGATTGAAATCTATGCTCTTTTCAGTGTATTTAAAAAGAGAACGAGTTTGGTGGTTGCTAAGCCTTTGTGCAGGAAGAGCCATTGTGCATAATTGTAAAAGCAGTTGATACTGATAATGCTGTTGATAGTAACACGATGACAGCATGGAAATGCTCACACCATTATCTTTAATGGGGCTGAGTCGATTGCAACAGCATCGAGCCCCTGTAATATTCACCAATCTTAGTTGTGAAACTTCAGCCTAGCAGGCCCTAAGTAATTGTCGCGTTGCAATCTGCCTATAGTTTGTGTGTGTACGTAGGTCTATGTAAAGCGCTTCCATTGTGCTTTTAAACCCACCATGATGCTTCTCTTTGCAGCTGCCGCTGATTTTTTTTCTTTTCTCAAACAGTTCAATAACAAGAGAATTTGAAACCCATCTGATGCCGCTTCTGTAGCTCCCACATATCTGCATTACAGCCCTTATTTTTTTGTTCTTTATTTCTTATTCAGTTGCCTTTTCATTTTAAATAGGCCACTGGAAGCTATACCGTCTAATTTTTCATAGGTGATCGACTGCTGAGTTGTGGGTTTACATAGACAGAGGGAAGGTAGCGATAAGCAAAAGAGAGAGGATTCTATTAGGGAAATGCAGCAGTAATTAATGAATCCTGCCAGTAATTGGGAAGGTGTAAGCCTCTGTAATATCGTAATGATAGTCATCCGTTCTGTGCATCCCCCATCACTCCGAACGATCCCTCATCGTCTCTGTGATCTCAGACACTTAGCCATGCAAATCTTCCTGACAGGACTCTATGTCTTTGTCTCCCTAATTGGACAGTATAGAGTTGTTTATGGGTATTGCAGACATTTAGACCTCAGTTGGAGGTTGTTCAAAAATCGTTAGCAAAGTTGCCTTAACAGCATTGTCAAATATTTATTCCCCTGTTTCAATATCTGTTTTTAACCCAGGCATGGCTTGCGATAGAATTAACATTTTAGAGATACACTGTCTCATTCCAGGCTCCATGTGAGATTGTTATTAAGCCATTTTCCTACAGAAAAAGAGAACAACAACAAAAAAATCCACCAGAAGTCCTCATTTCTCAAGGATAAAACATGAGATTGTAGGGCAAATGTGCTGCTTTTTAATACCATTTCCATGGGGAAATATTAAGAATGCTGACAAGGCAGTTCCACTTACAAAAATTACAGGAAGCTTATGGGGCAAAAATTCCAGTTTAGCGTAAGCCAAAATAAATGGAGAATAATCCCATTCACTGTACCACTTCAAGTGAGAGCAGATTAAGAGTCTGTATCATATATATTAGAAAAACTATGTCTTTTTCCTTGGTCAAGACTTGGGGTGTTTAATTCTTGTGTACAATCGTCTATTGGTAGTAGGTCAAAAGTAAGATATAATAAATGCATCTAATGTTGTGCTTTACCAGCACAGATTATTTTCTTTTAGAAACCCAGTGTTTGGGGGATTTTGCATTTTTGTGTACAGTGCATTTCTTGTATATAGTTTGGGGATTTTCTGAGCACAAGGGAAAGTCTTGCAGAGACCTAGACCATGAACACTAGAAGCAAAATTGAGTTTAGGAGAGCACACTAGAGATCAAAGTCAACAGCTGGTATAGCCACAAATACTTACGATTTGGAGTGTCAGGAAGAGAGATCAGATAGATCAGGCGACTGAATTTACAGTCCCTTGGTCATATGCCATCTTACTCCGACAAGTTGTCCCACAAATCAAGGGGATTATTTGCCTCAGTAAGAGACGATCAGGTCTCTCTTTTTTATAACTACTAAACTAAAGCCTCTAATCCTGCAGTTAACTACATACTTCCATTGCCATCCTGTCTCACAAGGCTACTTATTCTAGCAAAGGTAGACATTAACATATTTTATATTTTTTAGACGACATCAATATTCAACTGGAATAGAACCAGAAAAAAATACAGGAATTTGTCTAAAATAATAATTTGGCTTTTTTTTTAACCCAACTCTATTTCCTTTACACAAATATAAGGTGTGAAAAATTCTGTTAATGGGAATGTTTTTAGAAAGAATTTCTGAAAGAATTAATTTGTGCCCGTCTGGCAAGTATCTTGAAAGCTGTTTGTAGTTTTGGAAATTATTCAGCCAGGGAGCAGTAGAAATGACACGTTATATGGTTGATTAGTATAGTAAATAGCAAATTACTGAAGGGGGAATAATCAAGGCCATAGTTGCAGCAAATATTTACCTTATCTGATTTCTCTCAGGTTATCCCAGAGTTTTAGGTACCTCCCACAATCAAACCCAAAAGGTAAAGAACACAAATTAAAATAAAACTATTTGTAACACAAGCGAATAGATTTTTTTTTTTTTGTGAAAAGTTCCTGCATATCTGTTGTAATTCTTTATTTTACCGAGCTCCCATTTTTTCAGTTAGTAGGTCTTTTTATAATAAACTTACCATTCCCCTAAAGCGCTACTGATGTAATCTGTAAACCCATAAGCTTTTCACCCCTCTCCCTAAATTGCGATGAAAAGTTGTGAACTACAGCATACAGAAAAATCTCCATCTCTTGAAGGTGAGAGGAGGCAGCGAGCTGCCTGGGCATAGAGCCGCAGGCATCCCCAACGCCCGCCCCGCCCAAGCTCACATTTTGCAATCCCCAAGATCGTTGCAGGGACGGGGGATGTCTCACCTCTCGAGGTCCCTCGCAGTGAGCACGAGGCCCTCTTCGCTACCGCCCTTGATGGACCCTGGCCCAGGTAAGGGGCTGATGGGGAACAGCCGTGATTCGCCCCGACTGCGCCGGCGCAGCCTCCCCCTCTTCTCCAGGCTGATGCCACCAGGTTTCTGCACCGGGCCGGGGGACACAGCACTGCAGGACAGGATCAGGCTCTCTTCTCCCTGCGGTAGACTAAGCACGTTGGCTCTAGATGTGCCTGCTAGAACCTTCTCCTCCAGAAAATGAATATATTGGCATTTAGCGTTTTTTATATATGCACATACACATATATATTTAAAATCCCAGCTTTAGAAACTTATGTTGGTGCAGCAGTCTGTGACACTGAATACAAGCTGCTATGCAAAGCAATTGCCAAATGTTTACATAAACACATAAATAAGACAAATAAATTTATTTTCATTATTCATATTTTCTGCGCTTTCTTCTTCTTTTTATTTATGCTTTAAACAACAGTTACTGTAAATATTATGATAAAAAAAATGCCTGCAGTGGACAGAAAGATGATCAAAAAGCCCTGATATAGAGCAATTCATGTTTCTTCTTTACAATCACTAACGAATCTTAACTTGAACCATGTTATGTTCCCATGTGAGTGATAAGCAATGATTTATTATGAAGTGTCACAAAATCGGAATGCCATACAGTGAGACATGAGCTAGTGGAAAATGTGTTCCCTGTTTCCCAGCCTCATTACTCAAAGATGCAGTGTCCCTTTCTCCAAGTCTAATTTACCTGGCTTTTCGAGGCACTCTGATAGCAAAGGAGACAGCACCAGGAGTGAAATACCTGACGTGGGCTGCGCCATTCACCTATCAGCACGGCTAAACACATTGCAACGACCACGAAAAAGGGCTTGCCTGGAAATTCAAAGCTGTTGCTGCATCAAACATTTGCAACCCTAATGATGCTACCCCCAAAAGCAATTGCTCAGGATTACAGCATCTGTGTCCTCATCAGTACTGTCAGTGCATGAAGAGGAAATAAAACAGGCATCACGGAGGAGACAAACAGAGAAGTTTTCTTTATGCGTTAGAGTTTCTTCTACTCTCTAATGATTCCCTTCTCCCCATGATCCTAATTCAAGTAACTGGCATGTGATATATTCTGTAGATAAATCAGCAGCAGAAGAGCATGTGCAGTTCTGGCACCACAGAGTAGGTGATTTACTTGTAGCTCGCACTGAGCACGCTGGTTTGGTTTTTAAGGTGGGAATTTGTGTTTTAAGTGCTTCCTCACATAGAAAGGAGAAACCAGATTACTGTGCACTAATTCCTGTAAGCAGCCCTCCTCTCCTACTGATTAATGCTTTCTTCAAAACGTAACCCAAACAGGCATAGTATTAGATTTTTAAGCATTTCTCTGGATGTCTCTTTGAAGGCCCTAAACCTGAAAGCACGTTAGCTCAGGCAAATCACGGATGGCAATAGGTGCATCTGCCTAAGTCAAGGCAAGGGTTGAGCGTGCTTCTACAGCAGGAGAGACATGGAAGCGTGAGCCTTCCCGGGGAGGTAAGGCTGGGATGGTCTGGACATATCGCAGAGCAAGCAGAAAGATGTGCTGACACCTGGAACGATGAACAACATTTTGCTGGAAAGGCAAAGCCGCTACCCATTATAAAAAAAAAAGAATCTTTTGATCCAAAAACATAGATTTAATCACACCAGATTTGTTAAATGATCCCGTTCTACCACGACAAAGTGTGATAGAAGACCAAGAAGTTAACGTGAACAGAATAAACTTGAGAACAAATTTATGTCCTGCAAATTCTTTCACAGGAAAAAAAACCAATCTTATATCTAGGCGAATTACAACTAGTTCAGTCTGTCTTGAGGCAATAGTAGCTGTTGTTTTTCTTGTAGAAAATGTGGAAATCATCAGAAGAAAATTAACCAGAACTCAGCCTTGTCTGAAAGGCTGACTCACAAATTTCAAAAATCTTTTTTCTATAGAAATGCTTTATACAGATTCTTTGTGAAGTACAATCCAGAGAGTAGTTGTCTCACAGCACTGACAATGTCTGCCCTTCCAGAGGAGACGGTGTGTGATGTACCATCCTGAAATATTGTCAGCAAGCCTGGAGATATGAAGGCACTTTCATAGCAAGGCAGGGATGAAAGGAAAGAGGTTTGGGTTTGCTTTTTTGTTTTGCTTTGTTTCTTAGTCCTAATAAAATGTACCGGTGTGCTCTTAACTTCTCCCCCTCCCATTTTGTTCAGCAGAGAAAGGGAACACAGTTCTCCTGCAGAACAGTTACGGTGCTTAGGAGAGAGGGAAGAGGCACGAATTCCTTGCTGGAGGTGCTCCCTTTAGCCAGTGATAAGTATCGTGTTCTGTCAAAATAGCTCTGAAAGCAGAGATAGGATGAGCATCTCCCTGCTCTCCAGTAGCCTTTGCTGTCTCGCAGCGAATCGAGACATTTTAATGGCAAAGCTCAGTAGGTGGGGTTGGGAGAAAACCCACCCGCAATAGCCTCTCGTTTGATGATTAAGAAATTCTCTTCAGATTTGAAAAAAAGTGGGGTGTAATCTAAACAGGAATTACATCGCAAGGGAAACAAGGCAACTGAGGAATTATGCAGCAGTTGAGTAAACACTTGCAGATGACAATTTGGCCTTTTTAAGCACCTAAATTAATTGGTAAATCTGTCTTTAAGTGACCCACCAGTACGTCCTGACATCCATCCCTGCAAACCTGGGACTTGAACCCACCACCTGTGTCCAGGCGGTTGAACAATAAATGCTTTGTCTTATCTGCTCTAAAT
>Ga0181612_132917_pt1 | contig 17860 bp, 11 predicted proteins | sample HoacroProtozoa21_FD_119630 | JGI IMG/M metagenome (GOLD analysis project Ga0181612, IMG submission 119630) | Hoatzin crop microbial communities from Cojedes, Venezuel. Combined Assembly of Gp0051906, Gp0051904, Gp0051908 | reverse complement strand
CTCATCCTTTAATAACAGACAATGAATGTTTTTATAAACAAAATGTTTCTGGTCAGGTTTAGAGACTTAATTACGTCTCCTCCACCAGCAGCAAAGGTACACAATCCTGCTTCGGCATATTTATTACTAGCCATGTCGCCACAGAACACTTTCTTTGCTTAGACAGTAGCTAAGCACTCACTGCTGCAGAGCCTTGGCCACTCCTGCGGCACTAAGTGCTCCTGACGTTTGTTGCTGTACCTTTCTCTACTGAAAACGCTGCCTCAGGAAGCTCCCACACCTCAAACCCATGTAGATATTGTTCTACGCTTGCTCTACTCATATTCTGAGAGTGGATATGGGGCTTGACAGACTGCTGGCCAGCCAAAGGTCAGCTGCTCTAGCTGAACACCCAGGCACTAAAGCAGCAGTTACATTTTCAGGACCCAGCTTTGCCATAGGAAAAAGGAAATAACTGCCAGTAAGACTATCTCTCACCAGGCTGGAATAAAAGCTAAGAGATGCCCATGACACAAAAGACAAGAGCTTATTTACCAGCAGGGAAGGGGAGACTCATATACATTGCACACCCATGCTCACACCCATTATTACAGGTATGCAGCAGGTATTGGGGGAAGAGATTAAAATGAGAAAGAACGAGATCCTGCAAACACACTTCCATTTTGCATGAAGCTTACATTTAGCTATTCACCATGAAATCCAGCTGTTGCACGGGTAGCATATTATGCTGTGGCATCCAGAAAGGGAAACATCAAAAGGTGACATAAACAATGTGGTCATCTGTTCCACAAGAGCTCAAAAATTTCTCTATCAGCAGTGAGCTGTGTTGCACTTTTTGTTGGCTCTGTTCTGCTTTAAGAAAGGTAGCACAGCTTTTTTCCTTAAACTTTTCTTCCTAAAATTCAGGAATATGTTAGATTCATTACCACATCAGGAAAAAGGTCTCCACCTACTTCAGGAAAAACAAGACAAAAAAGCCTTCAGAACTAGATAATAACACTCCACAGTTTCGATATTATACATAGACTGAGCCTGAAAATTTTTGGTAGATAGAAACCTTAGCAGAGTAACTCAAACAGATTAGAAATCTGCCTTAAATTTTTGTGAACTATGATAAGATTGTACTGTATGCCTCTGTTGGACATACTGTTCCAAACATGTCAAGCAAAACATGTCACCTTTTTGTGCAGGCAAAATGTGAACAACCACTGGCTATTTAATAAATAACAATTTTAGTCACAATAGGCCCACTGGCTAATATAGCCACTAGTGGTACTCAACTCTTAAATGACACACAAGATTGCCATGGGACTAAACTAATAATAAAAGTCAATACCTTAACATGAAACTTCACTGCAGCAGCTACTGGAATTTCTGTTGGATTTTTTTTTTTAATACAGATAAAAGTCAAGAGCCCATAAAAATGCAGAACCAACTTCACCACAGAATAAGTGGAACCAGATTTACTCTGGCAGAATAAATAGCAATAATCTTTTTATATCTATTCTGCAGTATCAGGCACTTGTAGCTTCAGAAAAACACCTTCTGTTCAGAGTTTAGAATAGGGGATAGTTAACTAGATAAGTGAGACAGGAGAATGAGACTTTAATTAATTGTAGGAACTTACACTGTGTAAAAATATTCCCCAAATCAATTCTTGTCGCAACAAAGACCAATGGCTGCACAAATGGAAGTGTAGCCTTAGCAAGATTGATTTTTTGTAATGTACTCAGAGTTAACTTTCCTGATCTCATTTTATTACTTTATGAAACAGACTTCCCATTAAATTAACTTTCATCTGAGCAATATTAATACCTCTTTCTGTAATGTACACTTGAGCAAACCCAATACCTAATTTTCCTTTTGCCTTGGCTTGACACAAGCAATTTATCCTCCAGGAATGCACACCTAGCTCTCTTTCAGAATGTAAACAAAAGGTGTATCAGTGTTCACAGCCTTACACATTCAGAGACTTGAGCACGAACCCCAAACCCCTCAGACTGACCATAGATACTTCTCCCCCTCCCCCACGGTGTGTTTCTTTTCTGTTTCTGCATTTTTCATTACACTTGAATCACTTTTAAAAGCTTTCCTTTGCGCTACAAGGAGCTAGAAAATGAATTTTTTTTTTAACCTGACAGAGATTACATGAGAACCTAAAAGCAGAATCTTTTAGATTTCTTTGTTTACAAACTAATTTATATTGTCCATTGTTTTTTATTATGCCTTGGTATACCTTTAGTACATCTGTGTGAGCAAAAAATTTGGTCTGTAATTTTGCCATCAATATAATCCCCCGAAGATATACCACAGTTTTGGATCATTTTGAGAACCATAAAAAGCAGTATATATGAGAAGTACAAATGTGAGATGCATGTGCATTTTAAAAGGCAGACATTGCCAAAACACTGCAGAAGGATTTAAGAGCACTCAGTATTGCAACACAAAAACATAATACAACGAAGAGTCAAAATAAAGTCTGACTGACAATTATGCTGTATCATTCCTTCTCTGTGTTTTGAAAAGAGAACAGACTGAGGCTTTGAAGAATGGATTGTATGAAAAAGAAGGAGGAAGCAAGATTCTCATCATACGAATCTGTAATGTCAAAAATCCTAGTTGCAGCACGTTCTGAAAAGAAATGCATCATAGATATGACCTTTCTCATGATCCATCAGCTTAGATGAAGATGAAGTGGGGGGATAATCACACCATGGAATCTTCTGGAAGAATCAGACAAATGAAACAGAACTGAAATACTAAAAGCATAGCACTCCTAAAATGTGTCTGAAAATCCCACACACACTGATTGCATATGTATGTTGGGAGTTCAGACAGCTTTTCGAAATGAAAACAACAGCTGTGACTTAAGAAAACGGAATCTTACCTTTCTGCCTTTTCACTTGGGGAATATTGCTGATTGTGGTTGCCTGAACTATTTCCATTACAATCTGATACCTAGTTTTAAAAACAGTAGGGGATAAGGGTGAAGAGGGAGGAAAGAAGAAGAAAAACATGGTATTAATTTTTTTTACAAAGTGTTTTTCATGCAGCATACTTAAGTATTAATAAAAAACAAAACACTTCCATCTCCTCCTCACCTGGAAACAGAATCATTTCTCAGTATACCTGCAACCTAAGGAGCAGTGTATGGAGTTAAGTAGGGAAACAAAAGGAAAATATCCGACTATCAGTAATACTGCCCCCTTCTCTCATCTTCTGGCACTGCACAGCCAGTTAATAATACTCGGTGAACACAATGTAAAGTCATGCTCTTAACATTAAAAGTACATATAAGTTATCTGTAGGAAACTAGGATTGGAGTTTAGTTCAAAAGCAAAGAGCTGTCTGTAAGGTTCTTCCGCCTTATGCACTCAATACGTACATGGAGCATATGTAACTTAGGAAAAGAAAGTATTACACTAAAATAAGTAGAACACACTGGGAATAATTAAAACCTGTTCACCACATGAAACCATACTACACATACTGAAAGACACCTAATGCAGTTAGTAAGCTGAATTTTAAGTAAAACCAATCTTGTAACTAACAGACACTATGCACTCAGCAAAGAAAATGACTGCCAGTTAAATCTTTCATAAACGTCAGAGTTCTGGTGATAAACTCTCAAACTCCTCTCAATGCATTTACTTTGGCAGCTATTGATACTGGTAATAAAGCAAGTATTCTAGTGAATTTAACTCATTCCTGCAGGAGTTCCCTGACCTCATCTATCAAGTTAAGTCCCAGATGAAGGCCAAAGCCTTCTGGAAAGTCTGCTATTTCTGTGACTACTTCTCTGTTTAAGAAAGAGTTTATGATCCTTCAAATATTTTCCCCTTCTTCCATGCGTACTTCTTCCACCAACATTATTCAATTCCTCCCATTCCTCTTGCCTCCTATAACTCTTACAGGATCTTGATTGTCTCTGCTTCTTTATATAGACATACAGTTTTATACCTACAGCATACGCTCACTTAAAACACACTTTCAGGGTTTATTTAATTTTTTTTTTCTGCAGTAATCTTTATTCTACCCAACTCATTCAATTACCAAGTTGAAATCTGAGAATCTGTTTGCAAAGCTTTAATTTTTCTAACCTGATTTCCTTTTGCCATTACCATATCTTGGTTGTTTCCATCCACTACCACAGTTCTTGCCCAGTCCAACAGAGGAAGAACAGCCCCATAAGTGAGGGTGGTATTCTGGCGCGTAGAAGTGCCACAGTTAACACCCTGCTCAGACACAGACTTCCTAAATGACTCTGGGCATCTCACTTGGACTCTTGTTGCCTTGGTTATGTCATCTGTAAACGGGTTATAAACACCACTCCTTCACCTCATTCACGTGTTGTAACTATGAGCATTATGAATTCATCAAATAAGGTACAATCAAGTAAATACTGGACACAGAAGGTAGTTTCCACTTCTACCTTGCAACTGTTTTCCTTCCAAATTTACTCTCATTTGTTCACATTCATCATTTTACATGTTTTCATTATCAATACTGTAATACAGCATCTCTTTTTCTGTTCCTCATTATATTACTTTAATGTAAGGGAGATGCTCCAATTTACATCCTCAAAGATACTATTTAGTCTGTTCCTCCTAAGCACTGGGCTCTGGCTGTAACTACTCCATGAGAGTGCTGAACATCACAGCACCACAGAAACCCCACACTGGCTACCTTGCCAGACCACGACCCTTTCTCCCTGAAAGTCTGTTTCAAACACTCTATCTGCTACATACTCTGTGGTGCTGGTGAGGGAGTTTTAAATGTGATTTACTAATTTTATTTTCAAGAAGTGAACTGTACTTGATAAACTGGACCAATCATGGGCTCACATCCACACTACTTCTGCCTTCCCACTCTTATCTCTTCCCTATTCTTTGCTATATTAATCCCTTTCCCTCATTTCTTAAGTAAAAAAATGACAAGAGACACAGTGATTATGGTCTTTCTTACCATGAATTGCACAGTGACCTTTTACTGCTATACTAATAAGTAACAGAATAAATATAATGCTGATCTTGAAAGCAGAATGAAAACAATCCACCGATTTATTTCCGTATTTCTATTTTAACTCATCGTGTCTTTATCTCTAGACTTCTGACAGAGCAAGTCAATTTATTTCACATCTGATGTGGAAGAATTCATCTTTTCTTCCTTATTTGTAGCAGACTTCCGATTTATCCATGCTAACTGGAATCTAAGGGGAAATGAAGGTGAAACTTCATTGTATAATTTTGGCTTCTTGAACGAAATAGGGACAACACATTTTGCGGAAACTTGATAAAACAGGAATAAAACTCCACCTCCCTCCACAACAAGCAACAACAAAGGAAACATCATAGAGTGTGATTCTGAAGGACGTTCATAGATAACCACACTTGTCTGGAAGCTTTGCTCGTTTGGGTTTTCCCCCACAAAACAAATCCAAATTTTCAGAAAGCAAATGTATGAGGGGGGAAGGGGGGGGGGGGACAGGGACGACAAAATAGGTCCTCAGAAATCAGTATGTGACTTCTTATGAAAACAAACATCAGCTTCCCAAATGTCCCTTATAAAAATGAAAGGGATGTTGCCTCAAAGCAACAGAGAAAAGTTCTGCTAAGAGATAAAGCAACCAAATGTTAGCAGTCCACTTAGATATTAATGAGTCGTGAATTCAAAAGTATCTCCAAAATTAGTAAGCAGTTCCTGTATCGTTTAAATAAGTTCTAAAAATAAAATCCATAAAAGCAATGCGGAAAATCAATACAATATTTCTTCTTAAGGTAACACTTCTAAGCAAGGAGAGAAAAAAGATTTAGCAAACCCTAGTGCCATTACTAGCCTTTCAGGGAGAGCTACTTGCAAGGCAGAGAGCTGGCACACTTGCTTACAAGGAGATCCAGCTCACACAGCCTCCCACTCTGCTTCCCTGGCCAAGAGCAACATCACCATTCACACACACAGGTTTCCACTGATCCAGCTGGGGATTTTTCCCTACTTACACCATAATAACTACCTGGTTCTAATCACAAGAAAGCCTCGCAAAACTCTGTTAATGAAATCAGCCTGGAAGGATGCCTCATGGAGTTTCTCTCCTATAATGTCACACGCACACATCAAGGAGCACCTAGGAGTCCGAGCGCTCTTGACTATGGTCTGTCAAGATTCTGAGGAACTGTTTGTCCAGTGCCTCATGGCCTCTTTCTTTGAGCAAGGTATATTATGTTTATTTTAGTAAACAGATAGTAATTAATCTGCAAAGATAAAGCATGGCAGGGATATTTTTAAAAAAAGTTTCCCCAGTAACTGTAGTGCCTCAGGACAAATTACAAATTTCCCTCAAAGCTAAGCCTACACAGAAAATTGTTACTGCTTACACCTGTTCTTTTCCAAGATGTTACATGGCAACATTAGGAGTAATACGAGGAGGCTTACAGTTCATGAATGCCACGTGCACTGGCTGAGAACAGGCATTGAAAAATGATTCCCAAATAAAACCCGGAAAAGGAATTTTTTATCAACAGAGTATTATTACCCAGAAGAGCATGTAACTGGGAAACCTGTTTACAACATGCCAGTAATTTATTTGCTGTAGGAAGAGAACTGGAAGCATTCTCCCCACTCCCGTCACTCCAGTCACTCCAACAGACTCTAACCGTGTTCCTCAGTGATAACTGCACAATGGCTTATTTGTTTCTTCCTCTAATTCCTTCTGTAAAGATATTTCCTGTGGTTCATTGTTGTGAATTACAACCTGAAACACCATTTAGTTTGTTTATCTAAAATATCACCCTTTTTTTCATCCATATAGGGATCACTGCTCGGTTTCCCGGACACAGATCTGTAGAATTTCACTGGTACATAACTTTGAGATGACTACAGGTTGGCCCATCTCTCTCCAGGTGCTCCCACAGCGCTGGAGACCAAACAGAACAGGAATCCCTCCTCCCACAGTGGAACGCTCTTTAACCCCCTTCCCAGAGACTGGCTCTGTACAAACAGAGGTAGGAAGAACGCTGCCTCCAAAATCCAATACTAGTTCTCTTCGAGAAGATGACACATTCTCTCAGACATTTTCTATTCAAATACCGATCAGCTCAGACTGACCGACATTATTGCAGGGGGCAGAGGAACACATTTCAAGATGATGGCAGCTGGACTCCACCGGCTAGAAAGGAAAAACCGAAGTGCAGCCAAAACCACATTATTTCATAAAGCAAATTTGCTACTTGATATTAAAGAACACAATCTGAAATGACCCATCAGCTAAAAAGAGAGCATATTGAGCACTAATGTGCCTCAACAACAACAGAAGAGCTGTGTATCTTTTGAAACAAGCAGATCCATTAGTGTGATTATGCTAATAAATATGATGTCAATTAGGTTTTAGATAGAGTCTAATAGAGACTAATTTCTGCTCTCAGGAAAGGCACACTGGCCCAGAATAAAGAGCAAATTTTATAGCAGATGAACAGTAAGTAGCCAAGCAACAAAATCATTTCACCGCCACCTAAATTCGTTTTCCTGTCTCAGAAACGCAAGTGGTTTCAGCATCACAGAGGGGAACAACAGAAAGTAAGAAGTTATTTATGCAGCCTACAGACTCCATCTCACTAAACCATCACTTGGCCTGATCAAGGCAAGCCTCACAGAAGGTCTGGGTCGCAACAGACGACACAGAGTGCACCCAGTGGGATAAATGTGCTTGTGTCTTTTAGATGTTGCTGCAGCCATTCAGGAAGCGAGCAAGCTGACCTGCAGCAGCAATTGAAGGGAGTCAGGGAAGAGGAAAAAAATGCCAGTTCTGGTCGGCGGTAAACAGATTAAGACACTTCTGGAAATGGCTTCAACAGGCCTCCACAACTTTGGTGCACTCAACAAAACCAACTCAAGGACATCTAGGGAGATCCTACAACAGCAGGATCTCTGCTCCCTGCTTCCCAGTCACTTGTTTCTTATCCTTTCTCTTACATCAGAAATCAGAGAAATAGCTCGCCTGTAAAGATAAGGGAAACATAAACATCTTGTACTTGGGCAAGCAGGCTTGAGACACAAGCGGTACCTTATGTTATAATGAAAGATGGAAGGAAAAAGAGATGAGGTTCTTTTGTGAGGGGAGGAATTAAGAATGAAAGTGTGCAGGTGCTATTTGCATTAGAAAACAGGAATATCAAAATAAATTTAGATATGTAGGAGTTCAGTGTTTTCTTTCAGTCTGAAGAATTATCCAGAGTTCATTAACATGTCTAAGAAAGACGCAGCTGGGAAACACCTCCCTGCAACAGCCCAGGAAAACCACTGATCCAGCAGTAAAACGTGCTGGAACTCAAACCTCTCTTTCCATGTCACAGAATCCCAGCAAGCTGCTCTGAACACGCAGCGTCCATTGGGTCCCGACAGTTCACAGACACCAGACCACCATGGCCAGCCACACTTCATAAAGATAATGAGGAGATAACCAGACACTAGTGGAAACTCAACATATTATTTCATCTAACTCCACAGAGGCAAGATGTAAAGAAGGGTCCGGTGTGACTTTCAATAATATAGTCATCTCCAGTATACTACTAAGTGGAATTTTTTTTAACATTTTCTGCCACCGCACTAAAAAGCTTAGTGATATTAGAGATTTAACAAATGTTGTGGCTTATCATCCTTATTGTCTCCGCTTCACCAAATGAAAAGGAAATCTAAAATTGAATTTTAAAAAATCCCATAATTCATTCAAATCTCAGTCATGTGCCGGCAAAAGAAGCATATTTAGTTTTGAATGAGCTACAATGAAACATTAAATACCTCAGTTGTTTCAGGAACTCAACATCGGAGCTGCTGTTAATGAGCTTGATGAACTCCTCATACGAAGGAGCATATGTGTAGTCTTTCTTCTGATGCTCATTCATCTGTTCTCTGTACTCCAGCTGGCTGAGCAGCATTCGGTTAATGTAATCTGGATCACTCAGCAGTTCCACCACTGGTTTCAGTACTGGAGAGGAAAAATATTTTAAAACAAAATCCTTATGCTGAAGAATAACTGCTGTCCTTCAAAACAAAATTGCAGATAGGAGGCAAAAAAAAAAAATATGCAAGTTGATAAAAATCCAAAATCAGTCTTCTGGACTACATAGTACATTTGAGGTTGCATGTACCTTCTTGATAAAACTGTTTGTTTATTGTTACACAAATTGATGTACACTGACAAAGCTGAGCTCTATTTGGAAAATTCCAAACGTTTTCATTCTTTCTGCTGTGTGCCTTCACGGCTATGACATTACAGCCACTATAAATGAAAATTAAAAGTAAACTGAATCACATAATATACTTGAGACCTCGTAATTCCTAACTTTGACTTCAGTGGCATAAAAAATGACTAGTGTATTTACAATCAGATTGAAGTGTAGCTGATAAAATAAAAAGCAAAATAGAAAACGCTCAACTAAAAGAACACACTAGACAAATCAAAATCTAAAAAAAATAATTAAATATGGTATCGTGATTCAGTTATAATCATATCCTTAAGTCTATGGATTCTATGTACCTGAATAAAATAGAAAAGGCCAAAATTATTTATATAATGAGTAAAAAAAATGCCATGGAAGACTGCAAAAGTGTTCCTCTATGAAAAAAACAGAAGAATGGAATGAACAAATTGTGGTTTATCCTGAAAGGTGGTAAACAGCCTAGCATCAAGTCAGGAGAGTCAAGTAAATATATGCTTGATTTTGAGGATATGAACTGTCTTACTGGTTATCACAGCAATTAAATTTCAGAATTTAAAAGCAGAGTATCAAGACTTTTACATAACGAAGTCTGTAATTACTAATATTGTAGAGGTGCAAATGGGTAATCATCTCTGATCTTTGATCTACCTTTTGTTGCAAGTATTTCTGCAAGGACTATGCGCAAGCTGACAGACTGGACATCCTTTGAGGGTAGGAGACAATACACCAGAATTTGAGAACATTTTTGCAGGAATCTTACTTCTTCATCAGAGCTCCTCAAGTATGGGTGCAGCAAAAAAGGTCTCGGTGGATCTTCCTGCCTAAGGGGGGGAAAGAGGAAGAAAAAAAAGAAAAAGAAAACACAGAGAGAACTTATATACCACCTGTATCATGATTAGTCACTAATTGATAAAATATGCAAAATCCATTATCAAGTAAGTAACTTCAGTAAAGAAGCACTTTAAACCACCTGTATTTTTCAAATCCTGCTAATTTTTCTTTCAATGTTTTCTCCCACCAAAAACAGAAATAAAACTGCATCAAACTGAGAGCCCAGCAAGTGGGAAGAAATGAAAAACCCCAATTGTTCCACCATTGAACTTACAGTGAAATCTTGTCCAGTTTTTCTGTACAATCGACAAGACAAACTCAAGCAGCAAATACATTCTCGTAGAGCAAACTAATTATAGACCCGAACCTTTAAGCAGAGGGTTTGGGATCATACCTAGTTTGAGAAACAGGTCTACCTGTTAGACACTGAAGTTACCATCTTTCCTTTGTTACTAGCAAATAAATGTCCCAGTAAATAACTGGCCAGTTTGACCTGACTTTTCCTAGAACAGCAGTTTTCAGCTTGCCGCCTGCAGGCTACATCAAATTGGTCTATGCAAGACACCTATATAGTAACAGACGTGGCATTATCAGCCATCTACGCTGTATGTGGAAAATCAATTTAGAAAAAGATTAAAAAACCCACCCACAGATTTAGAAAGAGAGTGGAATCATGATGGCGAACAGACAAAGGTGAATTGACTCCCAAAGCACAAAGAAACTTGGCCAGACAAGTCCCCTCCGTAGTTCGGCAAGTGTGAATCGACCATATTGTTACCAGTATCAGTGGGGTATACAAGGCATGAAACTGGGAACCGTGACGCTGTAGGGCGATGCTCAGCGTGCAGTGCAACCCGACCTTCGGGGCAGGACCCCCGTGGGCAGCGTGCTCACCCCCAGGGGGTTAGAGGCCCGGGACTTTAGGCTCTGCTCAGTCTGGTAAGTCTGAACCCGCACCTTCCAAGTCCCACCCGAGTCACTTCTCGGCCAAATCACAGATTTGGTGAGTCACCCCTTGGCCAAATCAAGTAACAACACTTGCTTGGATCTGAACACCTCAGGCATGCAGAGATCACAGAGCCAGTCAGAGGAGAGACAAGAGAACTCGCCTCAAGCCGAGTCTCCTGATCAGCAGGCTGAAGCTGGAATATGCTCATGTTTTATACTAATAAAGTTACCACAGAATAAACAAAAATAACTAGGGAATAAAGTCACGGTTTTCCTCCATCGTCCCAAATCCCTCAGATTTAGAGTCCCTCAAAGTCAGAGTCCACCTTGCCTGCCTTTGGCAGTCAGATGCTTACCTTTGGCTCTTTCTGGTTCAGCTTCAAGAAGGAGCAGGAGAATGCCCTCAGCCAGAATCAGCCTCAGCCTGCTGAGGAAGGCAGTCCCTATCACCCCTCACTAACTGTAAGCGTTATGACAGTTGGATACTAATGAATGGAGGACATGCAAAATTTCTTGCTGGTTTCACTTTGCACTTCGCAAAGGAATTAGGCTCCTAACTCACAGAAAGTACATCAGGCCTGGAGTTAGGACAGGTACAGTGTTACTATATTATATTAATATATTATACTAATATACTCCCTCTCCTGTCACCAAACAGGCAAGCAAGTCCTCCTTGCTCCTGGCAATCACGGTAGGTGTTTTTGCGAGGAAGGCAAGCCAGAGCCCTTCAGAGCTAACCGGGAAGGGGTGGCTGTGCCCCTGCTGCAGCACAAAGCACTGGGTGGGCACCGCCGAACACGCACAGCGACGCGCTGCTGGATGAGCAAGCCCATGACAGCACAGTCTGTGCTGCTTGCAGACTCCCTGCAAACAGCTCTTCTGATCACAGCTCCAGAGGAAGCAGGGAGCAAACCTCCCCTGCCTTGATTTTGTGCCCAATACTGACAAATTCATCTCCTCACAGCTGCCAGTGGTTTTCTGGACTTCTCAGAACATGTCTGAGTGGACGTGCCAAGGGGACTCCTTTAGCACAGGTCATAGCAGCACCTTTCCTTTCCACAAAAACGGCCACAGAAGCAGAGGCAAGGTGCCCTAGCAGTTCCTTCGCAGCCACACTGCCTGATGTGCTCCAGTGACACATCTACAGTTTAACAGCAAGGTGACCATGCCACTGGTTACAGCGAGATGGACGCAGTGTCACCTGGGAGGCCCCACGGTAATCTCCAAAGGCGGCCAGGTCTGGTTTTCAGCAGAAGGCTCTACAGTGTTACAAAAGCTCAGACCTGTCAGGTCTCATACCAGTGCCTCCTCCCATCATCTATAAAGTCTGATTCCTTCCCCAGGCTGGAGGCTGCTCTCCTGGTTAGAGTCAGCTGAGTGTTACTCACAGAGCTGCTCCAAGCCCACTGCCTCTGTACGTGACAGGTGACCAAGAACTGTATACAGCCAAACCAAAAGTTCGCAGTTAGACACCACTATATGGCCACTAGTGATGAGAGCATTGGGTAATTTTGATTTTTCTAGTCAGTCCAGGAGGGAGCAAATATGTTGGAATAGTAACAATACTCTGATATTAGCTCTAATTCTGTTCTCATAGCACAAGTCATTTGTCTCAAGGCAACCAAAATTATTTTAATTAATTTTCAGAACAACAGGAATGTAAAGATGGCATTCGGTTTCGATTTGACCAAAGCCTCTTATTCAATCCTAAATCAAATATTTTGTTTCCAAGTGTGGATCATGGAGGGGGTTTAAATTGTTAGAAGTAAGACAAATTTTAAAACAAGTCACTTGGAACAGCGTGGATGTAAATACTCTGTTCTTCTGAGAAGCACAGGTTTGTGAAGATGATGTGAGTCTTCATTATCAACCAGCACAGCTGGTGCCACTGACTGAGCCCAGAAAGCTGTTTATCTTGCTCTGGTAGGATCTTCTCTCTCTGGCAGCTGAATACCTAGCTATTTTCCTCAGTGCATTTCCATTCCTCTTGCATAGTCCAGGTATATTCTACAGCCTTCTCTACATCAAACCTTCACCATCACATGCTCTGCCTACAGGCATTCGTTATTTACCCAAAACCAGACACATCCCAGGCAGACTACTGGCAGACAGAATGTCTGGGTCATTTAGGTACAGCCACCTCTTATGGGTGAAGCAAAGCCTTCCTCTTCTGGACAGGTTGGTCCACCCAAAGTCAGCCACTTAGAAACACGGCCAGAAGCATACGCAAGGCGCTGGCAAACAGAGCGACTGAACATCAGTTGGCTAGCAGCAGAGCAACCTCTCCTACTGACCTGTCGCTGGGTATTAACACCAACGATGCAGAGCTACAACTAAAAGCAAGTGGTGATTGCTTTGTCCCCTGTGAATACACAAACCCCACCCTTTTTGGATGCTCTTACCTTATTTGTAGGACATCCTGCATAGTGATCCTGCATATAGATCAAGCTATACTTTCACAACATGTGCAAAGCACAAAAGAGACGTAATGCACATAAAGTTTCACTAACTGAGATTAGTCGTCTTTGCCTTCAGTATCGCTCCACAAGTCTCCTGAGGAATGCCAGCATGTTTGGGACTGCCAACACCGTGGAGCATTAACTGCACCTATACTATTATCCATGCAAGAGAAGTCATTTCTCATCATCTTTGTCTCCCTATTGTATAAATTTATTCCCAGTCAACAGCCAATACACACAGCTTGGCTGAGCTGGACCTCTGCCAGGGCTTTTCTGATACAGTCAACAGAACACAAACAGAAAATGGAACAGAACACACAAGGAGAAAGGCAAATATTTGATTCTTACCCTTCTAATTTGTCTAATGCGTCCCTGCCTACAGGAATGCAAGGAGCAGAGCGGCGTACTCTCAAGCTGACAGGCCATTTAAGACCAGTTTCAATTTTTTCTGGACTTATCTCCATTAGCTAACCAGACATAACTCTCTAGAAGAGGGGTTCTTTCAATTGTTTTCCTAGGTAGACTGTACCTATAATATGATCTAAACAGCAAAATGGAAGGCACAGAACCCCAACGCATTTTTATGAAAAGAATAGAGAAAAGTCTTCAGGAAATTCAACTCTAAACAAGCTTTACATATCAGTACCAAGCAGTCATGTCAACGAATGCTACAGTTTTCACTGCTGTTTGGGCAAAAGAAATAAAAGGGAGACTGAAAGCAGGAGAGGAAGCTTGGGGGAAGGCTTAACAGCTACAACATAGATCAGTATGCCAGTGGTAAAACATACAAAACAAAACATCCAGGCTTGTATCCTTGTTTGCATTTATACATGAAGCATTACAGTTCTACTTGCCTCAGTATAACCACTGATCAGCTTGCAGGCAAAATATATTGCGTGAAAGGTCTGCCCAGAAAGCAGCATCCCTTTTAACACGGGCTTTCCCTTCACTGATACCCATAAAAAAAGAGCAGTGAGCAGTCACTGAAGGATTAACACCACTGCCCAGCTTCGAACCATGTCTCTTTACTGTTCCGGAGTAGGAGCTAAGACATCCTGATCAGGCATATTCTTCTGGCTTGATATAAAACCTGGATCTTCAGCTCTGTGGGAATGCGATCGAGAGCACAGAAAGGCACTGTTCATTTTGCAGACCAACAGGAAAAGCAGAAACTTAACTGCAATCCGCATGCACGTACACAAAGCAGAGTGCTGCTGCATCTCTCCCATGTCAATAAAGATATTAAGCATTATTAAATAATTCAAATAGTAACACAGGCATTATTTCTCTTCCTATCCAATTTTGAACATGCGTTATTAGGACTGTGTGGTTGGAATTTCCAGACAAAAGACCACTTAGTAATCACAAAAAACTCTTAACTAAACTGTGTGCAGATATTTTCAGAAAGCACTTTCAAGGCCCAGCCAATTATCCATAAATTCTGAGCACTACTGTGTGCAGTAAACCAATACAACTGTGGCACTCCAGCAAACAGTTCCAAAGCAGACATGATACAAGCTTGGCAAACCAGGCTCATTTCATCTGCTTTAGGCAACAGAAAAATAATGGCGAGTGGCAACTTAATTCATTTGTGTCTTCTTGAACAACCAAGACTAAAGTAATGGTGACATATATTGTTGTATCCAGATGCAGGTGACTTCACTGATTTGGAACAGTAGACGGAACTCATGCTTTACACAGCACGCTTACAGGTCATATCCCTCTTCACTCCTCCACGAGCTATAAAGCCAGCCTCAACTTTGTGTAAGTTTCTTCTCCATAATTTTCATTTTATGAAATCCTGAAGCCTGCTCTGAATTTGTAACACTATCCAATGCTATTTCATAGCATCAGAAAGCAAAGGGATTCCCTCCAGTTGCCCCCCAAACCAGTGGAAGATCAGGCAACGGGCTGTGAATATAGATCCACAGGAAGGCCCTGCCAAAGCGAACTCCTTTGTATGGGGTCTGTTCCAAGCAGTGCTTTTCTTTAGGACTAAACTGACACCTGCTGTAACTATTCCCTACTCTGAGACTGCTTTGTGCAACTACTGAACGTGTGTCCCGCTGAACGTCACCAATACTTAGACCCTTACTGCTGCAGAACTGTTAGTTCATCCAGCACTTCATAAAAGAAAGTAAGACAGCAGATTTGCTTTGTTATTGCTGAAGACAAGCAGCTAAAACATTACCAACGCTACAGAAATTTCACTGTTTGCTTCCCATGCTATAACTGAGCAACTCTGGGCCAACATCAGCACCTCTTTAACAACAATTCCTCATTTCTCAGGCATGCAGGACATACCGCTGTTCTGTAATGCTGGACCACCACCTATGACTGGGCTTCCAGGTTTCCCAACACAGGGACCTCAAGGAAATTTTTATTTCTATCTAGGATCTACTCTAGATACCCGCAGTTTTAATCAGAACCATCTGGTAACTCCCTGTATTGTAAAGACTCATTACAGTCGTGAGTATTAGAAGACTCTTGGTATTTGTGGTTGGGTATACGCTCCTGATGCAAAGCATTGTCTTTATTTTTATATAGTCTCAACCCTCATGACGGCATGGAAAAGCTTAAAAATGAATCCTAAAAAGGGTGAAGAAAAAAAAAAACAAAAAACGAAAGCCGACCTCAAAGTTGTCACTTACAATGCCTGTGCAACTTGGGACTTTGCACATTTGGGGTTAGCAGTACCACTGGTCCAAGGGCAAGAAACCCCAAAATAAGTACACTGATTAGAAGACATGCATGACCAGGAACTTAAAGATGATAAACAAGGTAAATCTGTCTGCTTTGAAAACAGGAAGCAAGCAAATAAATGAACGATATCCAAAACAAAAAAAAAAAACAAACAAAAAAACACTCAAAGAGTCTGTAAAAACATTAACAACTCCACAGGCAACTACATAAAGTTCCTTTCTCTTTAAATAAATAAATCTCAAGATGTTCCCTTCAGCCTTGCTATTTCTTTAATTGGTCTTTCAAGAGAGAGTCTTGCAGAGTTACACTGAAGTCTCAATCAGTGCAATTGTGAGCCGAAGTGCACATGCAACTCACTCTAAATGACTTTCATCACTATATTCATCACTCACCACGCGCTTTCATTAAACTGATTCTGAGAACTACCAGAACCACACGCAGCCTGCACCTCTTCGCCTGTACTACCCTCCGAACTCTAGGCTTCTTGTCAGTGCAGCAGAATGAAAACTGCTTGAACTTTCTAAGAAATAAAAGAAACAAGTTTAGACCTTTACAAGCAGCATCATAAACAAACCTGAAAAGCACCAACATCTAAAAAAAATCCCGTATCTCCAAAAACAAACCACACCAAACCCCAAAACCACAACAAAAAAATAACAGAAAAGTCAACACCAAAATTTCCACATCTGCGATTTTTATCAAGATATATTGTCAAGTTTTATAAATCACTTTACCCAGCATTTACTGTGAGGACAACCATATTATTTATACATGTTACAGTTACCTCTTTCAGGAAAAAGCATTTGACACGTCATTTTGACAACTGACCCAAAGAACATATGAATGGCTTATAAGCTGTTGACCATGTCAGCACCTACTGCTTGCTGTGGTGTCTAGGTGATATTCAATCACTAACGGGAAACCTGAACTCCCCACACTGAAGCTTGAAGGCAATGGCGAGCTTTAGGCTTGGTGCTACCCATAAATTAACTTTAACAACGTGCTCAGACCTCAGCTTTTCCCAAGTATTTTATTCTCGGCACTTCCATGCAGCTTCTCCTGTTGCAACGAACCTCTGCAGTTCCATACTAACCCTCTTCGATACTCCTTTTCAGAGGCTGAGTGTGATAAGCAGTTCTTGGTATTCCAGGTTCGTGGGTGGCAAATGGAATTGTAAAAGAAAAACAAGAACTGTGGAAGGTGTTTAGTAGCTATCCTGACAACTTGGATGCATCTATAGGATTAACCAAGCTAAATCTCAAGTGCTTAAACTCCCTTTGCATCAGTCTGCTCTTGAACAGCTTGTGGTGGCAGCATCCTTTATTTTTACTATCTTTTCACACTACATACTGCAATCACAAAAAATACAACAGTTATGCATCCTATACATGCAAAGGCCCATTCCCCACTGACACGGGCCAAGAAAATTAGGAGCTGAGTCGTCTTCTCTCCTTACCCTATCAGTACTACATAGAAAACAAAAGAAAACAAAAGGTCAGTGGCTCTATGTCCAAGTGGAGACCAGAGTAGCATTCCTCAGGGGTCGGTACTGGGACTGGCACTGTTTAACATCTTTGTCTGCGACATGGACGGTGCGATTGAGTGCACCCTCAGCAAGTGTGCCGATGACACCAAGCTGAGTGGTGCAGCCAACACGCTGGAGGGAAGGGATGCCATCCAGAGGGACCTGGACAAGCTGGAGAGGTG
>Ga0181612_169718_pt1 | contig 17865 bp, 12 predicted proteins | sample HoacroProtozoa21_FD_119630 | JGI IMG/M metagenome (GOLD analysis project Ga0181612, IMG submission 119630) | Hoatzin crop microbial communities from Cojedes, Venezuel. Combined Assembly of Gp0051906, Gp0051904, Gp0051908 | reverse complement strand
TTTGTTTTCTCTTCCAAAACTTGTTTTTTTATTTTTTTTTTTTAAAATACCACTTTTAAAAATAGGTTTTTTATTTTTTTTTCCCCTTTTTTTTTTTTTTTTTTCCTTTTTTTTTTTTTCCCCCGGGGGGGGGGGGGTATTTCTGCTTTGGGTCACAGGTGAGGGTGACTGATCAGGTTAGCAACAGTAGAAGGATACTTTCAAACATTTAAAAAAGAGTTCCAGGAAGTGAACATTTTCCAGAAGTGAGGAATATGTGGGAAAATACTGGTGGTTTATTTCGGCATCAACAGGAATGGATCCATGTGTTTCACTGTCATGACAGACGTGGTCTTGATAGATGCAGGAGTTTCAGTGCTTTACAATGATGTTCTTGCTAATGATGCTCTCTCATGAGCATTCAAAGGACATGACCAGACCTCTGCTTCTTAATTTATTGCAGTTTCCATGCATTTTCAGAGCTCCAGAAATTAGTATTAGTTGCTGTGTTCTTCCACCTGATTTCAGATGCTTGCTTAAACAGATTATGGGTGGGGAGTAATCCCAATGTCTCAAAGCTCGACAATGGGCATTTTGATCCCCACCATCATCAACTGGTGACAACAGCCCTGTGATCCCAGTTTCCAAACCAACCCTAGTCTCCTCTTGCTACAGTACGCCCCAAACCACCTCTGGCTCTGCTGCTGTTCTTCATGTCTCTATCACCACCCAGGTCCCATTGAGGAGGGCTCACACCTCCCAGTGCTTCGGCAGTTTTTGGCAATGCTTAAGGGGTGCTCCAGGGAGCTGCAGAAAGGGGACTATTCGCACTAGTCTGGTCTTGACACTCAAGGGCATTGCTGAAAGAAGGACCTAATGTAAGCAAGGAGTTGCTTGCATTCTTCTGCCTGTCCCCCATTTTAATGATGTTTGAGAGTCCGTGCCGGTTTTGGTGGCGCTCTGTGGAAAGCCTTGTGATTTTGCAGGTGTTGGGACAGCAGGAGTTTTTAAATATTTTGCGCTCTGTTTCTGCTCCTGTTGAAATCACTGGTGCTAACGTCACCGGGCTAAACACCGAGCACTTTGAGGAAAAAAAAAAAAAAATCCCGCCTTTGTTACAACAAATGCAACTTGTGCTAAAAATGAGCAGAAAAGGTCCTTTTTCGCAGCTGCATCGTGCTGGGCACTCGCTTTGCAGCCGACAAGCTCACCCCCAGCGCTGATTGGCAGCGGACGGGGATCTGGCTCAGCGCGTGGTGCCAAACGGTGCCGCCGGCCCCGTGCTGAGACACGCCGTGGGGATGGACGCGAGTCAAGAAGCTCTGACCCTCCCAGCCCCGCAGGCGCTACCTCCCTTCCGAAGCACCCCAGGAATGAGCTAACCGATGCGAAATGCAGAGGGAGCTCATAAACACCTGAAGTCATTTTCAAAGGGCAGACATAGAAACTGGTGTGTTACTATTGCACGTTGATATCTGTAACTTATTACAAGGGATCAGCCTATAATTTGAATATCATTTTAATTTTTAATGACTTTTCATTTTAAAAAATCCCACAGTGCGTGAATATTTCTTGTCCTTAAAGCAGAGCTTGGCTACATCTCATTACTGGACATAAGTCTTTTTAAGTTATCCCTGACCCTATGCGTATAGAATGAAAAATACACACAGCACTTATGGCAGTGACTGTGAAACAGAATTTCCTCTGCTAGAATTTGCCTCCGGACAGATGTTGTTACAGTCACCTTTCTGTCTGCCAGAGCAGATAGGCTCCTGCAGGCTCCGATTGGCGTCGGCAATTCAAGAAATTCTAAGAGAGGCAGAATCACCTCCTGTGTTTCACGTTATTCAACTTTGTATCCTCTCCCATTCATTGTGAGAAATGGGTGATAAGTTTTTTAAAGACTTTTTTTTTTAGACAAAATTTAATTTTCTGTGGAAAAAGGTTGGGGTTGTTTTCCCTTGCAGTTTGATTCCAAAATTAGGAATGTCAAATCAGAAATCGGTTAAAAAAAAAAGTAACCTCATTTTTACTAAATATTTTCAGTTTGCTGTAAAATCAGTGTTTGTCTTCTGGAAATACAGGTATTGTGAAGGAAAATATTGCATTTATTTTTGGGCAGGTACCTTCGATTCTGTGTTTTTGTGAATTGCTGACACCAATTAAAATAGGAAAGATGACTGACATTTCCCTTGAAAAAGCTGAAATTTTCAAGCAGCTTGGCTCACTTTTGAAGTTGTGGCTTCATCTTTGACCTGGTGGAGGGATGCGTTTAAGTCTGGATTTATTTAGGATCCCGCGCTGAGCATGGAGGGTGTTAAAACCCTGTGAGCTGCTTTACTGAGGCAGCAGAGACCTTGCTGGGGTTTTCATCCCTGACTACGCACCACGAGGAGTTTCTCTGACCTCGGAGGAGCTGCTCATGGGGAATAAAACGGAGTACGTTGAATAAATTGCTGCAGGATCGGGCTCGTCGGAGTAGTAAGCAGTAATGCTTTCCAGGCTTGTGGCCTCAGCAAGCTGCAGCTATCCGCCAAGCATCTTTTTAACCTGTTTTGACTCCTTCAGTACTGAGAGTGTTGCTTCTAAAATGCAATATTTTGGGAGGAATACTTTCTTCTAATGTTTTTCTCCTTCTTGTAGTTTCTAAGTGGAAAGGACAGATGTTTATTTGTGAACTGGTGAAGAATACTGTGGTATTTTCCTTGTTTCTTTTTCCCCTAGATGTTTTTTGGCACAACTGTGAAGTAATTTTAAAAAAATAAAATAGTTCTAAATGCTTAAAATTCTGCTGGTGATGTGGTTCCCAGAGGGACCTCTCCCAACTGCAGCCCCCATGTGCTGTTACCATGACAATCTCCCGTTTTCGTCTGAACTCTGGCACAGCGCATTCCATAAAATTTGCCCCAAAAATGTCTGGATTATAAGCACAATCTGGTCAGTCAGGTACTTAATGTCCTGTATCAATAAACATGCTGGTAGAGCTGGCTTTCCCTTCTCAGGGAGAGCTGGAGGGTAGTTTTAAATGTGTCTACGGAAGATCCTGAGGGCTGGATTACAATGGAAGTAGGAAAGGAGGGAGAGTGTATTTAGCTATTTGTCTCCTCAAGGAGATACGCAATACGTACACATCCAAAAGGGCTTATATCCGTGTGCTTGTATTTATCTAGGCTTCCTCTTGTGAACGTGAAACTTCAGGAACGTAGCGGTCCGTAAGCCTTGTGTTGAAGAGTTATGCCTCTATCTCTGCTGATAAGAGCGTTTCCTATATTGAAGCACGGTTTAAATTCAGCTTTCCATGGGAAATAAACAGTTATTTCGTAGGGGTGTGATTCCTATCTCCTGATAAAGCTCACTTGCAAAATATGCCATCCCGTGTCCAAACAGCTAAAAATCAGTGCCAGCTTCAGGCGTTTTCTTGGATGCCAGACGACCAGGTCCAGCCGCAGTAATTACAGCAATATAATAATAATTACACCCAAATATTTGGGGACACCAAAATGTACTGAAACCTGTATTTATATCTGACGGATCGTTTTAGATAAATTGTCGGAGTGGCAGGTATGTTATTCAGCTGTCATCTTACATTTGACATACAATAAAACATTTTTAAGTGCTTGGATGTCTTCTAGTGAAAGGTGTTGTGAAAATGCAGAGTGTTGCGGTTATACTGAATACAAAAAAAACAAAGGGTGTTATATTTTGGCTCTTGCTTACGGAAGGTAGGGAGAGGACAGAATTTTTATGTTAAAAATAATTTGTAACGTGGAAATAAAATGATGCTTTGTAGAAGCATAACAAAACAAAATTCCATTGCAAGCTTCCCAGTAAAATATATATTTTTTTAATTTAATGGAGTTAGTCCTTGTTTGTTTACCTTCTTGATTATATTAATCAGCAAGGTAGTGATTAAAGGCAGGAGTGTAGCTCATGCTAATTATATTTAAAACCCCTGAACCTGTTTCTTTTTAGTGAAAGATGATTACAATAAACACACCTGCACGATTTTACAAGCAGACTCAGTCCTGGCTTGGGATACCACGCTGCTGGGAAAAGCCAGGACTTAACCCTGCTTGCAGGCGCCTTCATACAAAGTGGTGTTTTTTTTTCCCCCCCTGCAACCCGGGAGCTGCTGTGTGCAAGCGTGCGGGCACGCTGCATGCAAGAGGGTGCTGGTTGCAGGAGGACAACAGCCCTGGAAGGACTGGAGCAAACAGCTTGTTGGGTCTTCGTTGAAAATTGATTAAATGCTGCAGTTAAATTCCCTGTATCCCTCAACGTGTAAAGCAAAGGCTGAGCGTGTGTATGCTTACATTAGCGTCCTCACCGAGTGTGGCAGTCAACATCAGCTGACTCTGAAGGGACCCATTTGGTGTTAGCCTAAACCAGTACGGACCATTGGCCCTGCCAGTTCATAACCTGTTCAGGAGTTTCTGCCTTGTTATCTCGGAGTGTACAAATATTCTCATAGAAACTACGTTCTCCTTCTGTGTGCCCAATTTAAGTTGATATGCAGTAGATTTAAAAAGAAAATACTAGCAAAAGTTAATTTACCATGGCAGAGTGATTTGGGGAGATAACGTCTTATATTCCTGCTGTTTAATTAAAACCAGGTTTTTATTTGCTATACCTTTTAATTAAAAGAGGAACGAGATATTTGCCCTTCTAAGGCATCTGGTTGAGTTTATGAAATCTGGGAGGTTTTTTGTTGTCGTTCTTTTTAGTTTGAGATTCAAACACACCGATCTGCTCCACCAGTTTTTATCGAAGGGAGGCTAGACAGCTTTCTCCTCAACTCTGAAAGCAAGGAGACAGTCACAACCATGAAATTCCCTTCTGGATTCAAGCTGATCTGCTCACAAAGCAGGGTGGGGGGGAAGCCCTCCCTGCAGCTGTGAACTTAAGCTAGAAATAAGTAGTAAGGTAACAGAAATTGCAAAAAAAAAGAAGGGGGGGAGGGAAAAATTTGAGTAAGCCAAAAATCACTTCCACTGCTGTTTATTCAGGGTCTTAAATTTATTCAAGTGGTGAGAATGAGTATTTTAGAAGGTACTTATTTTTGCATTCATGTGCTAGTGAAGAATTAAAACAAATTCCCTGAATACTTTTTCAATGCAGTTTTCTAACTACTTGCTATTGCTTTGAAAACATCAGTATTTGTGCTAGGAATTTAGTCTCACTCCTAAGTACTTGTGCTAAATACCTTCAGAAGAGAGGGTGCTTGGCTCTTCCTTAGATTATGTTAGTTTTATGAACTCTCTCAAAAGATAATGGCAGCACATTTTAAGATCAAAATAACCAAGGTTCACTAAAGATTTCACTTCCATGTTCCAAGAACAAGTTATTTTGATAGGGTGCAATTCTTCCTCTATGGCATTTAAGATACCTCAAAAGCTTGTAACTTCTAATACTTTTTTATCAGCAAAATTATTTAAAGAGTTTGCCAACTTCTTTCACTGATGCAATTTTGCAGTTTTATAGGATTCTGAAGTTACTATTGATTTTTAATATTAATTCAATTCAGTGGGAAGACACCAGCTGCATATTACTTTCATTTTGCAAAGCAGTTCAGTGTCAGTGCTGGCTTGGAGTCGTGTGTTTTGCTGATGTTTTACCCCAAGGACAACAGCTTGGCTGTTGAAGAGCTGCACCAGGGTCGGTTCACAAAGATGTAAGAGTCGGTAGAAGAACATAATGTGGAAAGGGAAAATCAAGTTATTGAAAGACCTTTTCTGGTTTTTGTTTGGCTTGAGGATTTTTCACCCCCTGGAAGCAGATCCGTCATTCTTCTAGGGCAGTGTAACTTTTCTGAGCCTGAAGCTTTCGTACTGTCACAATGCTGCACAAATTCTAGGCTTTGGTGTCAGAAGGAGAGTTGGACAGTGTCTGTTAGAAACTTACTAATAATACGGAATTACCTTCCTGAAAAGGTTGATTTTGGAGGGCAGCATGTGCTTCAGTAGCAGAAAGTAAAACTGATATGCTACTCAAGGTGTTGATCCATCAAAACAGTGTCTCTGCTTTGTACTAATACCCACTGAAACCAGCTCAACCTGAGCACACGCTTACATTTAGGCATGTACTTCACAATTTTTCTGGGTTGCTAAAGTGAGATTAAAGAGCAGAAATGCTGGAAACCAGTCTGTTAGGTGGGCAAAATCTGTGCAAAGACTTGTGCTAGCTGGGGAAGTCTGTCTCACTATCGCAAGCTGGTTATTGCAAACTTGTCTTGCTGCATCAGTGCAGACTCTTAAATACAGTGGTGACTTTTGGGTTGGTGTGTACCTCCACAGGACAAGGCAAATATGGGATGAGGGAAATGAGTACGATAATATCCATAAGGAAGTATCCATTGTGTTTTAGAGAGAGTGAGAAAAGCAGCCCTTGCAACAGGGGCTGTGCAAGTCGAAGACCTTGGGAACCGCAGGTCTGAAATTGCAGGTATGTGAATAACGAGAGGATTTGATGTTTGTTGAAAACCAGGTCTCAGATTAGCTCACTGGCTGGGTCTAGTGCTATAACATCCAATAATGGTTGCTACAGTTCATATAACTTTATTGTCCTCTGGAGCACTGTGTAAATGTTAGCTTGGGAAATCTCTCCCATGCGCTCGAGCAGGATGCATGTGTGCATGCACGCCTGCATGCAGTTCAGCGTCGGGGGTATAGGATCAGTTTCCCTTCTGAGGAGCTTTGTGACCATTTAGCAGAAGTCCCTTTCTAGAAATCCCAACGTAGATCTCACTCCATGACCCAGGAAATGGGTTTTTGATAAGCCTTGTCTGCAAGTGTGACTTGTTGCTGAAGGGGCAGGTGAAAGGCAAATGTGCCAGACGCTGAAAAGCTGTGAAAATGCTTGCTGCAAGGAAAGGTCCATCAGGCTGGTGTCACTTCATGACTGACAACAATTGCTGATCTCTGTATGTGAAGTTTTGTTACTCCCTCTTCTCCTATCCCACATTTCCAGGAGACAGGGATGCACACAGGAGTATGTCTGTCCACTCCAAATAGCCAAACTTGTGATTGCCCTTCCCATTGCTTTGCTCCATTTTCATCTGTGTACAGCAGTGTCTAACGGGAACTGTCTGGGCTAAAATTTTCCATGCTCGATGTCTGCCTCAGCTTGATTATTTTTGGAAAGTGCTTTTGGAGGCGATGGCTTAGCCATTTGAGAGACTGTGATGAGAGAAAAAGGTGTCTCACTACAGCGCAGGCAGACTCCAGGACAAGAGCAGGGTGTGCGGGGAATGGCGCGCTGCTTCTGGAGGACGTTCAAGCTCAGTGGATGCTCTGCCTGTAAGGCTTTGTGTGCCAGCTCGTGTCATCTTGGCTCCCCCAGGTGCTGTGCAAGTACTACACCAATGTTACTGAGCACTCGGACACTGCAGACTGAAGCATTATGAGGCTAAATAGTATTTCAGGCTCTTTCTCTGTGCAAGGTTTGCAAATTAGGACTTGAAGAGGGCAGAAAGATGCATAAAAATGGCTTCAACAAGATAAAACACATGGAAGTTGGCTGAAATGAAGAGGTATAAACCGTAATCTAACTGCAGAGACAGATAGCTATGTATACACTTTATCCATATTTTTCTATCAGCCATTTCTGTTCGTTGTGTTCCCCGAGGTGCTCTGCTTTGCTGGGGCTGAGCTGGAGCGGGGATGCTCGCAGGAGTCATCCCCCACTTCTGCAAGCGCGAGATTTTTAAATCCCGTACCACGAGAGGGCAGTGCCTGCAGCTGGATTTCCCCCTGCTCATCCACCCTCCCGGTACGCAGGCTTTGACTGTTCGTGCGAAATAATGTCTGGTTTTATTCCCTCCCCCGCCTGCCTTTTCCCCTCTCCTGGCAAGAAATTACCTTTGAGATTGGAATCGCTTTGGCTCTGGTGTTTCCCTCTTCAAATGCATTCGGACTTAAGCAAACAGACTGGGTGGGAGTGGGAGTCATCTAAAATTAGACACAGTGTTGTAATTGCATTATTTTTTTCCCCACAAAAGGAGCTGATGTGGCTTGGGAGGATCTTCCCAAAGGTCAGGCCTTGCTGGTAACCCCTATGGCGATATTCTGGGTCCATACTCCTGGATCTATTGAGGCTAGGGATTTGGGAGAGTAACGTCTTGGGTTTTTGTAAGGGGACTTCCATAAGGCATTCAGCATAGTGACTATTTATATTTAATCTCCTCTTCAAGTTCAATACAGTCTGACTGTTTGCCTCCCTACGTGTGCAAACTATCTTGCTCCAAGGAGTGTCCACAGGAAGAGCTCAAGGCTCTGCTTTGACCAAGGAGTTGGCTCTGGCTAGGCTGCTCTATGGCCTTGGAAAGGGAACAGGTTCATTGCCTCCCTCCCAAAGTCTGACCTAGGAGCAAACATCTTATGCCATAGATACCAAGGTGACATAGGACAACAGTACCTATAAGAAACCCTCAGGCTATTGTGATTTCCTCCTGCTGTTTCCTAGGGCAAGCTTCCTGGCTTATATCCCATGCCTTTACACCAGCCCGTGCTCAACACAATGAGAACATGGTCCATACCCCAGGAAATCCTGTGTGAAATGAAGGTTGGTTGTTTTGAAGGTGAACAAAGGTTGTGCTCAAGTGCTAGTCGTGTGAATATCAAATCAACTGTTGGGCCAAGGAAGCGGCCAGTGCAACCAGATAAGAAATACAAATTTCTACTAGCAGACCTGGTGCTTCTTTTGCTTCACCAGTTGGTTTTACAAGGGCTGTGATTCACAGGCAGAGACCTGCAAAGCTGTGCAAACATAATATAGGAACTGCCACTAGCCACCATGTGGCGCCAGGTCTGGCTGACATCCCACCTGTAAGAGATCCAGGGTAAACCATGGTGGTAGCACTCTTGGGTCTAGGAAGTGTCAGCATGAGAGATACAGAGAAATTTTGTTCTTCTCTGATACAGGAAGGTAGTGAAGAAAAGACTACCTGGGAGCTCCTTTGTTGACTGCTCTTTTTCCAAGGTACCAAATGTTCCTATCCTTTGAGGAAAAATGTTGTTTTTCCTGAAGAACCGATACTCAGCATTTGAAAAGCGAGTGGTCTGAAGACACAGTGCTTGGTGTTTAGCTCTGGGTAGAGTTTTAGCATATCCATTTCATGCAGTTCAACCTTCTCCTTCTAAACAGATCTAGTAGCGTGTGTATGGTTATATGAGAGGAGACAGCTACATGGAATAGTCCATCATCATGCCAACAGCTGTGAAGCCATGTCCGACCTTCAAAGATTGTTAACCATGTGCAGACTGGAACCAGCCACTATGGCTGATCTTGCATTGCTGGAGTGAGATTTGGAAAGACAGGCATGAAGTGCAGCAGGAAGATGTGCAGGACTATGTACAAGCCCCGAATAAGGCCATCTCCTTCCATCCACCAGGAATGAGGTTGTGATAGCGCCCTTGTTCTCCAGACAGCTTTATAGGACGCAGCTAACACTGTGGAGTCTCCTCTGCACAAAATGGTGGCTGGCTGCTTAAATGCAATACAAAACATCATCAAGCAGTTGAGCTGTTACTTCATGCTGAGAGATTTCTGTCTATTAGGACCATGTCTTCATAAAAAAATGTTGTGGTGCAACAATGCTTTGCTGTTGGGGTCTAGCCTGCTTTCCGAAGTTTCTGTCCTGAAAATTTCAGCACAGGCAACCAGACACTTGAAGAGTACCTTGCAAAGTGTCCAACTCCCGTACAGGCAATATGGGAGTGTCCCTAAAAGTTCTCTTTAAGTCAGGGCTGTGGGTTACTGGAAGGCAGGCCTGCCTCCCAGTGATTTTCGAATCTTGAACACCACAGATCAAGTAGCTTGTAAATCACAAGATCTTCAGTGGCCAAGCTCTGGCAACACTTAAGCAGCAGTATGAAGTTGTCCAATTACTTGTCCAGTCTTGTTTCAGGTGAAACATGAAAGTCTTTTTTTCATGCTGGCATAGTAAGGCTCTTCGAAATGAACCTTGCTGCTGTGGGTCCATGGAAAAAAAAAAAAAAAGAAAAACATTTTCCCTTCACCCCCAGGTCTGTCCTTTAAAGAAACTAGAAATGCCTTCTCAAAAAAACAACTCCTTTCTTTACAATGGGGCAGTGATTTCTTTTGTTCCAGAGTTTCCAAGTTGACAAAGGAGAACCGTGGTGTATTGTTTCAGAAAGGGTCAGTGGTTTAGTTCTGGAGGAAGGAAGGTGCAACAAATCATTCTCACTTTTCTTGGCACAGACCCTGTTGAACTGGAAGGAGGGACCTGGTTTCAAGTGAACAATTCTTCTGCTGTTGATGGGCCCCTAAGCTGGTCCTCGGAGGTTGCAGTGTGAGGGTACCATTCTTCAGCACCTCCTGGCTTCCTTCCATAGGAGGTTTGGCTGTTGAATTTCTGCAGAGGGGATCCTGCTGTTTTGTTAGAAGACAAGGAAAAAGCAGAGCTGATCTGTCCTGTGTTGCAAAAGGAGCAGAGCTGAAAAGACTAGGAAGGGGGCAACCTGATTCTCAAACCAGGGAGGTAATAGAGAGCTGCTCTGAAAGTCAGTATGCTCTGTTGGGAATATGCTGATGGAACTGAGGAGCCTCACATAGGCCTCTATCTTCATAGCATCATCTTAAAAATCTTGATCTCTGCTAAAGGATGATCTACTGTGTATGGGCTGCTGTACAATAAAGTTATGTGTATAGCAGAATCTGTGTAATTTATGGGAACTCCATAGTTGTTGTTCCTGGGATAAAATTTCAGAGTTCAGGAGGTGAGAGGAAGAAACAGGAAAATTAAGGTGAATACCAGCAGTAGTTCCCTGGCAGACAATCACACTGTCCTGCCAGTCAAGCCTGTTAACAGGAGAACAGGTAACTGGGAAAACTGCTATCAAGCATGACACAGGGAATGAGCCAGAACGGACAGGAAAGAGGATGGGTGGACATGAGGCATGTCTGCACACAGCGATTACCCTGGATTGACGTGGACTGTAAATGTAGTGCACAGGAATCATTGTCCCCCTGGGCCTTTCTGCCTTATAGTGTACTTCCAGGAGCTGAAGTTCAGTCGGAAAAAGGCAGGCTTATTTAAGGACAAATGTGCCCAGACCTGGTGCTATTCAGGAACAAATGTCCTGGAAAAAATCCCTGAAGAGCCAGTTTTGCCTTTGTACCATTCAACAGGAAGATGGCCATTGCACCAGCTTGGCTGCCTTCCGTCAGAGATATCTGATAACCTCTTCATTTACTTTTATTCATCCCCAATGAACGGGATCATCAGAGAGGATGAAACAGAGACTGATCTGATGGCATGACATATTCACCATTTTAGCAGCCAGTTGCATTCAAATGATTTAGCAAAACATCACCCAAGAAACATCCTTCGGTGCAGCACCTTTGGCTGGAGCATCAGCTGTAACAGCCTGTCAGACTCCAGGTAGCCTGGGGAGGGCAGACAGAGGTGGGCTGTCCCCTCTGGCCAGCATAAATCAAGTGTGGCTTCACTGAAGGCAATGGAATGATACTGGTGCAAAACAGAGTGTGCGTGAGGAGAAACAGCTTCATCAGGTTTAATAGTGGTAATAAATGTATTGACTCCTACTTACTGACTCAAGAGCCCAGGATTAGAGTTCTAACTCCCAAAAGGAACATTTTCATTTCTGGTTTTGACTTCAACCCAAACCCCAGTCCTTACATATCCTGCTGCAGGATTTATTTGCTACAGTTTTTCCAAGCCTTAGAGTCATCATCAAATTCCAGCAGCCCGTTCCTCAAAGTCATGCCTTGTGCAATGATTCTTTGACAGCCGCAGTGACAGGTGGGAGTGCCCCTGCAGCGGACTATTTTGCAAAGCTTGCCAGCCAGCAGACCACAGGCCAGCTGCACTCAAACAGCTGGCAAGTCCCATAGGAGTTCCATGATGGTATTGGTGGAATCGGGCTGCAGAAAGCTCAGCAGATATTTCTGTATTTCCTGGCATGGCTGTTTGAGCATGGAGCATCAGTGGTGGGAGTCTGCATGTTAGAGAAGGACTTCAGCTTTAGCTGACAGCTACAGGTAAAGCCTTCCTTAGCTGGAGTCACCACATCAAGGAAAATCTCTTTGTTTTAGGACAATTCTTCCTGCTTTTGTCATTAGGATGCTTTTGGTGCTAATGTAATCTCCAGATTAGTTGTTGGTCCACAGCAAGCAGCTCACAAACCCGAGAGATTGCCTGATGTTATCTTTATATGAGCGTGCTTTCCTGCAGCTACTGCACCCAGCCTGCTTCAGAAGTCGTTATCCAGGATTTCTAGGGTAGACCAAAGGGCAAAGAAAGGGTTTTCTTCGTGTATCCAGGTGCCTGCAGCAAATGTTTGATTGTTTCACAAAGTGGCATGATAGTCTTGTACCCAGTATAAACATCTTCTGCAGTGTAAAGAAAATCAGGGCAAATACTCCAGTCTCTGATACCATTGAAATGGAGAATATCTGGAGCCAGGGCTTTTGGACACCCAAGATTAGCTTGATGTGAAGGACCTGTGTAGCAGATGCTTTCCCAATTGGAGGCTATTCTGTCACTAGCTGTGACAACACTAGAGGCAGTTACTGCTCTTCGATGCCAGTGTGTGACCTATGGGATCTGTCTGAAATCAACTTGGAGGGATGAGTCATGGGTCCCTGTTGCCACCAACAAGGACCTTGGAGAAATATACATCGTGATGAAAACTTGCAGCAAGCCCTGTTGGGTTTATTTGGCCACTTTCTAAGCAGCTGGCTTGAGTCAGCCCTCCCTTTCCCATGCTGACACAGAAGGTGCCATTTTTGCAGATGCAGGATTGTAGTGTTCTCTCAGGAGATGGGGACTTGCAGATCTTTGCAATTCCCATTGGTGTGGAGCTGCATGCTGGCAACCAAATTGCAGAGATGACTGAGAATCATGCCCTGGGTTGTTGAAAGAGCTTCCTCTGGACAAAAGTGCTGGAGGCTGTGACATCAGGACAGCTTGCCACCCTTGGTCTGCTGTGGAAAGCTTTGTCTGGCTTTGGAAAAAGGTCACATGGCTATTCCTCCCCCCTGTATGCCTCAGTAAGAGCATGGGTCCTGGATTACTGAGTATGACTGAGATAGGCATGGAGGTCTCTCAGCCCTTGGAGGATAGCTGCGGTCCCACTGATGAGACTGAGCCTGCCTTAATCTCTCCAGAAAGGTGAAAATGTGACCACTGCTCCCAGGTGTGCTGCAGACCTTAGAGACGATGGGCTGGAAGGTTTCATTTCCTTCAGGTCCCAATCAGGTGCTTGGGGATCCTGGACACAAGCACCAAGCCATCTCTGACCACTCATCGCTGCTATCTGGTGACACTAGTGTCAGCTTCAGGGACATAGAGGATCAGTATTGCCAGAGCAAGTGGCAGAGAGGGAGAGAGAGTGCCAGGATGGCTTTTTCTTCGTTAGGCTGCTCTCCTCCTTTACAAAGAGTCAAACAGTCTCTCTGGAAAGAGCTGGAGATACCCTCCTTTTATTTGCCCCTCTCCTGCTATTTAAGAGTTAAGAGTTTGAATTCATGGTTGTATAAGCCCTACCCTTTGAGCTAGAGATTAAGGCACATCTCCCTCAGAGCTGTGGCCTCCTCTGGGTCCCATGACTCATATTTTCCTAGGAAACAAACAGCCTTCTGCTTATGTTTTCTTGTTAGGCAAACCTAGATCTTATTTTCCCACCCTTTCATGAGTACAGTGACCACTGGTGAGCAGTTGTGGGCCAAGAGGACGGTGTGGAGACCCTCCATACCCATCACATGTCCTGCTGGTCTTGCACAGGGGCCTCTCAAGTCTAGTGGGTCCTGTCACTTTCCTCATATTACTTTCATACGAGCGGATAGTCAGTAGTTCTTTAAAGTACTTCTTACCTTCACCACTGAGCTCTGCTAAGTTCAGACTGAGATGAGCTGAACCAAGATGATAACACACACCTAGGTCTTTCAGGATGCAGAAAGGTGGACTTATATCTAAAGGATCAAGCAAAGCATCGGGATTGCTGCATTGATACACTGTACATATGGTGTGGCCCCATCTGGAGCACTTTACTATTGCAGGAAAAATCGAGTTAACTTCAGTATCGCTAGTGTTACAACCCAACTGGAGGTCCAAGTTGGCTTCCTGTGTGCGAGGCATTGTCCAAGAGCACACAGAGAAGCATTTGTGGGCTTGGAGGGACTGTCGGGTAAAAAAGCAGCATCAGTGACATGCCCCAAGTCGTGCAGATAAGGTAGAAACAGCAATCTCAGCCATGTGCCCTGATTTCCCAGCCAGGTCTGTGTCTGCAGGACCTGCTGTGCTTCTAGCAAAGGAGAATGAGAGATTTGGAAAAAACAATTATTTCATATTTTAGAGATTGTAGAGGATTGTATTATTTACTTATTCAAGTAAAATCCAATAGGTATTTTTGTGGTGGGTTTGTGCTTTGTTGGTTTGGGTTTTTTTAAACCAAAATGAGTAGAGAAGTAGGTAAAAGTAGAAAATTGCATTTTCAGGTGTTTATTTAAGGTTTTCATCTTTTTGGGCACTGTTTCCTGTAAAAATTCAACCAAGTGTCTTACGTGGGTGAAAATGCAGAGAGTCATAATTTTGAGATGAAATGTTTTATTCTGAGTTGACTAAGATACATTGTTGCATCTGAGATTAAATTCCTTCTCTTGTTTTGACAGAAAAATTGAAAAGATTCATTTCAATTTTCCCCTTGAAGGTCCCTCTTCATTTTTGCTTACCCCCAAAATCATCAGTTCCTGACATATTTTAATTTGTTGAGATCAAAGCTATGAGAAGAACTAATCAGTATGTTAAAAGAAATACATTCTATTATATAGATCTAGCATCCTACCTGCTAAGAAGTGCCATGATAAAGTCTATTAAGGCAGAAAGGTTTCAGATCTGAGTGCAATAGCAGGGTGTTAGAGAAGTGTGCGAGGTGTACGATGGCTCTTTTTTGCCAAAAAAATTGATTCAGAGCCTTTGAAGTATAGGAGTGACAGGGAAAAAATGCATTCAATAAATAAACACAACATTAGCTTGAGGGTACACTCGGGTAATATGGGGGAACTAAGACAGAAACAGCTATAGGCCTTTTTTTTTCATGGTTTTATTCTTACTAATATGGAAACCCTCATTATTACCATGGACTCTAGAGTGGGATGGCTATTCTGTCAAAAAACTCCTTGGTAATCGTTTTCCAAGCGTGAACGCGCTGCTTTGCCTCTGTGTTTTGCTGCAGGGGGAAAATGGGTGGCATTTCATGTTGGAAGAGTTTATCAGAGCCTTCCTCGTTGTTGCTGGAGCAGCATCAGGTCGCTAGCATTTGCTCAAAAAATCAAAACCCACAAACATTATTGTAAAACTGTCATTTAAGTTGTATTGAGCTTATCAAAATCTTCACTTACGCCAGCTGCTGTCTTTGCATGAACATTCAAGCTGACGTGTACAAGGGTTGTAGAGGAGATGGTGCCGAAGTGCTTGCAGTCACCAGCCTTTTCGTACCAAAATGCCTTGGACTCAGACCTCCCAAATTTGTCACATTGGGAGAAAAGCATGAGACATTTTGGAGATGCACACATATGGAAAGACCTGTGTCTCATCTCCTGAAAACCAGGCCTTTCACGGTCTCGATACCTAAATCACTGTTGACTTTTACAGTTATGGCCCTGGACATCTTAAGTCAAGCAGTAAATTGCAACAGGTGGTGCTTAGTTCTTTCTTGTGTTCAGGGGTAGGTTTTCTCATGGATTGGAAATGTGGTTTGGACACTTCCTGTTCAGTGGAAGAGAAAATGTTGTTGCTGTGATTATAATGACACTTATTTTTATTCTGTTTTGTTATTTTTATCCAAAAGCAGTCCATAAGTGTGTGAGAAACTAGAAGAAAGGGAAGCAGAAGGTTCCAAACAGCAATGAATTAAAACTAAAAGAGGTTGGATGCTGGACATATGGAGAGAAAGCAATCTGTGACAATAAGGAAAGTTGTAAGTGCCATGATTTTGCTTGCAGTACTGAGAATTTAGCAGCCGGTACCCAGCAGTCAGGTCATCAGGTTTTGCAATATGTTGCCTTTAAAGATGTTTCTTTTGGGTACCACTTAATCCCACTTTACCCAAGACAGGCGGGCTGTCAGATCTGCACAGAACAGAAGGGAGAAAGGAAGACAAAGTAAAGATGTGCCACATGAATTTAAAAACACTTAAATTAGTGTTTAACAAGTTGATTATTCAGCTTCTCCAGAAAAGCAGCCTCATTCATTTAGATCTTTCTGAGTAGAGCTCTTCAGAAATATTAGTTAACTAGAAGCCTGAGAAAAGAGGTGATCCTTCTGTGTTGTTTTAAAACCTGTTTACCTATTAAGGTAGGAGGCAGCTGGAAAATAAAATATCAATGTTCTCTGTAGTCAGGAAAGGTTTGATCAGTGGTATATCAGGAGTCATTTTCCCAGTCATGTAGCTGAAGGAAATTAATAGGAAAAGAGAAAAGACTTCATTAACTTTTCCTTTAAAGTAAACTGATTGCTTTTTCCCTGCAGGCTCTGTCCCTTTGACACTTCCCTGTGAAATGAAAGGGGAATATTCTTTTGCAGTGACTTTTCCCTATTTGTGCTGCACTTTTGCAGGCTAATATGCTTCAAGGCCCATTTCCAAAAAGTGACAAAATCCAAAGGAACTTATACTGCAAAGGGACAGAGTTAGAAAGGGGGTTAATTATCTTACAATACAAAGTGCCAAGAACTACTGAAAATCCCACTCTGCTCCTCCCTGCACTGCTAAATAACAAAAAACCTGTTGCTTTCTATTTGAAACTTGAGGCCCATTGTTGGGCACTTGGGCAGTTTCCCCATCTTCACCATACAGTGGAATGATGAAGCAGCGTATTCTTCTGGAAGCAAGCAGAAAGTTCAATCCCACATAAATCAGGATTAAGTACAAGCCAGACAGAAAACAGAGTAACAGCCCATCACTTTAAAATAGAAATAATTATATAAGAATGTAAATTGCAAATAGGTATTTGCTCCCCTATACTTTGAAACAAACCTGCAATTTGAGTGCACTGTCTCGTGTATCCTGGTTTTCAGTGTCAGACTGTAATATCTCTGAATAATTCTTGCTTACTTGAACATACATATTCTAAGAAATGAGATTCTGTTTATGTTCAAGGCTAGGTGTTTTTCTTAGTCAGGTACAAGCTAAAGAAATCTCGTATAGAAAATAAAGGAAATCTCTATAGGCTCCATCAGCTTGCATTATTAAAGAGCAGCTTTGCACACAATCAAAAGTCTAAAAATGTATTCTGAGAACAAACAAAATCTTTAATCTTGTTTGTAAAAGCAGCCATTACGGTGAGCTTAGGAAGTTGTTGTTTTCTTCTTTTGGTTCTTTCTTTTCTTTTTTTTAATGAAGAAAAAGTTAGAGAGCAAGCTTGGATTTCTTTTTATTGAGATATCACTTAGCTACTCTCTTTTTAAGATAGACTCGTGTTTTTCTCAGAGCCATTTGAATGTGACAAGTGGATGTTCAAAAGCAGCTGAACTGATTCACTCCCACTGGCAACCCAAAGCATCGCTGTGATCCCCAAAAATACAACCCTTCGTTCACTCACCGCTGGTATTCCAGGTCGCCCGCTGTTGGCTTTGCAAACCGTTCTTCAGGCACTGCTCCACATAGGATTTGGGATCGCATCCGGAGAGGAGGATCTCACCAAGAAGAGCGATGTAGGCAACTGCCAGCCGGAGAGTGTCGATTTTGGAGAGCCTCTTCTCGTACGGGAAGGTCGGTACGCGGCACCGGAGCTGGTCGAAGGCCGCGTTGATGCTGAGCATCCTCTTCCTCTCGCGGAGGTTGGCGGCGCGCCGCTGGTGGCGGGGGCCGCGGGGCGGTGGCGGCGGGGCGCTGTCCACTTCAGCAC
>Ga0181612_118098_pt1 | contig 17865 bp, 8 predicted proteins | sample HoacroProtozoa21_FD_119630 | JGI IMG/M metagenome (GOLD analysis project Ga0181612, IMG submission 119630) | Hoatzin crop microbial communities from Cojedes, Venezuel. Combined Assembly of Gp0051906, Gp0051904, Gp0051908 | reverse complement strand
GTGCAGCCTGCTGTAGGTGACCCTGCTTCAGCAGGAGGGTTGGACTAGATGACCCACAGAGGTCCCTTCCAACCCCTACCATTCTGTGATTCTGTGATTCTGTGAAAGGGGAATGGGTACAGTGAGAAAGAGTATAGAAAGGATCAGGCACTGGGAGACTGGGACTCTGTAATGTGAAAAGAGGGGAAAAAGTGGGATTTGTTTTTAGGAAAGTGTCAGAGGAATTTAAGGAACAAAGATCATAATTGATATGATAGAGAAAATGAGGCTTAGATGAGAACCCAAGGCTTTGGAAGAAGATAAGTTCAGCAGCTAAAGTCTTTGAGAAATTGGCAGGAGAATCTGTGACAATAAAAACATACTGTCTCCCTGAACTTGGAAAGGATCCCAACACTCCTGAACTGCTCAATTACTGTATTAGCTCAAGCTCTTGGTAATCTATATAACGATTCAGTATTTCCATTCGTAGATATCAGTATTGTTAATGAATGAGTGGGAGACTTTTCTGACGGCATATTGCAATTAGTCATGCTATAAATCCAGATTTGGTAATACCTGAGTCAAAACGTCTTGAGCAACCTTAATTGTGAAATCGCTATCGACTCACACTAAGACAAAAACTCAATATTAGATAATAGCATGCTGTTTTTCCTTCAGGAAGCTTACCTTGTTCAGTACCCGAGATGGGATGCTTTCAGGAGCGAAACAAGGTTGTGCAGTACAGACAGCTGCGGTGGCCTGGATCCCCCATTTGCAATTTGCAGCAGAAATTGGAATATGTACGGTGGTTGAAGCAAAGATTGTAGAGGGGGCAGGGAAAAGAACGTTTTAGTGATTAATTCAGTCAGTGCCACCTTGGAGAAGAGAGTAAGCCTCTGTTAACTTTTCACAGGTGGCTGCAAGCCATGTGTTTCCCAGTTTCCCGTTGCCTCACTGAAGGTGATAGGAGAAGACACTTGAATATAGCAGGAGCTGTACAATGCCAGATTTTGTAAAAAATGTGCCTTGTATGTCTTAAACAAGGACAATGGAAATCTGAATCTTTAAAGGAAACTTTCAGTCCATCAGTCCTTTTCACAGTTTTGCCGGGCCCAGACAGGTTATTGCAGGAACATAATCTCTAACTGTGAAGAACTCAGAAGTCAGTTTTATAGTCTGTAGATTTTCTATAGTATGGTTATCACAAAGAACATAAAATAAAGTGGCTAAGATACATCCCATTTTCTTCCTTCATCTTCTTCCTAGAAGAAGAAATGTGTCAGATGTTTTATTTTGAATTATTAAACATCACTGAGTGTTCCAGTGTGTGGTTATTTGCTTTAAAGAAAACACAATCGAAAAGCAGAAGGTGGGGAGCTAGAAATTTTTATTCTCTGCAGAGAATGACCTCAGTTGCAATCTGATATTTCACGTCTTGAACATATCTTCAGCTAGACCTTCATGGTGTATTTTACAGGTACAATATGTATGGGGATGTGCACGAAATCCTGAACTCGCTTCTCCCCTTTCTCCTCTGGCTAGACAGCCAGAAGTCTTGCAGCCCTTATGGCCATGTTTCTTTCCTAGGTAAATTCGAGCACTGCAGAGAGAAGGAGATTTAGCTTGATGCTGAGAAGAAATTAGACTTAGCTTAGCAGTCTGCTGTCCTGAAGAAACGTACTGCAAGGGTCTATAAATTTGAAAGTCCCAAATGCTACAAACTTTGAAGCCACATGCCCAGCACTACTACCATTCAGCTGGAACAGATAAAGATGATTATTCCAGGACAGGGAAAATACTAATCGATGAGATCATGAGTTATATTCTGCAACACTCCTTAAAAAAAAAAAAAAAAAAAAAAAAGACGAAGAAACTGAGACAATGTAACTGACATCAACGGTTAACTCTGAAAGCTGATGCTAGAAGGAAAGTTTAGACAAATTAGTCAGTTGGAAAATATTCTCTTGGTGGGTTGATTTTTCTGTTGCTATATATTTTCTTCAGTTATGGCCAATATAAGTGATAACAGGATCATGAGACTAAAAATCACTGAAAATCTTGGAGCAACTGATTTTGACATCTATCATTTATTTTGATAAAGTAGAATTTTACTAGATCTACAAAAAAACAGATGAATAAAGTAAATGAGACTGAAAGCAAAGGATAAAAAACACCGGAGATTAACAAAAATTATTACATATGTCTACAAACAAGTGAAATGTTTCAATTCCAGCATAAGATACGCAGACAATGTGGGGAAACTCACAATACTGATGTAGAGAGTCAAGATGGATAGGAAAAGGATAATGAGAATAAAGAGAAGAAGAAAACACAAAGGGCACATGAGCTCTCAAAAGCAGGCATTTTTTTCACATTGAAATAAAGAGTAAGGCTGTGAGAGTAATGCTGCGCCTGTCGAATGTGATAGCTTCAAAGGTGTAAGTAGAAATAGGATAGACGAATTGTCACTTCAATCTTTTAAAAAGATGAAAAGAATATTGCATGCATTGGATGGGAAAGGGGAGAACAGTGAATGGGGTTCACTACAGCATTGCAAGTTCATATTTGCATGCAGAAAAACATCTGGAAATACTACTAGGAACTCTGTCACTAAGAGTGACTTGAACTTCCTATATACATACTGTAGAACAAATGCTAAGAAGAAATTAAGGCTTGTATGGTCTTGGACTCAGTAACCAACAAATTTGTATGCCAGTTGGAACTATCCTTTGTTATTGCAGACTATGTTTATTTGACTTTGGTAAGCAGAAAACGTTGCATAAAGACTACCTGTAGAAAATAAAATAACCTTGGAAGGAATTATCATGAGATAATTCATTTTAAATTAAGTAGAAGGAAAACCACAAACTCTTCTTTAAAGCTTCTGATTCAAAGAGAAGTCTTCAATAAAATAATCTTCTATTTAGTCAAGTTAAACAGAATGAAAAACTTAGTTTCTCATTCACAGTTCACTACAAAAAGAACCTGAATATATTAAAAAAAATTAAACACAAAGCTGCAGAAATGATGTGGAAGGAAAGTAAAATAAAGATGAGTGAATGTATAAATAAGTAAATAATGACTGGGAAGAACCTAAAAAGGATGGAAATCGTAAAGGAATAGAAAATGGAGCTGGTTAGGAAATTATGGTTTAAATTTAACATTTTTAGGACAAGGAAAAATATTCCAAAGTCAAAATGAGATAGATTAAAAAAAAAATGAACATATTTTTATCTGTATAAATAAAAGAGAACTGGGAAAAAGTGAAAACAGTGTATAGTGAAGATGGGATAAGGATTGGGAAAGGTCTATGTGTGGCCTTATGCTGCAGTTCAATTTTAACTGAAGTTACAAGGAAGGTATGTGATATAAATTACCATTTGATACGTAGAAAAACATGAAGTGCTTTATGTATGAAAACTGAGAAGAATTGGCACTATCCCAGAATCATGAGAATACTGGCACAGTATTGCAGCTCCTCGAGTAGAGATACGAAATCTATCAAGTTTCAGGAAATGCTACACAACAAAAAATATTAAATGTTACACATATTCAAGTAAGTAAAAAAGGGTGATCTGTACTCTGTGGCAACTGTGACTCTGTCAGACTGGTTTGAGCTATGTTTTACAACTGGAAAGCGTGGAGGCACAGAGGTACAGAGAAAATGTGATCAAATGCAGCCTGAGTTTGGCAGAGACAGATTGTGCCAGACCAACTTGATCTTCTTCCCTGAGGAGATAATTGCTTTTCTAGACAAGGGAAATAGGTCTAATCTAGATCTAATCTACTTGGAAGGCAGGAAAGCATTTGATGCTTAATAGGAATTTATTAGTTAAACTAGGGAAGATAATGATTAGGATAAGAACTGAGAAGTGAATAAATAAGAAGCTGAGGGATCAATGACAACAGTGTGGCACAGAGGAGCTACAGTTGAAATGCGTGATGGGTTCTGAGGCTGATACTAGTATTTTCAGCTGTGATCGTGGCTTAAAAATGAGAAAATGCTGATGAAATTTGCTAACGGCATGAGTCTGAGAAACTTCATGAGTCCTATAGAAACAATAGTCTTAAGTACAAGCAGGTTAGAAATAGCAAGTTACATTTCCAGAGGAATTTCAGGAAAAGATCCAGAGATCTGAACAATTACCTGCCCTGAACCTATAAAGATTTTGGCGATGGACCAACATGAATGTGTATGCTATATGTCTGTCACCTCCACTAACACTGATAAAATTGCACATATAGACAACTAACTACAAAATAGCAGAAGCGTATGTTTGATGGCAGAAAATGTCAGAAAATAGCTCAGTGAAACATTAGCAATTGCACTTTACTCCAGTCCAGTTTAATTAGGAGCTTTCTGCTTTTTGTACAGTTGTTTTTACTGTATGACATTATCTGCCTGCTTTGGGCTTTTTCTACTGTAATAAATACCTTCTCTTTCCTTTTTTATATATATTTGAATTTGTAATTAAATACTTACACCCTTTCTTCAACAAAGAGGACAGGTCAACCACTGCCTCAAAAGCAGAAAACAGCAAGTGACCTGTAAGAAATGTAACATGATGCTAATGAAAAAATGCAATAACTACTCTTCCTCTTGGAATCTGGTTTTATCACCATTCATTTGGCAGTATGCAAAGCCTCCTGCCAGGAGGGAAGCAGGAGGCTGCAGTTTGTTTGATACAGGAACATAATTCCACCTGAAGAAATTTCACAGTTCCAGGAGCCAGCTGACTAGTTTCAACTGACCATCTATTTATGCAACTTCTTTATTTTTATCGCAAACATAATTTTTAAATAGTTTGAATTTCATTTTAATTTGTACTTGAAATCAGTCTAAATAATTGATCTGCTTGCATCTGACCATTTTGTGTGTTTTCTTGTTGGTAGCAATAGTATTCCGTATACGCTTCTGTTGACTGAGTGGTGATTCCATAGCAAAAATACTGTCATTATAAAATCATAATACATAATAAATCTTCATGGGAAATAATGTTATGATTCATGACTAATGTAAATAAAATCAATTTCACTATTGAGCTGCACATCACATACACATAAACATTTTATCTAAACAGGTGTTGCATTTTTTTTGGTACATCTCATAATTCAGAATCCCTACAAATTAAAATATTGTCCTTTAGTTCCCAAATTGTTTTCAAATTTCATATCTCTAGATTCTGAAGATTTTGAATATTTCTAATCCCTTAAGAACACTTATAGCTAACAGTGAGCTGCTTAGCTATAAGCATATGAATGAAACTACTAGTGAGTTTAAAATTAAAGGTGAGTTTGAGCGTGTTACCACTGAGCCACACACTACTCTGACAACTGTCATTTAGAACAAATTAACAGAGTTCACACATCTGCTTTGGTAATGCTTAATGTGTATAAGCAACTGTAGTTAAAGTAACTTCTCTATATTGGTTTAGTCTGGTGCAGCATCCATAGAAAATACTAGAGCCGACATTTCTCAGTCACAGTTCAAAGAACTTCTTCAACAGCAGGACTACTTGCTGAATACTTCTAGGATGTTTAAACAGTACATAGGCAGATATAGCTAAAGATAGAGATGCAGGTGTAGATACAGATACGGATGACAGACATAGCAAGGGGTATCACAGACTCTTTGCATGTCATGGTAATTTGTGGATTGACTTCTATGTTCAGCGCAGTGATTTAGTTCTCATTGCAAATAAATTCCAAAATAACTTCAAAAAAAACCCCACTAAACTGGTAAACAAGCCATTGTGTAAATCAGTTTTGGTCAATTATATGATAATTTTTTACATATACATCTCTTTTTTTAAATTAGATAATAATTTTCTGCAGCAAAATGGCCATTGTCAAGTAACACAATCTAAAGCACATTTCTTTGATATAGAAGACAAGACACATGTTTATAGATTCCTTGGAGCTCTAATGTAACTGACTGAGCGTCATAAACAGGTCACTTATTTATGTAAACAGTAGTAGCAAGTTCCAAAGCACCCTGGTAAAGCTAGATGCCCAGTTAATTTTAATGAACGTTAGGCTTCCAGCTCCCTTAGGCAGCTTTCAAAATGTCAGCCTATAATTACAAACAGCTTGGACCAAAGCCCATTGAATTTAGTGGAAAGTCTCCCATTGATTTCAACTAGCATTTGGATCATTGACTTCACTCTTTGTACAAATATTTCTAAAGGATTTGGATAGTAAATACCACATACTTTAGAAACACTGCATTGCACAGGATATCTTCACTTATCAGTATGTTGGACTATTTACAAAGTATAGGAAAAAAAAAGACTATTGGAAGCCATATAATTGTAGAAATATTATAAAGTTTGGTGGGAAATATAACACTAAAAATAAATTTAAGCAAAGCAATTCCACTACAGAGCTGGACAGGACTGTTTTGCAGAATCACTTCAGCTGAAAAAAGCAAGTGAACTGAAACGGAAACTTTTGCAAGGAAAGGCTGATTTTGAGGAATGTGACTGTTGGTAAGGAATTTTTTTCAAGGTTTTGAAATTGTCAGGATAGTCCCTGTCAAAATTTTCTAAGTAATAGATATTGGCTTTGGTTTCTTCTACTTGGAACTTTAATCTAGATATAGAAACACAGGAAATTCAAAAGGATTTTTTGAAATTATTGAAAGAAAATATTTTTTCTGACTTGAAAGAAAGACTTTTCTGTTTTTTTAGTTGACCAAAATGTGCAAAGTTTCAACCTTGCACAACAGAGGAAAATTTTCCCTGCATAGCAGTCTTCAAACGTTTAGCTGTATGTATCTATTACTAAGCTGCATTTTAACAGTTTATAAGTCTCCCTTTTCATCCCTAGGTATTCAGGTATCATTTTGCTACAGACACACTAAAAGCCGGAGGCATGAATTGTTGGCAAAGTCACAGACAATACAAACAAAGGTGATTATACTGTGGAGCTCCTCGTGAGACGGCAATCCAAGCAGGTGGCTTAGCCCCAGGAACACAAAATGAGAGCATGACACCTGGTTTATCACCATGCTATAATAAAATGCTGGTAGCCAAATGCAGAGTCCCGAACAGGGAGTTCAAATGCAAGAGCAAAGAGGATTTCACACACTTTTAGAAGAGAGAAAGGAGGGAAAAAGCAGGGGATGATAGAGTGGAAACATTACAGCCAAGAGTTAAATACAATTAATTTAGAAGTAAACTAGAAGATGGGTCATAAATCTCATACAGTCACAGTGAAAAAGCACTCAGTTGGAAATTAGCTGATATTAGGAAACATAGTATGGTGCCGTGGAACGTAGCTGACGAGAGGCAATATTCTGGCTTTCTTCCCTTGAAACTGGTAATTCTGAGAGTAGATGATCAATCAAAAATATATAATGCAGAGAAATGTTAATGTCTCTTCTAAATTAGCGCTTCCTTATAATTAGCTGACACAGAAGTGCGCACACACATGCACACATACACAAGGATGAAACTGCATCAGGACAAAATCATTGTGCCGAGGCTGATAAAACTGTCAAACCTGGGAGATTTAACTGGTGACTGTCATTTAACACAGCCATAAGAGACCCTGAAGCTGTACTTCTACCCTACACAAAGGAAATGCAGATCTGCTAAGGAACTGATGCTCTGGCCTGGAATCACATTGGGAAGAGAAGATAGAAGTCAGATACATATTAAAAAAAATAAAATGGAGAGGTGCATTAAATACGATCTAAAGTTTCTTGTAAGGTGTCACTGAATCCCAGCGTGATCTTGACTGCTCAGAATCAGTGGGGTTAACTGAAGCCTAAATATCATTTTACTAATAACTTAAAGGACAAGGAGATACTACAGTCTTACCACAACAGTTTTTCTGTAAATAATGCAACACTTTGAAAAAGATCGGATGAGATATTTCCTCCAACCTGTGCTCAAAATGGTGTCCCTTTTTTTGTTTGTTTTAGAAATAAAGAATCCTAACTGGGATACCCGGTAAATGTCCTAAATTTTGTGAAATCTGAGATCAAAAATCAGTGATGATATACTTGAACATTTTGATAGTCCTCTTCAGGTTCTGGCTTGTTGGCATTCATGACGAGCAGAACCAAAAGTAATGAAAATGTATTTTTCAGCTTTCTTATTATTCAGATTAATTTGAATTTGAGTCACAGGACAAATAAGGGTTCCTTTAAGAAACTGAAGAAATCACCTTCTGGAAAGATCGGTTGCAAACCAAAAAGGTGTTTTTAAGAAGCCATGGATGCATAAGAAACTTCCTCTCTCAAACCAAACCAAAACAAATCAAACCAAACCAAACCAAACCAAACCAAAACCAAATAAAAAGAAAACATCACTTACTTCCCTTATATAAGGAAAGTATCAAGAAAACTAAATAAGAAGGGCTGCAACCCACAGCATTTGTAATTTTCAACACTTCAGAGCAGTGATCATCTTTTCTGCTAGGCAGTCGGAAAACGATGAGGAAGTTTCTTGTTTGGGACTTCTTGAAATTACCTCAATACAAATAATGCATATTAACAGGGAATTCAAACCTAATGTTGAGCTAAAGCATGATTTGATGGACGATAGCCGTTGGAAGATATCACGGTTACTCAGTCATACACAATCTCATATACAATCTCATTACAATCTTGGTACTCCCTTAAGGAACAGTATTATCATTTTAATCTGGATCTGGCTTGTGCTTTTGAAGTGAAGCTCCTTAATTCTTCCCACATACTACACTTTGATGAGCATCCTGGAGCATTCTAGGAGTGCAGGAAGGGACAAAGTTGAACTGAAAGCTTCTCCCCAGGAATGTACACAAAGAGTTCCAACTGCAAGGGGATATTCAGTCCTTGTGACCTGGAGAGACTCAGCCCCAAACCCACCAAAACACAGGCGACTGCGTGACTGGTTCTTCACACCAGATACTTCAGTCTCTAGTCTAGCTGCTATTACATTACTCCACTTGCTAGAGTAGGCATAGCCCTAGAATCCATTGATAAAACCATTAAACTCATTGACAAAGAATATATATGTGTTACTGCATAGTTCTTTGTAAACTTCAGTGAAATACCTTGCTCTCTTGGACAGAGATGCTTGAGTTGGTTCTCTTTTTAAGGTTATCACAATGTGTTCATAATGCCTTTGCAGCAAGAACAATAAAATAGTGAGAAATTATAACATAATCTTATACTACTGCATTTGACTGTTCACTTGAAACAAATCAATCAGCAGATTAACTCTGAATATTTAGACAAGTCACATACAAATTCATTGAATTTTGAGTACGTTTCTTATTTGATCATGTAAGTATTGACCCTGTTGTTTGTCTTTACCAGCTGTAACAAAAGAAAGTTTCTTTGTCCACAATTTTTGTGCGCGTGTGAGCGAGAACGAGCAAGATGGGTTTTCCGGGTGATTGTTTTCAATTCTTTAGGCAAAGGCAAAGGAAGAACCAAACTTGATCTCAGATTTATTTTTTCATTTAGAATCTTTACTTCTACTGTTCAGTCAAGATAATTTTCCCCAAATACAGCAGACTTCTACCTAACAGAAACTGGTTAAGGAAAACAAGTATAAAATCACCATTATGGATTCAAAAAATTTCCCCCCCCATTCCCGGTAAATCACAAGTAGAAAAGTGATGGCAGTTTATTAGAGACTGTTTTTTTTTCCAGATAGAAAATTGCATGTTCTTATCATTACATCTTTGTAGTAGACTGTAAGTTTTGACATATTTTTCTTAAGAAAATCAAAACAGTATAAAAATCAGATCTTCCAAAAATCATAAAATGGTATAGTTCTATTTCTGTTGAAAGCTTGTTTCAAAATTTTTTGCAGATATTAATAATATAAATAAAATATGCAAATCAGTTATAAAATTTTTATTTACGTAAAAAGGTAACATCTGTTTACTTAAAAGTTTTTTCCCCAAATAATTCATTAGTAGGAATTGTTTTATTTTTATTGCCAGGTCAGAATGAAACTACATATATAATGGAATTTTCTACAATGCAAAAATGCCAGTGTCCTTCAGGCACATAATTTAATTGCTATCCATTTAAGAATGCATTATTTTGAAATACTTGAGAAATTTCTTCTGTGCCACACTATTATTATAAGGTTTATGTATCAGCATATTAGTTCTAGATGCAAACTGGAGGATGACCATCATGACTACTAACAAAATTCTTTGTTCTAAATTTTGCCTGTTCATTTTGGTCATATGCCAGAGAGTTAGCTAGCGTGTAGTATCTTTTTTGCACCAATTTTTGTGGCACTGTATTCTTTTCTACCCACTGAGGACCTGTTCTGCCGGGTTTAATAATTAATATTTAACATTTTCATGAAATGGAAGTGATTACTCTTGATACCTTACCCTGCTAGAAACAGACACAGGCTATGAACTATCAGTTTGCAGCTTGGCAGTCACTGAAAAAAACACAAATTACTTTGTTGATTCAATATCACATCTTTGCTAGCTCTTGACATAGATACATACAATCCAGTGGCATCACAATACCCCATATTTTTATTATTATAATTATTTTTAATCTACCAATCTTACAAAATGTTAGTTGCATTGATATTGTTATTCAAATCAAGTAATTCAGTTTATCCAGCTTTTTCTTTCCCCTGTCATTTATAGAGAGTCATGTATTTATTTGGTCCTGATCTTGCTCCTTATTTTAGGTGTGCAGTCCTCAGTGATACGTTAAACTCAGGTATTCATATAGCTGGTACTCACCCACCTGGGATGCCCTTTTTCATCATCACAGGCATTATGACCTTGACATCTCTATTGGATACTGAAGCTTGTGATATTTGTTGTGTATTATACATGAAGAATCTAGCACCCTATATGTATCGCCAAATACATGCAGGAGATTCATAAAAGCTAGCTGTGAACGTGTTGAGAAATATATTTAAGAAGTGCAGTCGGAGCTCTTGATAAGCATTTCAATATGATGTTAGAGTTTATTTTTTGGTTTACTTTTTAATGTTTTTTTTTGCTTTTGGTCTACCTTCATTATGAACTAATTTCCTTACTGAAGTGTCAGTGGTTGTCATTTTCAGAATTTAGATTTTTCTGGTCTTCTCCAATCAGGTTAACTTTCTGGAAAATGTATTCCTGGTGTAGCATAAAATGCTAAAACCGTGCCTGAAAATTGCACACGAGGTGAATCTGCTTTTTCATTGTATATGCAGGTAACATAGTTTATTTGATTAATTATTATGATTCCTGTCCCCACATTTTCTAGCTAATGTGTTGCCTTTAAACTTTAGCGTGTGATTTTATCTTTCTAGACTTTAAGGAATGGGATTTTATCCATCTGAAGCAAATTCTACATGCAGAGACTAATGTCCTTAGGTGAATTATGAGATGTTACTATTCCTTATTCCTAAAATTTGTAATCTATTCCCAAGATACCTACACCATATACTTTACCTTGTCTTGCTAATGTGAAACCAACCAGAGTTTACTATTTTTTATTTCTTATGAGCCCCCTCAACTTACTAGGCCTTTGTCTCAGTAACTCAGTGTCTTTATTTAGCTGTCTATTAGTGCATACTAAAGGCTTTATTCTTCTTTAATGATTCATAAATGAGAATATAATCATGTGTGACTTAGAGGGGGAAAAGACCACAATGTGTCTAGCTGTTTACTCTTAGTGTTCGGGGTCACAAAGGAAAAATATTCTTAATATATGTCAAATTAAATATCAGTAACAAGAGAAAGGAAAATCTTTCTTCCTCACTGCCATTTCCCTGCTGGAAGCTTTATGTCTACTCGTGAAGTTACAACAAGGAATTTAGACAGCCCAGTGGAATATAAAACAAAACTAGTGCCATAGTAAAACAATTGAATATATCACCAAAACACCACCATTTAATGACTGAAGAAATTCCTGAACTCTTCAAAGGCAACATTTTATTTAGAACTGTTTTGTACTCTAGTTTTGTATATTAAATTCACTTTACATCATTTGTTTCATGATAACTATATACATACAGTGTTGTCATTATTCTTGAGAATACTGCCATTGATAAATGTTTTCAATATAAAATAGCACTAATTTTCCACAAATTTGTGAATAAAACCCCTGCTTCAGTAACTAAGTTCCCAGACCTAAATAACAGAAAGGCAATGACAATCAAGCTCCAAGGCACGACATCTGTTAACAACCTGGATTCTGCACCACTGAGCTTCAAAGAGAGATAAAGGAGAGAAGTCATTCTAATAATGACTGTAGTATGTTGACCATGATGGCAACAGATACAAGCCACTTTTCAGTGTTCTGTGCAAACTTAGTTTAATAGTCCTGTTAAATCAGCTGTTTCGTCTAGAGAGAATAATTAAATTTCACCTTATAGTTTACAATTCTTCATATACCATGTGATCTAAATGTTAATGAGGATTTACATTTCCCATTTCACAAAAGAAAATCTGGAAAAACTGACCAATTTCTCCCACTCACATTCAGAATGGGAAGGTGATATGATGGGAGTATGAGAAGGCTGTTGTTGCACTCCCACCTTCTAGTCATGCAACCATGGTGTGACATATTTCTTACGAGAGTAACCTCCATTAATCTCATAATTTCTAGATACGGTTTAAGTAAATCCAAATGACCTGGGATATATACAACTCTGGAGCAATGAGGAGAAGGGAATGTTAGGCATGACGCTGATTTTTCATCAATATCTGTTCTATTTCTTGTTAGGAAGGAGTTCTGTCTCAAAGCCTGCATCAATACGTCTGCTGAGCATATACCATTTCATAAATCCAACCAATCTGGTCGTGGCAATTTAAGACGTTCTAGTAATGCAGTCATTTCTTTGGACAGAGTTTACTGCCCTGGAACGGAGCAGAGGAACTGAACGTGTTCCTGTGCTCAGCTGCTTTGGAGACATTTCTCATGTCTCATCTCAGAGGTACAGGGAAGCCAGATCTGTAATTAAGACACGAGCGTTTGCATTTAGGTTGTTTTGAGATTGTATCAAGATGTGTGAGACACATGTTCTAATCTGGTAATTCTTTTGAGCTTGACTGGTATTTGGCAGTGGCAAAACTTGACATGACAACTGCCTGACCTTTGGGTTAGCTTAAGATTCTCAGAGTCTGTCTATCAAAACCTTTAGGTTCAGCAATTCAACAATTAAGTGTCCTACACTTGACTGGAGCCAAAACATCAAGTCTCTGCACAAGGTGCCGAGGAGTGAAGGGAGCTATATTCAGTTCAGCAGAAAGGAAGAGAAGAGGCAGTTTTCACTGCAGAGGCTGCTGGAGAGCCCAGCATGTGTGAGAGCCATATTCCTCACCTTGCTTTAGCGATACATGGAGGATTAGACCGTGAGACCCCCCCAAGACAATTTGCTAAGTAGAATGGTACCATTTGAGACCACTTGCGCATGTGACTCAAAAGAGAAGTGTAGATGCAATGGAAATTTTAAGCATGCTGCCAGTATTGTGTACCATGTTCTGAAAATTGATGTTGTGAGGGAAGGAGTTTTTACAAAACTTGTCTTTATCCTTTATCAGTGAGTGGTGTCACTGGTCAAAACTCAAAACAATAAAGAAACACTTTTAGTTGATGGGCTATATTAACATTAGTGCTAAACTTCTTATCATTCTCAGCTCAATCTGAGTTGCACTTCCCTTGTCATTTCAAAGTCTGCAGTGTGTTTGGACCCCGATTTTCATCCACAATTTGATTTTACCAGAATTCACATGCCTAGGATGAAGTACACTATAGAAGTTCACCTGGAAAATTGCTTCTAGATCAAATTATTTCAGTCTGATGTCCCCCTCTGTAACACACTAAGACAATTCCTTGAAAAAAAGCACTCTCCCCTAACTTAAATGAAGAGAGGGACAGAATAATACTCTAAAAATATATGCTAGGAAGAGAGAAGTGAAGTAAATGGTTTAAAATTCTTTGGGAATCTGACTATATTCAACTTCCCTACTGGGAAGTATTAGGAGTAGGATTTCCAGAATTGTGTAAGTCAGCACTTCAAAACAATTGAGAGCTGTAACTCATTGACATTCTTTTGATAATCTCAGCTATATTAATTAGGTATTATTAAAACCTCAGATACAGTCATATACGATATTTGTTGCATTTTCTTCTTACTGTCAAAAAGGTTTTATGGATAAAAATTATAAAAAGCTTTAAAACTGTGTGAAATAATGGAGTGTGCTTTCTCAGTTTAAGAAATCAACAGCTCAGAACTTCAAACAAGTAGAAAACAGTTTGAAAGTGAACAGGAACACTCTGACAGCTCTTGATTGTCTGTCAAAGATTCGGTCGGGTTGTGCAAGGATCACGCACATGCTTTGGATGCAGAAATAATGGAGAGGGCTATGGGCAACACAAGCGTAGGGCTAGCCAGACTTTCGTAAGTCACGCGCTGCTCTACATAGACATACTTAAACTATTTTTAATGTCAGCTGAATCCAGAAGCCAACACTTTTTCGAAGTCTTAACTCCCGGTAACTCCAGGTTCCTGGAATTTCCCTCCTCTTTCTGTATATCTGGACTTTGGGTGCACTGTATTTACACCAGTTCTAGAATAGAATTAGTTCTTACATTGAAGATTTTCTCAAGTCCTCCCAATTCTAAGCTCCTTCTGGGAAATGGAATATATGACAACACCTTTCTCACTTCTTGCAGTAATCTTATTATCTGATGTATCCATTATCTGGTTTACGCCAATGTTCTGTTGTCATCAGTATGTAGTAAACTGTACGCATGTGCATTTTCTCTAGTAAAATACTTAACTTTAAATTTCAATTATAATATTTTTATTTTAAGATTTAAAATTCAGAATATTTATTTTAACATGCTTTTACATGATCACACTTTTTTTTTCAACAGAAGGTAATGCTAGATATTTTATGGAGGCCAATGTGTCTTTTTAGAACAGAGAAGCCTTTAGCAAGAGAGCAAAAATAATGAAATAGCACAATATTTTCTGAACAGGGTCGGGACAGAATGTAAATAGTCTAATATGTATTTTATAATCAAAGGACCAAGTGATAAAAAATTCTTGAGAGAGTGAAGTAAGGGTTCACAATGAAACTACTTCTCCTGCTGTTGCTGAAAATAAATCTGGTATCATCTGTAAATCCAATTCCTGTAGATAAACAGACTAATATACTGATTTCAAAGAAAGTAGGATAAGCCCCAGGAATCTGAACAATCCAAATATGTATAACAGAAAGTTAAGAAATAATGTAAACTTCAATACCTCCACTGCTGATTCCAGCTATATGTCAGGCCCTGTGTTAAACAGAGGAAAAAACTCTCAGGATACTCCATAACTCAAAGCCTCCAGCTGATGATTGTTCCTGACAGGCTGGAAGACCAGGGTCAGCCTATACGCATTACAGTACAGTAAATCCAGAGCACGTTGATTTAAAAGTGCTATCTTATTTGGCACTCTCTTAGAGATAATTTAAGATAAAAGGCCAGCTCTGCTCTCAATTATGTAACTGTAAATCAGAGGAGTCTCACAGCCCTGAGGTAGTCCTACAACATGAGCCAACTAATGTCAAAATCCTTAGATTTATTTTTTGATTTATCTCAGATTTTTAAGGACTAGAAGAAATCAGCTTTCACAATAAAGTAGCTGCTATTCTGTGAAATGTAGTTGATTTCCATTTCTTTCATTAAGAAGTCAGTGGTTGGAAGAATGCCTGTTGACACAATGAAGTTCCAGTTCAGTGCAAATTAATGATTATTAATTAATTCTGTTTATTTTCAGCTTGATTTTGATGGGAATAATCCCATGACCAAAGTCCCTAAGTGTCTTTCTGGGCTTAAGTTTTGGCCAAAACTCTTTAAAAGCAACTGGAACTTTTTCATTAAGATAACACAGATTTTGAATCAAGATCCACTTCTGGCAACAAGCATTGTATCCATCAAGCACAAGTTAAAGTTAGAGCGTACTAAAATCACTTTAAAGTTAAATCGTCAAGTTACCTGGCCACTTGCATGTTGAACTGGATATTAGGATAAATTTCTTCACTGAGAGTGTGAACAATGCCCAGGGTCTGTCAGTGGTCAAGAAGCATTTGGACAATGCTCTTAGATACATGGTTTAACTGTTAGGTTGTCCTGTGTGAAGTCAGGAGTTAGACTCAATATTCCTCGTGGGTGCCTTCCAACTCAGGATATTATATGATTCTACAGACTGATTTCCAAAATAGTTAAAGTAATATCAAGTATTCCAAAGCTTAAGTCATTTTCTTTGCAGATTTTACAATATATATACACACACACTATTATTGTTTCAAAGATTAAACTCTCATTTCTGGTATTGTTTGTTGGTTGACAAATCAGATTTCCAAAATCTTTGCCAGGTTAATGCTCAGCTTTTTTGAAGGTTGATAGTTCATAGAAATGTGTCTATTGTTTGAGAGTACTGGAAAACAGGTAGAAAATTAGAGTAGCCTTGTAGCACAGACTCAGCCTAATCTAACAGAAACAGAGTCACAGAATCACAGAGTCACAGAATGTTAGGCACTGGAAGGGACCTCTGTGGGTCATCTAGTAACTTCAAGGATTTTTTTAAAGGAGCCAATGGAAAAGAGAGTCCAAAATTAGGAAAAAAAACAAAGGCAGAAATGGTGGAGATGACCTACAGAAGGTACGTGAAGTTGTAGATACTAGTTTTATGGAAAAATGGGGAGACAATCTGGAAGAAAGTGGGGAAAGAAAAATAATATTGTCAGGTGGAAGCTAACAATTAGCTGGAGTAGACAGGAGTGTCAGTACAGGGGTGAGGAGGCAGATGTGAACAACTGAACTCAGCACTGGAGTGATGCAACAATGAAGGAAAGAAATGAAAAAATCAATGGGAGGAGTCCAAGACATGTTTAGAGGATTATAAGTTCTCTTTGGGATGCAGTAAAACTGGCATTACTAAAATTTAACACAAAGATCCATTTGAGTTGGATGTGAAAAATCTCAATTTAAAGTCTGATGTTGTTATAGTTATTATTATTGTTATCATCATCATTATGTTTGTTTTTTTAAAAACCTACCAAAGCAAGCAAATTTCTGTATATTTTCATGTTCTGAGCAAATGCAAAGGAATAGGATGTGTCTCAGATAAGTAGCAATCTATCACTATGCTAGGCATTTTGGCAAAATGAAATGGCAATTATTTCCTTTCCCTAAGAGCTTACATCTGAAACAGACAGAGACAGCAGGTACGTGCAAGAATGCAACAGACAGGGTGAACAGTGTGTTAGCATGGCACATTAGTTTCACTTGTGCTTCCCAAGAAAGATGAAGGTGAAATGGAAGGAAAGGGTACAGAAGGACACGGGAGTTGGAGTGGGTAGGCTGAGGGAGACTCTTACTCGATCGATCTCAGAAGGGAAGAGCAGAAGACAGTTCCTCTCCAGAACAGACACTTCCTTCAAATTAACTAATATTTTCCAAAGCCACAGAAAGTAAGGAGTGAAACTGATAAGGAGGAAATTAGGGAAAGTAAAAAGCTCAGCTAAGGTGTCTGATACTTCAAGTAAATACTCTCAGCGTGGCACCATTTATGTTTCAATGAATTCGCAAGTCCAAGGTAACAATTTCTTTGCTATAAAAAAGGAGAAATGTTCTATCACTCTTTAGCAACTTAGATGTATAATATAAAGTAGAAAAGATATACACGTGGCATTCCATAAGAATTGTCTGGAAGATCTCTGATTTGTTAAATTTCAGCCAAAATATCGTAGAACTGCGGATACATTTCAGAGGACTAGAAAAACATCAGGGCACTGGCTAAAAATGGCAGGACTAATCTGATATAAGGTTGAAATTTTAAGGAATGAAATTATAGCAATGCAATTAATGCCAGCCAACTTCATATGGCATTAGACCTAGTGTGGTTTATGTTGATGACTGGC
>Ga0181612_150457_pt1 | contig 17866 bp, 13 predicted proteins | sample HoacroProtozoa21_FD_119630 | JGI IMG/M metagenome (GOLD analysis project Ga0181612, IMG submission 119630) | Hoatzin crop microbial communities from Cojedes, Venezuel. Combined Assembly of Gp0051906, Gp0051904, Gp0051908 | reverse complement strand
CTTTTTCTTTTCATGTATACACAGACAATAGTATCCTAATCAACATAGTCTTTGTAATGAAGGCAAATTTTGTGTCAAATATCGGCAAAAATCGTACTGAAATAATTTGCAGGTGCTTATAGTTTGTTCCACAAGCTGTTTTCCTCTCCCAAAAGTGAGTCACCTTTTATTTAAATGAGAAGTTATACTGGATTTTGTGCAGTATGACACACAGATTGTCTAAACCCTTAAGAAAAATATTGGTGAATTATTTTTTTGCAAGCTCAAACACTCTACAGCAAGTCCCAAAGTGAAATATTTTATTTCTTACTGTATTTTTAGGCCCCAGTACATGAATTCCAGGCCTTCTGCAGCATCCATATTATTTTAATGGAAAGTAATATTTGTATTTGGTAAGAGAAACAAACACAGCATTTAGCTGACTTATGAACAATAAGTGAGACAGGGAAGTCTGGGAAGTTTGGAAGATACAGCTTTGTAATTTAAATGTCTAATCATCTTTCACAAAGGCTAAGAAGGGTGATGCAACTTTTCATAGCACGTGTCAGAGTCCTCCCAGCCTGAACCGCCCATCAATCCGTCAGTGACGGAGACACATCCTGATAGCTCGGCTCCCATTAGTGCCGCCTTCTCTGGATGACTCCATTCTTTGCCTGATCATTAATAGAGGTCACTAAAACTTTTACATGCTATAAAAAGCTGTAGCCTTAAGAACTTCACTTAACTGCTCTAGTGTTATTCTGATCAAATAAAACAAGTGATTATTTGAAGAATTAGCTGAATAATTGCCAGTCAAACATTTTAAAGTGATTTTTCTGACATCTTGTTACATATGCATGTATCCTGTGGGTTACTGGATGCTCTGTAAGGCATTCTGTAAAACAAGGCCTCAGATGGTCTTGGGTGGATGAAGAGAAAAGGAAAAGTGGATGGGAATAAAGAAATGAAATATGAATAAATAATATTGCTAAGCATCATAAAAATAAAATGTTAATCATGCCGTAATAGTCTGTGATATTTCTTATAACAGGAGTGGCTGTACTTCACCAAGACACTGTATCTGCAGAAAAGTTACCAGATTGGCAAACCTGTTGGTAACACAGGTAGTAAGATGCAAAGCAGATTTGAAATGTAAGAGCTTTTCAGACAACGGCTGAAACCGAGGAACAGAAGTAGCACACCCTTCCTGATCACTGTTGCAAGAATTGTTTTGCCCTGTATAGCCTAACTAGAGTCTTGTTTGTGACCTCTAACCAGTAAAATTATAGGCCAGTTTTTTTCCAGCTTCATTTGCTAATGGCTGTGCCTAAATTCATATTTAGACACTTCAGCTGCCCAGTTTTCAAAGGTGCTAGAAATCTGCAGCTTTTGCTGACGTCTCTGACAGATTGACGTATTTTGATCCTGTGAAAATCGTGGTGTTTATATAGGTGCTCGAAAATTGGTTTAGATATTCTTCCTCTATCTGGCAGAATTTTGATCTGTAGCATCCTACTTCTGTACGTGGGCTCTGTGGGCAATGTCATGGAACACTAGGAGACGTTTTCCTCTGAGTTGAAAGGAAGGCCAAATATTGTGTATTTTTTAATCTGGCCCTGCAATGTTACAGTTATGATCATATCATAAGGAGAGTCTTCGTATTTTTAAACCCATTTATTTATTGCATTTTCCATAACATTAGAGCATGAGCAACTGGAAAATGCTAAAATTTTCATCTGTATCATTTTACAGAATATTTTTATTATTGTTGTTATTATTGGAACATCATCCTTTCTTTTCATGTTTCTGAGAACCACTGTAACAAGCCAGGGTACCAGAGAGTTCAACATTTATAACACAGCATTTCTATAAATAAAATCCATTGTAAATACATGGAATCTGTATTATGACACCATTGGTAGCACAGTGATGAAAACGGCGGCAGCAGAGCAAGCCAAAGAACGGCAGTCACCATCTAAAAGAGCTGAATAATGTGGAGAGCTGTAGCCTTTCTGGTTAATTGCTAAAGACTGAATAGTCTGTGGAGGTTCTGTTTGCTCCTGGTAGTTTCATCACTTGTACAGTGATACTAGAAGGTGAAGTGTCTGGCTACGTAGGGAGTTTAGGTATGAAGACATTTATCTCCTTGTCTTGTTCTGCAAGGCAAATACTGTTGGGTTTTTTCCTCACTTTACATAAAAACTACTTGGTAGTTTAGTATGCTTTCTAAGTGGAAAGGGTGCTAATGTTGATGGCACCCGCTAGTGTCACATGCACTGCATTTAGCTCAGCAGAGTCCATTTGTCCCTCTGAAAGTGTTTGGGAACCCACACATTCTCCACCACATCCAAAAGCTTCGATACCAGGTACCAAGACTTGGGATTTCAGGTGTCTCCTGCCATTCCTGTGGGAGACAGAGCTTCTTTTGCCTCCGTATCCTGTTCCTCCGGAAGGCAAAACTACTCGGTGTGCGTAGGCCCTAGGACCCAGGGCAGGAACAGAAACATCTCCACAGGCTCCAAAGGCTCCATAGGCTCTGGATAGCAGAAACTCCCTGAGCTTTTACACAGGGCAGTCCAACAGAAATAAAATCATAGACAGCTCCAATTGATATATCAGAGTCTGGCTTGCTGTTGCTAGTGGCATTAGCATTTGCTAACCTGTGCTAAGCCAATTTTGTGAGACAGTTGGGAGTTTAGCAAACCTATTTCAGATTGTATTTTGGAAGAATCTCAAGCATGGGGGAAACTGGTCATGTTCTGTTCACTGCAGCAGATGGTATCCCATTTGGTGTTTGTTAGCTTTGTTTGCAGCTCAATATTTTGTTTCTAGGGGAACTCAGTAAGTTAAATAATTTATCTCTCTAATGCATCAAGAGTCTGATCCAAAGTCTACTGAAGTCAGTGCAAAACATTTGATTAACTACCACATACACTAGACAGAATGCCAGGTCCTGTATGCTGAAGAGCATTTCAGATGCTCTCTAGTGACGACGACACAGGTCTCTGTCTTTCCATGGAGAAGTTTTTGCCTGCAAAGAAAAAAAAATTAAAATAGTGACAAAAAGCTTAGCAGTTAAGAGTGCAGGACTGTGGAGATCAGGGTGATATTCTCGCTGACCAAATGCTAAAGCTCTCTTGCTATTAAATTCCCCATTTTTAAACAAAGAATATAAATAATACCTTCCAGCTGCATTTGGAATTTAATCTGGAACCATTAGCAGGCTGCTTTGAGGGCTGCGAAGGCCCCGTAGCAGTGCTAAGCAAATAATCATTATCATTAATATTCTCATCAAGCATTCTTACTCATGATAGGATCTTGCATTACAAGGGCTAACCGCAAGCACACCACCCCTCTGCTGAGGAATTTTCAGAATGTCAGAAGCGAATTCACACCCTGATTCTGCAAAGAGCTTTGCATGAGCAGAACCATACTGCCTTCGGCAGTCCTGCTGTCCATACAGGGCTCCCAACAGCATCTGCGCATGGAGGAAACCTTTATTCCATTCTTAGAAGTATTTGAATCGTGAATAATCTAAAATAGTGTCACAGTTTAAAGAAGAAATCAACACTTTAAAGATTTTTTTGGTATTCCAATAAATATCAAATGCCTTTTCATTTTCAGCAACACTTTGCAAATTATTCGTTCGCTAGTAGGGCCTGGGAGCTGCTTTATTCTGTATTTTTATCCAAACTTCCTGTTTGTATCAGCTTTGGTCATTCAAAAAATGACTGCATGTTACCTCTACAGTGTGTCTGCATGAATTCCAGTTGTATTTTAGTCCTCCTAGTGGCCTATTATATTAACAATACCGTAATCTGTATTTTAGGCATAAGCACATGTTCTATATTACCGGTATCTCACAACAGTTTGCAGTGTTAATACTGCAGTAACACTTCTGTATTGCTAAGGTCAATAAATCTTCTAAAGCATTTGCCCAGCATATCCATTCCTGTGGCTGGCTATCACTTCATGTACACATTTCTTTATTTATAGACAAATCGTAGCAAAGCAATACAAAAAATACTACATAATCCTGTCACTGCGGGAAGCCCACTGTGGGAACAGGGGCCTGTTTCTTTGATCATTCCCAACAAAGGTTTTCTCGCAGCCAAACTGGGAGGTCAGACCCCACAGAACTGGGGTTCCCAATAAATGTTTCCACTGTGCTTCCTTTCTCTGAAGAAGCCTCCAAAGCCTTGTCCAAAGAACACCTCACATTCAAAGAGGGGACTTTCACAGCCCAGACAGACTCAGCACAAATGTTGACTGGCCTTGGAGATCCTGTTAGCTGCTTAACCTGAACCTTGCTGGTGTCCAGGGAAGGCCAAGGTGGGAAGGCAAAGGTCTGTCCAGGACACTTGTGCTTGACACCTTTCTGTTTTAGGCTGTGCCCCTCACAGTGAGTTTGCAACCACTAATGCCTCCTACCAGATCCACGTGAGAGACAATCTGTGTGCCTGGCTGAACCACAAAGTAGGACAGAGGTTCTCATGACCAAAAACAGAGGTACCCGTGTCTATAAGATGAAGCAAACAAATCTAAACCCATAAATTAACTAAAATTCCCCTTGGGTCACAGTCAAATGATATGTGTATTAATCAAAATGTATATCACTGCTTTAATTTTGTGAAGAGGCAAGCTGAATACTTCAGAAATCTCCTGGCTGTAGAAACTTCCATCTGCATCTCCAGCAGTGGTCAGCTTGGTGCCTGGCATTACGCTAGTTAATTCACAGTGATTCTTTCTGATCATCCTTTAGAGCTGGGCAAAGGAATATCATCTGCAATCTGCATTTATGACATGGATTGCCTATTCCCTGCATGTAGCCCTGTCTCTCTCATTTCCTTTTGGATTAAGCCACACAGTTACTGCGTCGCAGCCCAGAACTGCATCCTGGAGTTGTCTAGTAAACGTGAGAATGGTTACAATCTGTATTGTTCCATCAAGATATATTTTAGTCGACTGGCTAAATTATTAAATGTAATCTTAGCCTGTTTCTGTTCATGGTATTGTCACCACAAGCACAGGCACAGTGCTTTCTCCTGGTAACCATGGTGGGCACCCCACATGACATGGGCTCTCTCGGGTACCAGGCATACTGCAGTGCTTGAGCACCAGGTACTCCATAATCCATAAACCAAAGCCTGTTCCTTGACCCCGGTCTCTCATGAGACAAGTGAGATTGCCGAAGCACAGTTGTTATCATTGTGCAAGTCTTGTTTCTGATGGGTGCAGGCAGGATGGCTTATGTGTTCTGTAAACACACAGTGGGTGTTTGGAGAGTGTGAATGGGTGGCCCTTGCGGTGGCAGTGGTCACGCAAAACTGCAGCAGTTGCGGAGGTGGGATCAGGGGAGGAAACAAAGAGGACATGACACCTTTCTCTGGTGCTCTTTCAGTACCAGGAGCATGTCAGTGCGGTATGGACAGCACAGGAGTCACAGCGGTGGAGTAATACTTGAAAGATGAAGCAGAAAATCTTTGTAGCGTAACTGATGGGTAACACTGAAATGAGGCCTTGCAAATAGACGCAGCCGAGAACTCAGCTTGACTGGTCTCTGAGGTGTCTTGCTTGCCTCAGACCGTGCTTCCCGGTTCTGCCATTTTTGGCACACTCCTTTATCCTTCCTTGTATAAATGGCGGGGAAGTAGTTCTTGCTCTCCTCATGGGTTGTGCCACATCCTACCGCGTGCCGTGGTCTTTGCTCCTTTGCTGTCTCAGTTTCTTCGCTTGCTCAGCAGATGTTTCTATGGTTCCTCTTCAGCTTTTAGCGGGAGGCACCCAGGTGACGGCTGTAGCACCTTCTTGCAGTGGACTTCTGTTCCATGAGGATAAACATAGGCTTGGGTCACAGAACGAGTTCCTGAGCCAGCAGCCCCTCGCGCTGGGCGCGTTCCTGTGGCCACGTGCACGAGAAGATTGGTAACGCTCCTCTCCTCTTCGGCAGCTGGCGTGGGGAAGCCAGGCAGGCAGGCACCTGCAGCAGCTCCCCATGCTTCCGCAGGGAATCTGGGAGCTCCTGCCAGTGGCCCTGAGTTAACGGACATGTCCTCAAGCACAGCTGAAACTCAGCCATGAATTTCTCAGCGTTTAAATTACTTTTTTTCACTTGATTATCTTCCAACAGTTTTTTTAATTCTTGATTAATTTTTGGTTGGCTATTTAATACGTTGTTTGGTTAGCTAATTCATGTAGCTGTTTATAATTGCTGTCTTACTATAAAATCATCTTAATAGAAGGTTTGTTGGGGTTTTTTTTGTTTTCTTTCCAGTAGAATAACAAGTTATTTTATTATTCAAACAAGCCTTACGTCCTGCTGTTTTCAATAAGATTTTTAATAAATATGTAAATTTAAAAATTAATTTACTGCATACATTTGGCAGCATGATTCTTGAACTGACAAAAGTTTGATGGATTGTAAAATTATCCTCCATAAAAATCATCAGTCATAGTAAACAGAATTTATCAACCTCTGGTAATTTTACAGCTTTTACTTCATCTTATCTTCTGTTAGGAACTCACTTAAAATTGATTATAATATAGTATGTTTCTAGAACCGTAATTCATTCACAGATTAATTAGATTTTAGGTTAATATCCCATCATGGTATAGGACATGAGCCAGCAGTGTTTTCCAGTTGTTACAGAACCGCAGTAGAGAAACCTTGATTACTGTTCCCATGTGGTTTAACCGCCAAGACTAATCACTAATCAAATTCAAACGACATAAAATGGAACATCCTTCATAGCATTTATTTTCTAGCTGACTTATACTATAGGCTCTTTATTGATGCAGCTTGGTGTACTGAAATGAACTAAAAATTGCAAGAGAGGATTTCTGTTTCTACTTTAATTTGGTTCTGCAGCCCATATCTGAAACACTTGCTCAGATTTCTGTGCGTGTCATGTCTCTGTCCCTCAAAATCCTCTGCTCTACAGCAAAGATGGATTGTTTGCATAAATTCAGAAAGTGCATGTAAATAACTGTACTGTTATGTAGGATTTGATGGCAGATGAACTTCAACATAGGTTTGCATTCTGCAGTTCTTGCTTTGCTTGAATCAGTACTGAAAATTGTGCAGATCGTAGTGTCAGCTGAAGAGGTGGCAACTGCAGTAATGTGACCAGCATCATTATTTGCATCTGTCCTGTCCCAGCTTCTCAGATTGCAAAGGAACTTTTGGAGTCTCATTGCACAGGGTCAGGAAATCGTGTGCATGTAGTTGAGGCTGCAGCAGGGTTACTGGGAAGGCCCCTGCGCCTCTGGGAGCACTTGCCAGTGCAACGCGTGGCACCATCGCCCAGCTGCATCCTCTAAGCCGCGCTTGGGCAAGGCGGCATCCGCAGCCCTAGAGAGGAGGGCACACCGGGTGGGCTTCATTAGTGCCTTCCACAGGCCAGGTGTCGCAGAACGGGAAAGAAAGGGCAGTGGGTTTTGGTTAGATTCATTAGAGGTGAAAAATCTCTGATATGTAGAGAGTTCATTAAAATCTGGAGTGTGAAGGAAAGTTACAGTTTCAGGCTCCTAAAATAATCTGTTTTGTTGGGGTGGGGTTTAAGCATGCTAATTCTGATTTATTTTTTTTTTAAGAACAAAGAAAATCACAGAATCATAGCATCGTACCGTAGTCCGGGTTGGAAGGGAGCTTTGAAGGTCATCTGGTCCAACCACCCCTGCAACAAGCAGGGACATCTTCAAATCTTGCTTCCGAATGTGAAAATTATTGCCTCTGTATTTCTGCGTGGTGAAAGCTTGGAAAGAAGTGTCATTTGATGTGTGTGCGCCATATACGCCAACATGGAGGCTCCCTCTGTGGTGTCTAAATGTGCAGTCACGCACGGGTGGACTGATGGGTCTGGAAAGATTGTTTGTCTCTTCCCAGCTGTCCTCCGCAGAGGCTGAAAATGAGAAAACTTTGCTGTGGAGCTCACTCCTTTGTTTAAATGACCGCTGTGAATTATCTTTGAAACTTGTAAGGGACTTTCCCTTTCTTTCCTCTGCAGGTCTTCCAGCAGAGGTTCATCCTCTTTGAACTCCCCTGCAGCCAGTGCAGCCCTCTTAGTGCATACAACAAGCCCATTTTCATAGCTGGGAGAATTATTTGTACGTGGTTTCTTCATACTGCTGATTTGCTCTGGATGCTGCCACGTAGCATTGCTCCTTCTCTGTCCACTGCTGCTGTCTTTTTGCCCTTAACTGGTATACCTTTTGCCTCAGCTGATATACCTCGGACAGTCACAGGCTAACCTGAAGTGAATCTAGTCCAGTACTCAAAAGAGAGGATTACTAGTGTGGAAAATCATTACCCACTGCCAATTACCATTTGCAGTACAGTCTTGAAGTGCAATTCCGTTTTCCATCAGTATGCTGGGTGACTGACACACAAGACATTACAGGCCAGGAACTCAGACATCACTGGAGAGTGAGAGGATAAGTGTCTTTGTAATTACCAAAATAAATAGTCTTGTTCAAAAAGGCCAAAGGTGGAAGATGAAGACAGGTAAGAACACAGCTAATACTTAGGAACAGTAGTCTGAGAATAGTTCAGCCATACGGAAAAATGACCCTGATTACTGAAAATGTGAGATTATATGTTGTATGAGTACGATCCTGCATTTACTGAGTTTGAGAGGAATTTTTTGCTGTGGTCTGATATGGGATCGAATGTGTCTTTTTAAAAACACATTTTGTGTTAGATTTAAAAAATCTGTCTTGAACAGTACTTCTTTCTGCTTCTTGATTCAATTCTGAGTAAGTATCTCAATTTAAACAAAAAACAAAAAGAAATCCTCCAAACCTCCAATCTAGGATAAAATTGTAGCCCTTTTTTCAAAAAGCCCCTTCTTTACTGAAACAATCAGCCATACTTTCATCAAGGTAAGGACAACTGCTTCCATTCCATAGGACAAACCTCTGTATACTTAAATGCTGTGTGGTGAAATACAGTCTGATGAAGACTGAAACGGTGAAGTTACTTAGGACTTAGTTCCAGCACCGTTTGGTAGGTTATCACTGGCAACATAACCCTCAACATTATTCTGTCAAGGAATGGTATTTAGCTTCAAGTGGTTAAGTTGTGTTCAGTAACTTTGTCAGAAATCTTATCTTTCAGTATGATTTTTTTCACTGTGCTTTTTTTTCCCATCACTAGAAAGTGAGAACACTTTCAGCTCCCGCTACAAGTAAAGCTGAAAGGATCTCTGAGAAGTAAAGTGTATCCAGTGTGTGTCTTGTTCATTTTCAGTCTGTCGGGTTCTAAAAACTGAGTATCAACTTCCTTTCTCACCATGGATATTTCTTCCTTAATGCCTTGTGATGAGCCGCTGATTACTGCAAGCGTTGCTTTTAGTGGGTAGATTCCCTCTGGGAGAAGCAAAATTGGTGATTCCGCCGGTATGAACGGAGTGAGGCTCTGTGTTACCTTCTGGAGAAAGCACTGCTGTTTGATTGCTTTTTTTTTAATAACTCCCCTCAACACACTTGACTGAGCGCCTGCGTTGTGACCATTTTCCAAGGTATTGCCACTTAGAATTAGAGTTTCTTATTCAGTTTTACATAAACTTTGTTGACGCGTAGTCAAGGCATCCAGTGGCCGTTCTGAGGCAGTACGATAAAACAACCAGATTTGTGGCTTTCACTTCATAACTGAGCAGAAGGTAAAAAGCTAGATTTACCTGACCTGGAAACTGGGACCTGAAAAATCTCGTTTATTAAATTATGCAGAAGCTCAAAGAGGGTTGGTATATACCTAATCAGGTCAGTATATACCTAATCAGGTCAAACAGTCTTGTCATATGAACACAATAATCATACACTTTGTAAATTATGAGGATGGTATTCTTGGCATTAGAATGCTGAATGTACCTAGTCATCTCATCATTTTATGAAAATTATGCTTTTGAAAGCAGAAGGCTCAGTTCACTAAACGATCTTTTATCTCCTAAACCACGCAAGAATTCAAGCTATAGACAATGTAAGTCTGACTTCCTCGGTCGCCTGTTCATTAAGCGGTAGCTGGTTTGTCCAGATCTGCAGTTACGAATCATACACAGTTCATGCCAATCAGCTTTATTTCCTCTAAGGTAATTTAGTTACAATTCAGGATCATCAGAAATGCTGTCCTTGTGATACTCAAATACATTTGTAGATTGTTACACTCTCAGATACAGTAGGCAAGCTTTGGCTCTGTGGTCATTACCCATAAGGCCAGAAGTGGATGGTACGTACCTCTGTATATCTGGCTTCCCTATGAACTGCTGAACAGACCAATGAACTTAAAAATGCTTCATATCAATGCATTTTTTCCCAAGAAAAGAAACTGGCACTTACTGTTGATCTTGAAAATCTGATGCTGTGTCTGTGAGAATGTCATTGTCTGCTACAGCAATATAATCGTGGGATTTCTGCTCAAGTAGAAAAAAGAAAAGTGATTCGTGCTTTCAAAAATTATTTTACTGTCAGTCCAGAAAATAGATGAAAGCTTCTGACAATATACATGGGAGAGCAAGGCTTATCTTATTATTTAAGGTTATGCTTTAAAGAGAAAGAAGTTCAAATATCACCTTTTCAGCTCAGCTGTAATACAGCAGGGGTCGTGCAGTTACAGCTTTCACCTTTGTAGTTTCCTGGATGTGACTGTACAGCTATTTTCACGGCAGAGCATTACCTGTCCACCTGATGTTAAATGAGCTCCGGCGATGGTTCGCTTTCCGCAGAGAGCCTGCCACTGCGTTCTGTCCTGGCTAGCTGATAGAAAGCTGCTACCTGGCAGCTCAACATCAGCCCTTTTCGCGTTACACCTTTCTACTGCAAGCTGGTCATGTAACGCCACTGAATTCAGTGGGAAGTTACTTCTGATTACACCAGTACGTCTCTGATCAGAACACCGCTCTGTATCTCAGTACAGCTATTTTACAAGAAGCTGTGAACATATTAAAAATGTCCTACTGAACAGGTTATATGTGAGCAACCTGTGTAATGCTGCGACTGCGTATCCCGCTTAGACCCATTGTGTCATAAATACAAAGCAATTACAGGACTAGAGAATGTCTAAATTGGTAAAACTCTGAATTTAAAATGAGAAGCAGCGGCATTCTAGGATCAAGTTGACCTTGAACATACGCAGACAAAGTAACCAATAGTTTTTAACAAGGTGAAAATCTAGAGAATTGTCTTCCCTCACAATAAAGTTTTAAATAATAACAAAACCAAAAAAAAAGTGAACATACTTTGTATCTCCTGTTAGAGATCAGATCTGAAGTGAAAGGCCTTGAGTTATACAATTAAGTATTGATTTTGTTGATCTATATTTAATTCTCACAGCAATTTAGTTGGTTTTACCCAATAGTGTTTTGCAGATATACTTCACTTGAAGCAATGCCCTTCTTGCTTTTTCGTTAATCTAAAACCTAAATTGCCCAGTGCATGAGAGACATTAAATAAAGTTCATTTCATTCTTGTGTGTAACTGACTCTGAGCCCTTTAAAGTGCTGGTTAACTAAACTTAGACAGCTGGAAAATACATTTATCCTGCAGAATGGTTCATTGCTGATTCTGGGCTCTGACATGCCTTATAAGCATAGCCTGACCTCCAGGCAGTTGGAGCTTCTGCGTGTTACCGTGCAGGAGAAGCGGGCTGGCTTTGCCTTCCTTGCTGCGTGCCAGCGGTGGGTCCCTCCAGCCTGTGAGCCAGCCCGTCCCGCCCTGCTCCTTCCCGCTGGGCCCGCAGGCTCTCTGTGCCCTGCGGAACAGCTGCAGCTGTGGCTGGGCCTCGGTCACACAGCACCGAAAATGCATTCCCGCCACACGTAACCCCTCATTTTTTAATTTTTTTAAAAAATCTAGTGTGATGTATTCGTGTAGAAATAACACCTATTTATAATGTATCAGTGTAACTGCAGGCTAGTTTTGTTTTCCTAATTTGCTGTGCTTGAAGTGACATGCCAGATTTTATTATATCACTAATGGGCTGTAGTTATTCCCTTTAGGATGCTGCCAACAAGGAAACATTATTCTGATTCATGACTCATGAGTTATTTCAAAGCGGTGTGACTCGTGATGAATGTCTGTATTATGTCAGGTAGAGTTTCTGCTCTTCTGACAACTCGTCACTGCGCTCAGGTGGTATAGAGCACCCCGTACGGACTAGCTAAGGAACTCTGCGGTGGGAAGCTACCCACTTACACAGGGTAGAACAATGAATGCTCTCCATACCCTCAGGCTGTAACGAGACGGATTTTTCTATACAAAAATATAGTTAGTAGAAGTAAAACAAGCTGTACATTGATCTGCTTAAGGATGATGGGCGAATGCTTTTACAGAGGCATTGTGATTTTCACAGTCCTTTTTTTTAATTTTTGCTTCGACCAAAATCTGTGACTACATCTTTTTGTCTTTTCCCTTAAGCTAACACTTAGGAAAACATACAAGCGACCACACCAAATGCAGCAGGCGCCTTCTTTATTCATAGAACAGATGCAGAACAGTCAGCAGCAAAGTCAACACCTTCAGGCTGAAATGGCTTTAAGCGTTACTCCTGAGAAGAATCCTGCCTGAGAGCAAGCGCGTAGTGTTGGTCCCATCTTAGCTCTGCTAGCAACGCGGAACAAAACCACCAAGTCCTTTTTTCCCCTGTGGTGATAAAAGCACCTGCTCATTATGCAGAAAGTCGCTCCTAATGTAGGAAAGGCTTGACCGGAGCCTGTGACCTAGAGGTTAGGTGCTCTGTGCCATTACCAAATCTCACCCAGTTCTCGTGGGTACAAAACGCTTCTGATCTGCTGCCAAACGTTCTTATCTGCAGAAAAAGCTACTGATTCATATTAGTGTGTCTCTCGAATGTGTTAATGAACTAATTGCTTTAAAATGCACAATACTGGCGTCTTTGGGCTAACCCTTGTTCTTTGTTGTATCTGTGACTACTGAAGTCGGTAACAAATCTACATGAACAAAACTGAAGACACTGCTTAACTACATGCACGATTTATCAAACAAATTCTAATAATAGTGGCTTTGGTTTTGCCTTTTGATTAATCTAGCAGCTGTTGTGACTGCCATGAAAAAATAAGAAACTTAATTAAGGGTGAATCTAAATAAATACTCTTCGGTAATTTTTTCCAAATTGTGTCTCTAGTAACTACAGAAAAAATTCTTAAAGAACTTGGGGTAACATTTGTCCTGACACACCAAGTTTAAAGAAATGGTCAGTGACTTTTCAACTCTAGGAATGTACATGATTTAGTTACCGTGGGAGAAGGATTTGTTGATTATGCGGATTCTTATATTAATATCTCTGCTTAAAGTTTCCTTTATTTTTGTGTATGGAGCTCAGGCTGTGAATGAGTCTTCTTCTGTGTGCCAAGACTAGAATATCATATTTTAAATTTCTAACTACAAATATATTTTTATTCCATATATGATTTAACAGAAAATTGAACAGATTTAAGTGCAGTCGTACTAATAAAATCATGAGATAAGATCATGTTGTACAGACTGTACATCTGATATCTGACATTTCTAGAATATCAGTTCCCTACCAAAATTCTCATCCAGATGACCCCACATTCTTAACCGATTATAAAATTAGCAATAGGTGGCCTGCAACAGTGTATTGTAGCCATCTAAATCAAATGAAAAAACTCAAAGTATTTCTTTCCACAGCACATGAGCATTACCTTTACATACTTGCAAACTATTGCAGTAATTTGTTAAAGAAAGGAAAAGATATATATATATATATATATACTGTTTGTTTTTTTTTTCCAAAAGGATGTGACTGGGCATTAGGACATCTCAAAGGGACAATTGTGTGTCAAAAAAATATCCATAACATTTCTGAATTCTGTCGCTATTTTAGTAACAAATTTTGGTACAACAACGTTCAGAATTAGTTTTTCCTTTAATTCTTGATGTGTCGTAGATGTCCTATTCACTACTCCACGTATCTTTTGCCATGTGGTTTCACTGACAGGCTTCACTTCGATTCATTTCAATTTCGATTCAAAGATTTTACTTAAAATTTGTAGAGAATACTTCTGTTCCCTGCAGCTTCTCAAATACGTTGTATAAACTGTTAGCCTTATATTAAATGGCAAACTAGGGTGTGATTAAAGTGGGATTGTAGTCTAGGTTGTGCTTGTAGGCTGTAATAAATTATTGATGCCACATATATGCAGAACATACCAGTGAATTCCCCCCAGTCTGTCCTGTGGTTGAAGTCTATCCTTCAGCCAGCCGAAGGCCCTGCTCTTGCTTTGATGCCTCCTCTGGCCTGCTCTGGGCAGCCGATGCTCCAGGTGCCTGTGCCCCTCCTACCCAGGAGCTGAGACCGGCTCCCGCTGAGTCAAGGCAAGTTTTGTCCTAGACCTTACTGGCACCAGGATTGACTTCTGGGAGCCCCGAGTCTCTGCTGAGCAGCCACATTCAATTTATCTAAGGAAAAGCTATGAACTGGGAAAACTATGCGCAAAGAAAAATCGTTTAGTCTGTCATACAATGAAGTATTTTAGGTGTAGTACTCTGAAGAGCAAAAAGTGCTAATACGAATGTTGTTGATGCCATGTCTGAGACTTTTCTCATCTGGTCTACAGAGACGTGAAACAACTGTTTCAATAATACTGTGTAATATTTTAAATGAGGGCAAAGGGAAGAGCATTTCAAGCTGAAATTGTGGATAATTTCTATTCAGGAGTCATAAAATTGTGTTTGTTCCTGTACCAAGGGTTATCTTCCTTTGTTTCAGAAAACATTGTAATTATAGATATTGAAGACCTTAGTTTTAGCTGTCATCTAAAGTCAGAATCTAACATAACATCTCCGAAAACCTTTTAAACTGAAGATTAATTAATGAACCAAACAGAAAATTTTCATTTACAAAGACCTGAGCATCTCCTGATGCTTTGCCTAAGTTCGTTTGAAATGTTTGATAAAAATACTAACCTAATCCAGGCATCGTTAGCTTATGAAATATGACAGGATTGCAGCATAAACAGTCATTGGACTGGCATTTCGATTTTTATCTAACTAGCCATAAAAGCAAGCAATCAAATGATGTAACCATATGTTTTCCTCTTGCCCAAGATTTCCAAGGATAAGCAGCACAGCATGCACAACACTTGACTTTTTAAAAAAAAATTTTAATGACCCTTTACAACTGCGTGTGTGATGTCCCACATCATCCATGCGTCTGGCCGTGCTGGGTTTTCAGTGGGCTTAAAATACCATTTCATTTTCTGTCTAAACCTACCTATTAATGTCTTGGATTGACAGCAATTTGCTGATTCAGTCTTTGCTATCGGATGGTGATACCAAAAATGAGAAGTGGCTTGGACCCTGACAGTGTATCTCAGAATGCTTGCATCCTGCCTCTCCGAGAGTCCTGTGAAAGGTGGAACGTTGTCTCCCATTTCTGTGACCATATTACCTGCAGGAGGGGTTAGTGACGCAGGTTTCGGAACGCCCTGGGTGTGAACGGCAGGTCATTTTTATCGAACTGCTCCCTGCGCAGTTCCCTGACTATTCCTTGGTCAGGTCTCTGAAAATACCAGCAGCTAACAGAGGAATAAAATTACTCTTGCGTAATCCTATGGCGTGCTTTTAATATAACGTGCTCATACGTCGTCCGGTGTTCCTGCAGAATTGCACCCTTCTCCGAGCAGGCCTGGCCAGTACCGGGTTGATTCTGCTCTGCGGGGACTGGCCCGGTTCAGTACAATTTCCTGTCTTGTTGCTTCCTCGTCTATTAGAGAGGGTTTGGGGTTGTGGAAATCCATCGGCTGGCATCTGTAATTTATGGAAAACGCTATTTTCTCCTCAGAACGTGTCTGTGCCCCCTTTCTTTTTTAGCAGACTCCAAGCTCTGCTTAAACAAATCGCCGTTTAAACATCCCCCCCAGAGTATTCGTGAAGGAGAAGATGCAAATTGCTGTGAAGGTGCGGAGATGCTTAGCACACGCGCGCCCAGGACCTGCTGTTGGATGGCACTTCGCTGTTTCGTAAATGGAATCCTGTTTGTCTGAGCAGAATCATTAGATCATGGTTTGTCCTCAAATGGACATTAATGTTGTATTTCATTTTAACAGATACTTAAGCATCTAGCAATCTATTTCCTTTAACCCTGTGAACTTTGGAGGGACGGTAATTAATGGTGTACAGTAGGATAACTTTATTTTTGTAAGAAATATGTTTCTAATATTTCCCTCACTTATTACAGAAATGGAAGCAAACTGAAGAAACAAAAGAAGATTCCCAGAATAGATTATCTAAAATTTCCCTGGAGTCTCTCAATAAATTCAACAGCAATAACGTACTGTTATTAGAAAAAGAGAAGAACTGTCTGAACAAGGTTGAAGGACAAAAGGAAGGAAATGGAAGGAGAGAAGCAGCTTCCTTAAATAGCTCAGGTGGGCACGACGTGGACAATTTAGAATCCCTGAGCGATTCTCTGTACGACAGCTTCTCCTCCTGCGCCAGCCAAGGCTCGAACGACGTGTAAGGACACGTCCCAGTGGGCTGGGGCCGCGGCACGCAGCGGGGCCGGAGGCGAGCGGGGAGCGAGGGGGACGAGGCAGCTGCTGAGCGCTCTGGCTCGGGATCGCTCTCCTGGCGGCGGGGGGCTCCGGCTCTTCGCCACGCAGCAATAAGGAAGGCAGGACAGCGGTTGTCGTGGTGCGTGAGAGTCGACGCCGAACACAACGAACGGCGACACAGGAAAAAAAAAAGTCTTAATTTTTGCACTTTTGTGAATATTTGTACAGTTGTAAATATCTTGGGAAAATATATTTGTAGGGATAAATGACAGCAATAAATACTAAATTGGTGCTATGCTCCTGTAATGGCAGATTACTAACTTAAAGAAATTGATGTTAATATTAACAAGAAAAGTTGGTAGATTTTTTTAAAAAGATTTATAATTGTTCTAGTCTTAAAACTGTACGTAGAGACACTGCGTTACCATAAACCTGAGCCTGCCAAATTGTCTGTAATAAACTTCCGCGGACTCCCTTCTACGACACATATTTTATTGTTCACTCTTAGAGGCGTTCGAGGGAAACGTGCATTCCAGCTACTGCAGCTGCCCAGCCGGCCTGTTACTTCGGAAGGGTTCTGACTTCTGAGGTGGCGAGAAGATGAGCAGAGTGAACGGCCTGGTGGTGCCGGCGCTGACTGCGTCGTCACACACGTGCCTGCTGGAGGGGTCAGGGCCAGAGCAGTTCGCGGCTGGCGCGAGCGGGAGCCTTGTAGGAGCGAGCACTACACGCACCGCCCCGCTGGTGGCTCCGCCGTTTCTCCGCTGACACCTCCTTGGCGCTCACTTCCCATCGATTTCTGAATGTACCGTGGTGCATCCCCTTCTGCAGTCCCCGTTGGGTCCGAATTACACTGTAAACGCTGAAGTAGCTTCTAAAAATCGAAGCCCAACTCCTGTTCGTGTCATGGCTAAGGATGTTGGTGCTAACTGGCACCAGTTCAAACGCGGCTGGGAGCAGGGGATCGGCCTGTGTTGGCTGGTCTTGGTTTTTCTACAAAAGGTTGTTTGTATGTAAGGGAAAGTCTATTTCAAAGGTTCTGTGTATTTTTTCTAGATGTGAAGTATTTATAACTGCTTTTTGTACAGCAATATGTAAACCAGATATATTTGGGATATTTCTAGACCCTGCAGTTTCTTTAGCACATGCCTGTTAATCTTTGAAATATCGTATGAGCAGTGTTACGATTTTGTGCAATTTGTTACATTTTAAGTCGTTTCCGCCATAAACTTGCATCGTCTTTTTCAGCTGTTAAGAAATTTTCCTTGAAACACCTTTTGTAAATAAAACTTCTCTTGCATACGCGTGCTTGAAGAGGGTTTGCAGGAGGGCAGGGCGTGACGGCGCTGTTGGCACGG
>Ga0181612_136562_pt1 | contig 17866 bp, 24 predicted proteins | sample HoacroProtozoa21_FD_119630 | JGI IMG/M metagenome (GOLD analysis project Ga0181612, IMG submission 119630) | Hoatzin crop microbial communities from Cojedes, Venezuel. Combined Assembly of Gp0051906, Gp0051904, Gp0051908 | reverse complement strand
GCAGATATGTTTCTGTGCTAGAGGTTTCAGAGGGCACCAGAAGGCTTGGTCCAACAAGTGTGGGATGTTGGACAGGGTCGGTTTTCAAATTACCCCAGAGTAAGGTTGGAAGGACCCGCATCATCCCTTCATCTAATTTCAATACCCAGGGAGAAGAAAAAAAAAAAAAAAAAAAAAAAGAATGGATGGACATCCAGGAGTGAGAAATTGCGGAGACTTGCAAGCATAACACCCAGATGGATCCCTGATGAAGAAGGCTGTGTATCTAACCCAGCCAGGACACCTGCAGAGGTTGGAGAGCACAGACTGTTAGCGGCATACTGAGACAAGGAACCTAAGGGACGAGGAATCAGGGCAACTTGTGCAGTATATGAGATGGGACACCATGAAATTACCCTCATTTCCTGCTGAGACTCCTGGCCTGAGCCCACCTCTGAGCCTCGCACTTGCTGGAAACTGGTGCAGGGATACACTGTGCCCACGGGGTTCTTCTCATTAAAAGCGAGTAACACTGTTCTGCCACTTTGTGTAGGCATTTCATGAGGTTGTTGAGCTACTTCAATTGTGCGATGCTTTCCTCTTCGAGCACCTCAGCATGCACTCAACAGAGCTGCTGACCCTCCAATAGACTTCTCCTGGCTCAACTCATGTATAAACCATGGTACTGCCCTGTAATGTTTAACCCAGAAAAATGATGACTGAAAGACATGTGATAGCTCTCTATAAATATTATGGGGAGAAAGAGAGGGAGGGAAGGGTAAACATCAGCATGGGATCTTGTTATTTAAACTATAGGCTAGTGTTGGCACAAGAGCAAATGGGATAAACTATTTATGAACATATTTTGAGTAGAAATTGGGAAAACTGCTGAAGCCATCAGAAGATCAGGGTGGCTGTAGAAAAGCCTCCCAAGAGGAGCAGGGAGGGGTTGGCTCAGAGCCTTTTCGCTGTTTCTGAAAGAAAGCCTCTTTCATAAGAGAAAGAGAGCTTCTTTTGGGTTGTGCAGGTCACTCTGCTCCCGGGACAAGGAGGGAGGATCCCACAACCTGGGGGTCCACAAGGGAGGAGCTACACCATGCCCTTTTGCCTCCTCATCCCTCTGCCCTTCTCAGGTACCATCACTGCCCTAGAAGGCTTATGGTGTGCCTTGCAGCGGGGCTCAAAATATTCCTCTGGAAAGGTGGCAAAAGTCTTCTGGGGGACCAGCACTCCTGGAATTACCATGTCTGAACATGACACTTTCCTTCTGTATGCAGCAGTTGATTTTCTTTCCTTCAGAAATAGGAAATTTTTTTCCTATTAGCAACAACTAGAAACCACTCTCCTCTAAGCTGGGCCTTCTATTCAATCAGGACAAGCAAAATTATTTTAAATTCTGAAACTCTTTGCTGGGAAAGGGTCCCCTGAAATGCAGGTGGGTGCAGCAGCAAGGGACAGAGGTGGTGGTCACTTTGTGAGAGAGGAGTAGGGCTGGAGCCACCAGCAGTGTCACCCAGGACGGGGTGGAAATCACTACCAAGGAGCTATTCGGGTTTGGTATGAGGCACTGTGGTGATGGTGATGGGAGGAGAGACCAGGGGTGCCCCATACGGCATGGCATTGACCCTGAAGGACATGACTGGAGGTGGCTCTTACACCACTGATGTGGCCAGACGGAGTGTCCCCAGACAAGGACAGGAATAAGATGAAAGGCCTGAGTCTCTTCCCAAACACTGGTTACCTGACAGCATGAGGCACCATGCCACAGACACTAGGGGTGCAAAATCCTGTCCCTGTATGCTCCTGCCTGAGCTTTGCATGGAAGACATGTTCTCATCTCTTGGTAGGTCCCAGCATTGAATAAGTGCATCAAATATCTGCAGCAGCAGCTACAACAAACCCTTTGCCCAGAAGGTGCGCTCCAAACTGGACGGCCTCAGAGAGCCCCCTGTCCTCCCTCACTCTTGCACCATGCCTGCCCCTGTTCCTCCATCTCCTTCACCTTTCTTTCTGTACTCTCTTGGTCTACCTTCCTGAGAAGCTGGTACAGCTGGGATAGATGCCAGCTCTGCTTTGGGCTGGTCTGAGCTTTCTCCTGACCTGCAGCTGATGGATCCATGGAGAGGTTCCACTGATCCTGCATCCACCTCCCAGCAGGCTTGACTCTGATATTGCTATGCGTGGTACAACCGACAGGTCATCTCCCAGCTTCAGAGAACCCAGTCCTGAATTGACAGAAGTGCCTGTGAACCAGAACCAAACCAAAAGACTGTGTTTGTATTTACGTGTTTTTTTCCAGCAACATATGTTTAGCAGCAGATGCTTCCTATGGGAACGTGACCAAAGTAGGGATGCCTTTGCCTGGCCCCTTTTCCACACTGTGAAGACCCAAGGGGAAAATGCAGAGCAAACATTTGTTTTCAGAGGTTCAGGAAGCTGAATTTCCACCCTGACAGCCCCTTCGCCCTGCACAGAAAGTCTCTCTGTGTTTGAAAAGATCTGTTCTTACCAGCTCTGGTGTATAAACAACTGTGTCCTCTTGCCAGCCTGCATTTCTCTTGTAGCAAAACTCATATACATATCATATACAAATGAGGTGTAGCCTAGGATTTTTTTGATTAGTTCCCAAAGCAGCCTGAAGTGCTGAAAACATTGCACAGCTTTGAACTAGTGAATGAAAGAGTCAGAGGAGTTCCTGAAGTTTCCCCAGAGCCTGAATTTTGGACATCTATTACTTAAAAGTGCTTTTAGACGTGAAGAATTTGCTAGCTTTTCCTAATAAAAGCTTGATAACACCTTTTAACTGGACCAGGCCCCGGCCCCTGAATCCTGAGATCACCAGGAACTCCAAAGCAGAAGGTACTTGTGGGGGTGAAGCTCCTCCCCAGTCCAGGAGAACGTCATCCATGGGCTGGTGTCCCACTCCCCATATGGATCCACTTCCACTTTTCCTCTTCCTTCTCCTGATCATGTTTAAACACAGAAGTTGGAGGCATGGTATGTGCTAGTGTGTACCAGTATGGGTGACTGGAGGAGATGGACAGGGGTGGAAAATTCAGCCTCCCGTGTCCAGATCCTAGACAGCCTCTTGGGCATCTCTGGAGTTTGTCCAGATGACTTCGTTGTCTCTGGAGTTTGCAACCATGTGCTGCAGCTAAACCATGCACTCTGGGCTAAAGACACGAAACTCTTCTGCACCCTGCTTGGTAAAACATCTTGGAGCAGCATGTAACCTGTTACAGCCATCAGTCTACATCTGCATTTCCCTGCAAGCAGTGCCTGGATCTCCTACCACACACACGTGCTATGTCTTACTGGCTGCAGAAACAACTCTACTGGAAGGAAAAAAAGGATTCTCTGATTCTGCCTGTGCCACAGTGGCATCAGCTCCAGGGCAGGGCCTCCAGCAGTGAGCTGCAGCCATGAGAAACGCTGAGTGGACTGTTAGTGCTAAGAACATCTCCTCCCTCGGCAAAAGGAGCCTGGCTTTTGTCACTTCCTATTTCTCAGCTTTCAAACACTGGACGTTCGTCTTTGCAGTCTCCAGCCTTATCCTGCTGCCTCCTTCATGCTCCCCATTGCCACCTCCAAACAGGAACCAGCACTTCCATGCAGCTGACCTAGCAGGCGGTGTCAGCAGGTCTTTTTCCCTCCATCCAAGCATGCCTGTGCCCAGCCCTGTCTCTTGGGGATTTTTTCAGCCGGTGCAATTGCCCAGTGTACAAGCAAGCATCAGGAGCAGGGTTTGTCAAACTAAACGTGCTCTTCTGTGGAGCTCCTGAGTGTTAGATGACAATGCTGCAGCTTGTCAGCTGAACTGCGACAGAGCTCCTCAAGAAGGTAAACCCTGCAGGCAATCTGGAGGCAGGAGTGCTGCTGGAAGAGAGGACAGTGTGGGATTACACAAAGACCCTCCTGCAGAAGCAATTCATGAGCAGAGCTGCACTTTCCATGGTCTGGATGGGTTTTCCTGCTTGGTTTGGGGTTCCTGTGGTGGATATAAAAGGCCACTTCCCTGTGATGACTTCATCTGTGCAAGGGGGCTTTGCTGGTATAATGTGGCAGTATTTGTGTACCAGCAAGACACTCATACTGTCTAAAATCCCCAGTGACGTTATTATAAAACTAGTAGCTTAACTGCGATGCTAACCTCAATCAACTAGCAACAGGTAGCTGCCTGCTCATATAACCTTATCCGTGTGCCTTTGTCTCTCTCGTTTCATTAACAAATTATGATCAACTGAAACATACAGCCTTACAGCTTGATAGCGCAGCTATTTGCTGGCTGCCCAAAGGGCAGAGTTGCACTAAAGTTTCAGGGGCAGCAGGGTAAAACAGCTGGATCTGTGGGCCTGGGGAAGAAAGGACCCTCCTTCTCAACAAGAGCAAGCTCCTTGAACAATAGACTCATTTGAGCAAGGGTGTTGATTCATAGGAATGATCCCACAGCAACAACCAACACAAAGGAGAGAAGACAGATTTCTCAGCTCAGGTCCTGGAGACAGATTTTGGAAAGAAAATTCCTCTGGGATGACTGTCAAAGCCTATCTGTGACATCTAAGTTCCTTGGCTCACAAACAGCATCTGAGGAGCCTTGCAGCCCAATGACTGGAAATAGCAACCCTGCCAGGAGGAAATAGCCATGCCTCAGAGAGATACAGTGCAAAGAGTTCCTCTGGCTCCATGCCACTACCTGGTCTTCCATCCCAGGAGGCTGCCAGCATGCTCTTACAAGCTCCAGAGTTTTTTGCTCATTCTCTTTTGGCAGATATTGCCAAAACTCATGGTCCACTTAAAGAAGTGCAAAATGTGGTCACTGGCCAGAACACACATAAGTGCCTACAATCTTTGCTTGAGGTCTTGTGATTGTAATTAGCACAAATGCACTTCCACAAGCTATTTTAGATAAAGTCATGACAGTCTGTCAAACTCTGAACATAAAGTCCTCCAAACCACTTAAGTCGATGCCAGCACAGAGACCCTATATCTGTAGAGTTGCCTGTGATGTAGACTTGCAGTTTCAAGGTGCTCCAGACTCACTTTTCTCTGCTCCCTCCCATCAGCCCAGAACTTGAGTCTCACAGACACCTTTGCCTGTTGTGCTCCATACAGATCCCACCTGCTTCTTCAGCAATAGATCTTGATTTTGCTGGGGTGGTCCCAGGTCTTGGAAGTGGCACAAGTGTCTTTGGAGTTTCTTACTTGGAAATGCCTTGGTCATATTCATCTCATCAGTCTGAACACTTGATTTTTTTAAATATTATCTGTCAGTGGCTGCAGAAATGTTTGTGTTGGAGGCATAACCCCCTCACAGGGGAGCCAGCTCTGAGATGACAGCAATGAGTCAATCAGGGTGACAAGCATTCTGGGTCATGAGCTGTGAAGGACAGTGTGCGGAGTTGTGATGTGTTAAACCCAGGTTGGCATGCTTCTGAAAAATAACCTCATAGTCTTGCTCCATTTTCCAGAGACTCCAAAGCCACCAGAAACTCCCCAGGGCAAGCAATTTGCCCATCTTCCTGCAGAAGCTGACAATCTCAAGCCCAAAAGAGATTCTAAAAGACACATGCATTTAGAAGGACACCAAAAGGTGCCTTTCCACCTCAACTCACCCATAATATGGAAGCCAGAGTGTTTCTTTTCCCTTCAAACCTGTTCTCTGCGTTATATCATGGGCTGCAAACCCAACACGTCCAATAGACCCCCCCTAGTCACCTCCCTTGGGCAGGACTCCAAAGGCATCACTGGTGTGACAAAACTGTCCCCAGGTGTATTGCAGACACCACACCTTGCAGCCTGGGGCTCAACAGGTCCTGCTGGGTCCTGCCCTGGTTCTTGAGCGGAGCTGCCAGCAATGGGACATGGGCTGAGGAGCTCCCTTGGCTTGTAATCAGGCACGTGTGGACAGAAATTAGATCTGTGCAGGTCTGCAGTGGCGTCTGCAGGCCAAGAATTTGGGTAAAATCATGATCATGGTTTAAAAATGAGTAGCTGGTACAGGGAATTATAATATCCAAGGAGGTATTTTGGGAAGTCCCACAGAAGTCTTTTTCTGTCCAGCAAGGATCATACCACCCTACTGAAGCTGGGAGCTTCCTGTGCTCCCTTAGGCCCTGCAGAGCCACACTTTGAGGCTGCATGTGAGACATGCTCCAGCACACAGATCTGTCCCCTCACCAGCCCTCACTCCAGCAGTTGCCATCCCTGTCTGGGGCAGAGCATCTGTGTAGCTTTCCAGACGTCCTACTGCTCTGGCAAACCTCTGCTAGAGAAGAAGTCCATCGGGAACCCTGGGAAATGGCTGTCACTCATTTCCTTTTCATTTTCAAAATGCTGACAATTACTATTTGTCCCTGGATGGTTTTCTTGCTTTGGGCTTTTCTTTCAGTTCTTGTGAAACTGAATCATTTTGTGACCTGACAGGAACCTGGACCTGCTCTGAGCCTACAAAGACAGCAGCAGCTAAAACTGCCGCTGCAGCTCTTGGCTCCCAGCCCAACCCTCGTGCCCCCGCATGTCCCCCCTGTATGTCACCGGTGCTGGAGCGCCTGGAGGTGGGACAGCCTGCTCACGGCAAGGGTGGTTGCCTGCTGAACACTTACTCCCAGCATCCATAGGTTGAATTAAACATGATGAAATTTAGGGCAGTTCCTAGCTCTCCCTCATCTCAGCACCCCCTCCCTGCAAAATCTAGGGTTCTGCTTTACTGCATGCACTGTCTCACCACTGTCCTGCCTGAGCATCCCCATGCTCCTTATCCCAGCCCTTGGCACATCTCACACGTTCACTTTCAGCACCGTTACCCACGAGCCACCAGCTGCAGCTCCCAGGCGCTTTCCAGGCACACTGATGCATGCTGTGGCCGAGCTCCCACCCCCGTTGTTCAGCTGCCCAGGTCTATAGGAAAACTGTGGGCCACTGCCCACATTACCAATCTTTACTCTCTCTGTTCAGCGCCTGCCCGTTTCCCGAGCAGGGGGATGCCTGGCCTTGATGTCTGTGACACTCTGGCCTGGCTCACTTTGAATTAATAACATTCATTTCACAGTGCCAGAATTTCACTGAACCCTTTTCCTTATTTTTCACATGATTGCCAATCTCTTTTGTTTCACTAGCCGAGTCTAACAATTTCTCTAACTGTCCAAAAGGGCCATTAATCAAATGAGCAGCCCCTGGTCCATGCTGTACGTGAGACACATTCATGTGTGCAGCCCTGTGGAAGTCAGCCTCTCCTTCACGTGGCTGGGCTCAAGCTCTGCAGCACGTCCTGCAGCCTCACCATAGGCCCGCTCTTCTCCATTGACTTTGGCTGCCATCCTGGCTGTTTTTGTCTGTGTGTGAGCCTGGGGTCCTTGCTGGGACCTGGCTGTGCTGCTGTGCCATGCTTCTCAGATCCCTGGCTATTGCAGATGGGGTCCTGCTGAATCTCTTTGCCTGGACCTCCCTTGAGTCCTGACCAGTGCAAACTGTCACCTGGTCCCAGGCACCATGCAAGGATCTGTGTCAGTGCTGGATTATTTGGTACAGGGGAATTTCTGCAGCATCATCAGGGCTTGGCTGATCAGCCTAGAATCAGCCCCCTGCCTGGTTCATCTCTCTGCCTGGTTCATCTCCTGGTCTTGTTCCCCTCCCTGCCTGTCCCTGCCTGGTTCATCTCCTTGCCTGTCCCTTTGAACTGTAACATGGACTGAGCCACTGTTGCATGGAGGAAGGCAGCAGCAGTGAGAAGAGAAGGGGGTGCCCTGCACCCAAGTGGGGACCACCTGACTGTGCTCCTGTGGGATGCAGAGAGGGCAGAAAGACCAGGGGTTGTCATGCCTTAACCGGGTTCTGCATGTGGACTGTGCTGGATGGTTGCCCGCACTTGGCCAGCCCTCAGGTTTGTGCACAAGGCTGTTCTCTGTGCCCCTCATCTCTTAGCAGGTGCCAGGGAGGCCAGGGCATGCTGGCTTCTTTCTGTTTTCATGAAGCCTTATGGTTCCAGTGAGATATGTTGGGGGTCAGCTCCTCAACCCCCTTTGCCAGCCACGGTTGGGTAATTTGAGGCTGCACTTGAAACTATGCCTGAACATCTGAGCCCTCAACAGAGCTTCTACTTCCAGGCAATTGGCTTTGACCTCTTTGTAGCTGTAGGGTATCTCTCTGTGTCTTTTAGAAAGCCTCTAGACAGCTTGAACTCCGTCCAGCCCTCCTAGATTTTTTTGATATGATTCAGCTATTTTCTTCCTCTCCAGTTAGGAATAGGAGCTCCCAGTTTCCTTGGACATGCTCTTTGTACAGCCTCTATTTTTGTCACTGAACCTTCTCGCAAAATGCTTCCTGGAAAGACGAAACTAGGCACAGGGTCAGTCTAATCTGACCAGAGGCAGGCATCTTCACCTGAGCTAATCAACCTGGGATCCCCTTACAGTAGATTTGGGGCATGTGCTGCAGCAGATCAGACGTATCTTGCCTGGAGGTTTATTTTTCTCTGCAGTGAATGCAAACGAGACAGAAATGAGTGGCCCAGTTTGCGAGATGTAAACTACAGACATCTAAAGTCAGGTGAGATAAACTCTGCCCAGGCATCTGAGCACTCTCCTTCTGCACACTCACACCCACTTGCACACACACACTGCATCAGGCAGGGCAGTATCTTTTTCGGGAACCATAACACAGTATCAGCACCTGCAGAGGGGAACTCAGCAGCAGTGAATTGATTTTCCTGCAGGGCTTTTAGCTAATAGATGTCCTGCTCTCACCCGCTCCCATCCCATGTGTCCCTTATTGCAGAGGCATTGCCTTGCCTGATCCAAGGCTAAATGTTTTATCATTTGCTAGGGAAGATCTGAAAGACTTTGTCTAGTGGCACAATGTAGCAGCTGTGGCACAAAGCCTTAGCTAATAACATGGAGAAAAAAGGCAACAGCGACCTTGCATATGACATGAATAATTAAGGCAAGTCAGGCCTGCAGAAGCATGAGGAGAATGACCTGAGAGTGGCATGGCAGCAAGAGAAAGAACATGGATCTGAGAAAGGAGGTGAGCATGACTGTGAATTCGTGTGCCAAGGTCATGGTTCGACATGGACATGTTCCTCCACTGGCATCCTCTTTAATCAGGGACCCACCAATGATGTCAGGATGCAAAAGAAATAGAATGGTAGATGCTAGGATCTGTCTTCACGTTGGAGGTAGGGCAAAAGCTGCCACAGGCATGGTCCTTGAGCTGCAGCTGATCACAGGCTCAGGTGAAGCTCATAGTTTTGATTTCTTGCAGGAAAACTGTAAGAAAGAACTAGATGTTCCTTTTTGTGGTGTTAAGTAGAAGCAAGCACTCTAGGTAGCAGCCAATATCAGGGTGATGGAAGTGCTGCACTTCAGGGAACTGGAAAGCGCTGGGATCACTTTGTCTGGGGAAGAGAAGATGAGCAGGGAAGTGGTGCAGGGTACCTGCTCATTGCAGGTATCACATAATGAACAACCTGTCTGTCTGCTCACCTTTTCTCTAAGTGAAAAAGAAAGTGCCAGATCATTAAACCAGAAGACAACCTAATTAAAACTGAGAAAAGGAAATGGTTTCCTATGTACAGCAAAAGCTTAGCTGGAGGGACTCATGGCCACAAGGCACGCCTAAGGATGTGGATTTAGCAGGGATCAGAAGAGGGTTAGATCTGTAATTGGGTTAGATAAGGTCCCTGGTGGCCACCCTTGGACAGGATCACACATTTGGCTTAGCCAGGAGATAAGCCCGCGTGCCTTGGGCCATAAACCAACCACTTGCTTATGCTCCCAGGCATCTGCATGGAAAGGGACGTCTGCCTGGGGATATGGCAGCACTTTATCTGGAGGCTGGAGACAAGGCCAGACAGCAGCCTTGAAGAGGAGATGCAGGCTGCAACGGTAGCAGTCAAAACTGGGAAAGGAAACAAGAGGGTCATGGAGAAGGAGCAGCAAAGCTGGACTGTCCCACTGGAGACAGGATCTGACCACTGCTTCCCGGGATCATGCAGATGCCTTGTTCCTGCTGCGGGATCCCAAGGGCTGCCAGCTCCCTCTCTCTGGGGAAAGCTGGTTGTTGGCTGAGATGTGGAGAGAGGAGAACAGGAATTTGCTTCTGACCAGAGAAACGAGGAGGCAACAAAGAGCAGGAGCTGGTTTCTGAGCAGGATATAGCTGTCACAAACAGGGGGACTCTGGGCAGGGTGGGAAAAGCCATGGTGATGCAGGCGTACTCAGCCCTTTGGGGGACAGGCTGATGTGGACAGGAAAATGCAGCTGTTCTTATGAATCCCAAAGCTAGGAAGCCCCAGTAGTTTAACAGAGATGGAAACACCTCTGGCACAGAAGTCAGGCTGAGAGCCTGTGCCTTGTAGCTGCTGGTGGCAGTGCCCATTTGGCCTGATATCTCTGGGAGGAGCCCTGACACATCCTTGTGGACATCTGGGACAAAAAATCAGTGCTGCTTACAGATCCCTTGGCAGAGCACAGCCACCAGACGAGCACTGGTGAAAATCCTGGTCCCCCAGCAGCACACAGCGATCCCTCTAGCCAGGGGGAGAAGTAAAGGGCACCATCAGCCCCAGCCCAGAGAAAGCTCCACACAGAAAGAGCTGTACCAGTGGCAAATCTATACAAAATCCTTTCTAAACACAAACAGACAGAACATTATATGAAAGAGCTTTAAAGAATAGAGAAAGGAACACTAATAACTCTTGGTAGGAGCCATGACCCCAGCGATGAAAGCGTCAGTCTGGCTATTTGAATTGTAGGGAATTTCAAAGAGACTCCAAGTGTGGCGGGGACCCACAGGCATTTCAGAAAGGGGGAGATGTGAATGGTAAAGTTTGGGCTGCTTTGACACGCCAGCCTATCCGGCACGGATAAAGGATCTCTTTCTAATCAGCAGTTCTGGGACCCAGCGGAGCACACGTCGCGCAGGGGTTCCCAGGGTACATTATGAACATTGAATTCACACACCAAATAGCAACCAAAAGGAGGAAAAAAAAAACCAGTTCATATAATTAAACTGCGACTGAAGAGGGAAACAGCCTCGGCGCTGGGTGAGCTGGGAGTGCTGGAGTCAGGCAGCTGGAAAGAGGGAATGAGGGGGCGGGGGGAGCAATTGTGGTAAAAACCTGGAAAATTCATTTTGAACAAACTCATTAGAAAGATTGCAGCCCTGTCCTCAGAGGGGCAGAGGAAGAGCTATTGTAGAGAGCTATTGTGCTGCTCAGGAAGGACTCAGTTCTGCAATGGCACCAGACTATGGGAGGCGGATGGCAGGGCTCCAGGGCTCTCCGTGCCGGGAGCTTTAAGCCCTCTCAGGCCAGCAGCTCCAAGAAGCAGGTGGATTAGGAATTTCCTTGGATGCAAAGCAACTACACATGGGGGATTTGTCCTATCGGGCCGCTGTGCTGGCCAGTGAAGGCACTCCTGTTGGCAGAACTAGAGGCTGCCTCTTTGCCATCTTTCTCAAAGCTGCCCTCCAATGTCGGTTTGAAGTTTTGATCCAGCAGTTGTACCTGCAACCCAGGACCATGGGGGCTGGAGGGAGTGGTGGAAGCACTACGAAAGAACAGAGCAGGACCCCAAGAGAAGGCAGCTGTTCCTGTTTAACCTTCGTGAGCCAGTGCTTTACCCCAAAACCAAGCCAGTATTTGTTTTGCTCCCTGTAGACGTATGTCCTTTTTCTCACAGCAAAGCTTTTAGCCATGAGGGCTGGCAGCTCCCTGCACTGCTTCAAGCTGCCTGGTGCACCACCCCCAGAGGACACTTTCTGTTGGAGGAAGTGGAGAGCCCATCACCCCAGAACTCTGCTATGCGTGCTAGGGTTCGGTAAGCAGGACCCCAAAAGATTGCAAGACTGGCTGTTTTTCCCACCTGGGGCTGCAGGATTTTTGTTTTTTTGTGAGGTGTCCATGTGCATGTCTGTTACAATAGCAGTATACAGGTATTTAGAAAGGCTATTTGCACAGGGCCAGATGCCCTAATTGGCAGCAGTGTCATGGGGCTCCCCTTGCCATTTGAGGTGTGTTGAGCACCCACTGTTGCACCTAAGGAGAAAAAGCTCCTTGCAGGCAGTGACAGGATGACAGGATATTTAACTCCCAACTCTAACAATGCGGTAGGGTGCTAGTGTGGTGGGGACCTTCCACTTCATCTGTCAGCAGCAACCTGTACCCAAACAAATCCCCACACCAAGCACTTGCTATACTCTTAGCGGTGAAATGAAACTCAGCGCTTAGACCTGACTCCAGGGAACCGATGCGTTCACCTCTGACTCACCACCGTTTCAAAGAGCGTGCAGGTGGGGAGCACAGCTCGCGATAACGTATGATCTACCCTGTGTTACTGTGCCGTGGCTTGTAGGGGGAATTAACTGATGAATGGGGTTGTTTTTACCGGCCAGATGATCTCTGCCACAAGGTTTCTCACTGGAGACAATTCAAAGCATGCTTTATGCTGCCATGTGTGCTGGCTCTTTTGCACAGCAACACGAGAAGGAGATATCACGAAGGCATCTGGGCTGGGAGTACATGTAACCATCGTTGAGGTTCAGTGCAAAACTTCATTGCCAGGAGAAACTGCAGAACAGCTGCTGTTGCTTTGACAACAGCCGAAGCAACCCGGTCCCTAGGTGAGGAGGATGTGAGCTCTGTGTGAGCTGTATGAATGTGTCTACCAGCACCATCACCTCTGGTGTACCCCCTGATGGGGCTGGCTTTGAAGGCACAGGATGTGCCTTTCCTTGCCCCAGCAGGTGATAAAACCTCTGACCTTACGAATACCTGCTTTTGGAGGAAACCATACTTCTGGGGTACTAAAAAGCTCCCTTCCCTGAAATAACATCATTGCTTTCTAGAGTGGTCTAGCTGTCAGCTCAGCCACACAGTGCTGCATCGGTCAGAAGGTACCATGTGAAAGTCCACCTAAGCCCAGAGCAGAGGTGTGGGAACTCGTGTCTCCTACCCAGTGCCCCTTGCTAGAGACAAGCTGGTGAAAAGAAATATACAAAATCTCAACATACTGGTCTGTCATTCCTTCACCACAGGATCAAGAAAAAAACCAGGTCTGGGTGCAGACATCAGAGCACATGATATCTGGTGAGCATTATACCCAGCCATGAAATGGGGCTTGACACTGTGATCTTTTCTGCTTGGCCAGGGTTGGGTGCTCAGTGCAGTGACCGTTTGCAGTGCCACTGGACTGGGGAGTCACTGCACAGGAAGCCTATGTGTTTCCCCCTGGGTTTGGTTTCCAAGTCATTCTGAGTATGTCTGTGCCTAGGTCCTGGACGTGGCTGTGCAGCCTTCAAAACTCCAGGCCCTGGAATCTGAAAATCCACCATTGTTTTGGGACACCCAACTCATTGGTTTCTTGAGTGCTGAGGAAAAGTATCTCCAAACTCATTTACTAAACAGTAGTGTTTGATGAGCATTCATTGTGCGCCAGCTTCTTGAAAGCTGGATCCCTGTCTTTATGCTTCGTTATTTTTCCAGAGATCTACTGTCAGATGAATTGGCTCGTAATGCCAGAGTGCATAGGAACACCAGAATCAGCACGATTGGCCAGAGCCAAAGCCTGTCTGCTTTAGGACCCAGATTCTGGTGTCCTTTTCCATACCAAACATTGGCTGGTTTTCCTTCATGTTCTGGATTTTCCCCAGGACCATTCCCAGCCTCACAGACATTCCCATGTTTCACTCCAGGGCAACGCATGGTGACAGTGGCCAAGTGGAGACCATGGATCAAGTGGAGCTTGGAATCATCTCAGCCCACTGGTGGAGATGAGAACAAACGCCCAAGAAGTGTAGGGGAGATCTTGCCTTAAAACTGGGAAAGAGAGGGCAGTTGCAGGCATGGAAGGACAGCTTCTGTGAGCACGGCTGTGCTGCAGAGCAGAGGGGACAAGGTCTGACATGGAGAAGTGTTTTGCTGGTGCTGATTAGTCTGTACCACAGGGGAGAGAGGGGCAAACCCCAGGCAGAGGGAGTGCTTGCCTGGGGTATTTTCATTCAGTTTTCCTTCCCTGCTGAGCTTGATGCTTCTTCAGCATGAGCAGGGCCTGACACATAAAGATGGGGAGGCAAATCGCAGCCTGCTTGCTTTCAGACACATTATGAATGGCTACAGGAATTAGTCCTCTCTGGAGCAAGGATGAGCTGCCGGGAATGTCATTAAGAACATGTTCATCTGCCTTCAGCACAGAAGTGGTCATTGTACATGCAGAGGACAAGAGGCAGGAGGGCCTGATATTAACCGTCTGGGTTACAATAATGTAATTTACTTTTCCCAGGGGACAGGAGGCAGCTCGGATGACAAATATGTCAGCGCTTAGTCAGAGCGTTGCTGGATAGGTTACTTGCTAAGTGAGTGTGTAGTACAATGCTTCAGGTTTTTTGGTATCTCATGGGTCTAAGCCATGGTACCCCCTTAGAAACCTCATCTCTGGACTAACTATGAACTGGCAATATCTAGATGTTTTAAAAAAGTGATGATGTGTACATAGCAGGAGGTTCTGTCCAGGCCAGAGAGAAAGGGAAAGCTGATGATGAGATCAAGGAAGAGCATAACAAAAAAAAAAAGCCATGATCCAGGGTCAAGGGAATCATCTGACTGAATTTCTTCATGGACTTGGCTCCACTGGAGACCTACTCAGTCTTGCTGAGTGTACAAATCCCTTGTCCTCAGGTAGGTTGGACAAACCGTTGTCTACTCCTCTCTGCTGACTAGGGAAGCTGAGCATGACCAGCAGAGCTCTAGCCTGGCATTGTACACAACAAAAGCTGGATGAGATCCCATCTTACCCTTGAGCTGGCAGGGAGAAAAGGGGATGTGGAAAGAGTACACGTGGGCTGCCTTCCCTCCCTGCCACCCAGGCTGCCTGCCGGCCAGGTGCCACAGCTCCTGCAAGCACCTTGGAGCCACAGGCTGGACACTGGGCTCCTCCTGGCACTGCTCCAATGTGGTGCTTGCCCAGGAAGTGTTGTGGCCAGGGATGAGCACCGCCCTGCACATTTACTTTGGGCCTGGCTGGTTTGCCTGGCACTACAGTTCACAGAAGGTTTCTTGGTCATTTCTGCACCATTCATGTCCCTCAACATCCAAATATCCATGGAGACAAGACATCGCCTTCACCAAGCCTTTCCTGCACAGAAGACAGTGCCCTCCACACTCTGGCAACAGTGAGCCGCACATTTTTGACCTCCGGGCTCAATTACTGCAGCTCATTATATCTGGGAATGGAGCCAAGCAGGCTGAGAAAGCTTCCACTGGTGCAAAACGTAGCAGCCTGCGTGCTCAGACGCCTGGGGGCTGTGATCCATCAGCCTGCAGCTCCTGCTTCTTTACCTGTATTCCCAGTTAACTCAGCAGCTCTGCTAGATTCCAGCCCAGGACTTGAAGCGTCTCACACTTGCTGAGACTAGCTATCCTCCAGCATCAGGCTTCTCAGCTGGCCACATCTGGGGCTGAAAGGGGAGATTATGGCAGAAGGCAGCCCTTCCCAGGCAAGAGGCACGACATCCACCTCTTCTGGTGGACTCTGTGATCTCTCTCACTTGCTCTCTCGTGGTCTGGAGGTCTTTTCCCTGAAGATGGTGGGGTTCTCTGGCCTCGGCTTGGGGTCAGACTCCCTGGCAGAAGAAGGGCAAGGAGTCAGGGGCAGAGGATGGGGCAGCCGTATGCACAGAGGAGGTGGCAGGTGAAGCAGCCCTGGCTGACGTTCGTTCCTGCCAAGCCATGAATCCTAGCAGCTGAAGCAGCCAGATCCCCTGCTCCTGGGTCCCTGTTGTCTCAGGAGAGCAGGAGATGCACTAATACCCCTGGTCTGCCTGCAGGGATGACGATAATGCAGATTCGCATTAGGACGTGTAGCTGCTGTGGAGACTGACAGGAGGAGCTGGGTGCTTTCCTTTGAGCTTCACAAATTTGGGTACTTCTCTGCGTTTGGTCTTCTCTTCCCTTTGCCTCCTACCTTGGTCTCTTCTGACAGGCTCTTCTGCTGCCATCACGGGTAAAGCAGTGAAGACTTTAGTGATACCCGAACAACAGTGCAAGTATGGCATCCTTTTCTCCCCTCTCCCACCCTCTCCTTTCATCCCCTCCCCCAGCCTCACTAACTCACTCTCGTGCTAGTTTATGGCCAGAACATTTTGTTTGCAAAGTGCTGTCAGATGCGACATTAAGAGGCGCAGTAAATCAGAGCACAGGGGCCTCTCCAAGCCTCCGCAGATGAAAACCTTTTATCACAATTTGGATCTGTTTGCACTGGTATGAAAATTATGGCTCCAGTTTAGCATCAACTTCCCATTATTCATGTCCCTGTGAGCAGCGCCTGCTAAATTGGATTGTTTCAAGCCTCCCCGCCCTGCTGGCCCTGAGAGCCCGGCAGATCCCTCCTGGCTTCCCATCCTCACCTTGATGTCTTCTCCCAGTGGAATGCGAGCAGGAAGGAAGTTGCAGCGCACTGTGCATGCTTCTGGCTGGAGGAGGGCTTGAGAGCGAGGAGGAGAGGGATGACAGAGCAGATGGAGAGGCTTCTGTGTCAGTGTCCCGGCATCCCGTGCTGAAGCAGGCATGGTTCCCACTCTGAGCTGCACCCCAAACTCTGCTGCTGCCACCCCCTAAGGTGGGAAACACAGGTTGCTGCCTGTGGCTCTGCGCACATCCCTTCCTCTGCTTCTCTGTGCCCAGGCACTTTCTGGTTACCAGCAAGTGTTTGGAAGAAGAAACAGAGTTGAAGGAAGGAAGGACAAGGGAGAAAGCTCTACCAGGGATGCAGATGGAGTTTGGAAGGAAAGCAAGTGATTTTCAGCCCGACTTTAATTCTTGTTATATCATAATAAATCAAGATGCGCCTCTTCCTCATCCTGTCAAAGAGGCCAGTTGGGGTATTCCTCGGGGCAGAGAGGGAGCATGGCCAGGTGTAGGGACAAAGAGTGGGGCAGGCTGGAAGGCAGGGCCTTACACCTTGTGCATGCTGTCCCAGGCAAGAGCTGGGAGCAGTGCTGAGCCCTGTCGGGTAGCTGTCTCTTGCTTTGGCCAAGGGAGGGTATGTCTTTTCCCAGCAGCACCAGAGCAAATCTGCTTCCCATCAGGGACTCTGCCTCTCTCCATCCTGGTGCTGCAAGGGTTGCAGTTTCAGGGTGTGCAGTTTAAGACAGGGACTTGTCAGAGATCAGTGCGCTATGGCAAGTCATTAGGGGCAACAGATGGACCAAGAGACAAGGTCAGCAGAGGGCACTTGATCCAGACAGTGGTCCTCAAGCTGGCCAGGCACGAGCTGGTTAATATGTGGTGTCCCAAGGACCCTAGACCAGCACAGCCTTTTGGATGTGAGGAGGGAGTACTCTGAGCTCCTCTCAACATCTGAAAGTGCATCTCACACCAGCACCGCTATCCTGCCAAACTGGAAAACGCATTATATGTTGGTTTCCACCTGAAACACTGAGGTTCCTGATAATGAGGCACAAGATTTTCTTTGCAACAAATTCAACTAGAAACCTCTATTGAAAGGTGGTAAGAGGCACTATCCAGCCCTGGTTGGAAGTGTTGGATGTTCCTGCCAAACTTAGCTCAGGCTCTGTGGAAAGAACAAGTAAATTTTCCCCTGGACAGCATCAGCTGGAACAGTGTGCAACCATCATCCAAAGGGATGATCCCCAAAAGGAGGCTCATTAACAGTTACACCATGTAAGTGGAGTTTATGATGGTCAGAGAGAGCGCAGAATGGAGGCAGGACTGGCCACTTTTGCCTGTGTGCATGTGTGATGTGCACGTGCGTGTGAGAGATGGAGCAGGATTTTGCTAACTCAAAAATAAGAACAAGCAGCCACAGAACTAGAGGAACAGCAGCGTGTGTGATATCAGGAGGAGAAGAGGAGGAAAAGCTTCTTCCAGGTGAGG
>Ga0181612_100458_pt1 | contig 17868 bp, 11 predicted proteins | sample HoacroProtozoa21_FD_119630 | JGI IMG/M metagenome (GOLD analysis project Ga0181612, IMG submission 119630) | Hoatzin crop microbial communities from Cojedes, Venezuel. Combined Assembly of Gp0051906, Gp0051904, Gp0051908 | reverse complement strand
GCACAGCGCAGGCGCGCTCATGGCCAGTGGAAGGTGAGTTACGCTTTGGGTTGCCACCTCTCCAGGCACACGGTCCTGTATCTGCTGGGCACAGCAGTGTTCCCCCTGGCTGGGAGAAACATGACTGAGGTTGTGAGCTGGAGGGAAGGGAAGCCGTAGCGCTCATAATTTTCCATTTTCACCGAAGTCACAAAAGCAGATAAGAGCCAGTGTAGCCAGGGCAGGGTGGGCATCATTCTGACCAGAAGCTGTGCGTAGGAATCTTAAATCATTGCATGTAACTCTTTGGTGATCTCGTGGAAAAGTTTTCCAAAATATTCACATGACTTGGACTTAGAATTTCTGTTTTCAGAGAAGTCTCAGGCATGCTGGAGCTGAAGACCGACTGACAGAGAGATGCTGGCTAAATTTTTATCCCTGCTATAATAACAGATCTGATTTTTCAAGAATGCTGTGCACATAATAAATAGCTCCGGTAACTTCAGCTCTAGGGATCCCTACGCGACGTAACACAGACGCTGTGTGTAGCTAACCAGGTGTAGCTCAGCCACCTCTGGGTCCCTGAATCCTTCCCTCTGCTTTGCACTTGCTTCATGCAGTCAGTTTTTAATGCCTATGAAGACCCTAAGTTCAGCTACCCTTCGTATAACTGAAAAAGCCTATGGAGCTTTCTCAGGATTCGTTGCTGTATGACTGGGATATTCTGGCACGATTGTGATACAAATACCATTCTGAAGGTGTGTAGGAGGTATGAAATAGTTTTCCTGGATGTTCCTGTATAAGAAAGTTATAGAGCTGGCAGCAGTGAAGTTATTTACTCAATACAAACTACACTACTCGGCAGTGTTTAGTGTTGGCCAGTATTAGCCTGAAGCAACCACTCTGCCATGGGAGCAGAGGTGTTAACTCCCTGTCTGTGCCACAGCAGCCCAGGCTTTGAACAAAGACACTGTGTATACTGGACTGTGGAAGCTTACAAGCTTGTCGTTAGATGTTGTACTATTGAGAGTGGTTTGGGGAGGTTTTTTTGGTTATCTGCTTCGGATGAGCCAAACTTGTAAATGCAAAAGTTAACTGGTAACTGAGAAAAAGACCCAGAAACACGAGTTTTTAGAGTGTTTCAGTGGACCTTATGGACACAGGCATTTTGCACACTTTGTGGAGAGCTGACCTTATGTCTGAGCTGACAGTGAAAGGTGAAGGAGCTGCAGATCTGTAGTTACTCAGATGTGAAACAAGAAAGATGATTCATTCGGGATGCTTGGAAGCCAAGGAGTGCCAGTGAAAGGAGCCAGGCTTTCTTGGCTGATATAGGCGCATTAATCGAGGAAGATGTGTTTGCTTTAGGGCATGACTAGTCAAACTTCACGGAACACATGATTTCTCATTTGGAGGAGGGAAGGAATAGAATTAAATACTTTCACAGAGGACAATGGAAACCCTTGTACCTGTGTCAGACCACTGCGGTATTGTTTAGAGCAGGGAAACGTAAAGACCTTGTTATATCTATATACTCGTGATGTTAATCTCTGGGGCGTTCCGTGTAGGAGATGCTTTTAGTGACAAGGAGCAGGCAGTGATATAAAGATTTTGGCTAAATACACCTCTCTGGGCAAAGCGACTGCTAAAGGACAGAGGATGAGATGGTGGCAGTACGAGGAGGAAGAGGGAGCCTGGGAGTCCTGTCTGGATTACAGCAGCAGAGGCAGGGCTTTAATAGTCCAGCAAATATGTGAAGTGAGTATTTCCAGCAACAGCTGTTTCTCCTTTGTTGCTTCCAGCAAAAATTGTAATAACTTGTGGTTAAAACAACAAAGCAGAATGCAAGAAAACTCTGTGTTGCGCTTTGAAAAAACTGGTGGGGTGGCATCATTTCCTTATGTACTGATCAGTTCTTGTTCAGGTTCAGTTTCTGCCGTAAGATGCCAGCACTTTAAGTACAAGGCATCAGTCAGGCTGTAGCATGAAGTCAGGAAAGATGCACCAGTCTGAATACCCGAACAAGGACATTAACATTTGACCTTTTCTTCAGGAGAGGAAGAGAGTGAGTGAATATAGATCAGGTGGCCAGCAGCAGCCAAGCATGGCAAAGCCCAGTTATCCACAGTAAGGATCTACTTGATAGACTGTAGAGCATTATTTGTACCTAGCAGAGGATCTCGCAGAGGCAAATGTTAATTCACTTGGATTTTTTTTTCATTACGACTAAGAAGTTCCAGGCCAGCTGACGGCTTTGTTCGGAGTTTTACAATACCTCTGACCACATTTAAAGTTTTTTAAAAGAATGCACATAAAATCCTAGAGACGTGTCCAGTCATTGCATTATTCATGTGGGGCATGTTGTAAAGCCACAAGAGGGTGAAATTGTTAACAAGTTCCAAACTGAATAATGAGCCTAGATATAAAAATATTCTGAAAAATATCTGTATTAACTGAGAATGTGAGAGCTTGCATTTCTCTCTGTAAGGGAGCGTGCACTATTCTCGATGTCCTGTTGTAGGCAGTTGTATCTTGGAGAAGTTTTGTTATTTGTGATGCATCTCTCTTAGCAGCTGATCTTATATCCTTAATGAAGTGTTCTAAAGGGGAAAGAAGGATTTGTGCTGAAGTTAAAAAGCTGCTCAGCCTGAAAGTATGTAAGAGCCCTTTTTGTGTAAGAATAAATACATAACATACTCCGTGTGTGGCTCATCCTGTAAAGCAGGACTGCTGTAAAAACTGTGTTTGCATCAGATAATCCGATAATCCACCTATTCTGAAAAGAGTTACTGTGAGATTTTTGACAGAGATATTGGTATTTATCTTGAAGAGAAAATGCAGGCAAAAAATCGTCAGATGCTAAGGGTGCTCGTGCTGAAAACAAAACCTACATTTTGTATCTCTCTCTGGTAGATTTGACCAAAAGTTTGGATGCATACGAAACTGAAGATTTTTTTGTGAGTTTATCATCTCGAGTCCAGCAGCTTTGAAAAGCCACATTTATATGTGCATGGAGGTAGGTCAGAATAATTTCTGTGACTTATTTGGAGTGTGTCTGGGAATCAGGGTGGTGAGACTCTCTAAAGTCCTTAAAGAAGAAGTATTTATTAGTAAGGAAAGCAGAAATTCCAAATGGAATGAGTTACTCTCCATTTTACTTTGTCTCCAGAAACCGCTTCCTTTCCTGAAGGCATCAAAACGGCCAACAGGCACTGGTGACCAAACAGCATAATTACAAGTAGAAATAATTACACAAATTAGCCTTCTGAGACCTTTTGTAGACACAGGGAATACATTTGAAATCAAGGTCTATATTCCCAAAGTTCGGATACGTTTCAGTTTCTGGTTTTGGCATAGGCCTGTCCTACTTCCAGCTACCGAGTGTGCTAGTGTTTTCTTTGGATGTTTTTCCTAAGTGGGCTTTTTCACTGTGACTCATGCAGGATAAAGCAAACTCGTTCGGAGTGTGTGAAAGCAGGCTTCCGGAAGAGTGCAAGTCAAACTATATGAATCCTAGACCTACTAAAGGCCCGTTGTCTTTGAAAACCCAGACAGGCATTCTCCGGATGGAGCATTGCCTACCACTTCCAACTGATTCCTTTTTTTGTTTTGTTTTGTTTTGTTTTTCTGTGGTCCAGTCAGTGAACACATTGTGTGCATTGCAGAGAGGTGCTGGTTGGAAAAGAACTGGGAGCAATGCAATTCGGCAGTTAAACAAGAAATTAAACAGGAAGTTGGGAAAACTGAAAAACTTTTAAAAATCCCATTGAAGCAATTTGGAGTTGCTTTGGTTTTTTTTCAATTATCAGGAGAAATTGATGGTGGCATGCAGAATGACCCCATAAACGAACATTTTAATGCTGGGCTAAATGGAGAATTAAGTCATTGCATTAGCGTCTGATGCCCTACCCTGATTTTGTGTTATTCAAAACGGTGAATGCCTACTAAAACTTTTTTCAGGCTTTTTCATTGTTAGGTAGGGATCAGATATGCCTCTCAGTTGTTTCATCAAGGAAGTATTACTGGTGTTTTAAATTTTCATTTACAGTCTAAGTTGCTGCTAGGCTCCAATCATTCTATAAGCATCTCTTAAAGTCACTAATGAGATGTTAAAACACAAAATCAAATTATATTTAGGTAATGGGTTTTGGGGGAGAAAAAATGTGTTTACTTTTATTAATAATATACTGATATACTGTTTGTAGCCAAGCAAAGGCTATAGAAGACATTGGTGATTTTATCCTACTCTACCTCCAAATCCACCAATGACATAGCCATCAGGCTATGAAACTTCCCCTTTTTTTGGAAAAGACATCATCCCCCTCTCTCTGTGCATGGGATAATCAGGAGTGTCATGGCTTATGCATGTGTTGGTATTCTCGTCATTTTGGGAAGCCCCCTCCTAGTTGCCTGAATGCTTTCTAGCAGTGCATCTCCACCAGAGAAAGAGAACACGCCCATTGGAAATGATTCTTGGAGTCTTTGTTGCATTTTCCTTAAAGCTTGTACCATCTGGGTTTGTGTGACTGGAGGAGAAAAGGAACGAGTTAAAAAGGGAGGCGGGGTGGGAGGGAGGCAGTTTCATGATTCTGGTGAAGAAGCCCTGAAACACGATGGCCCTAAGTCTTCAAAATGCAGGGGGCAAAAGTCAGGAACTCCAAAAAAGCCTCAAACCTCTCCTGGTTTAAACCAGTCTCATTATTTGACACAGAGCGTAACTCATGCTTGTTGAGTCCTTCAGATTAGTGGTTCTGCGGTTTTCTAGGTTGTGTTTTTTGGTTGTGTTTATGTGATGAATTACTTTATAGCTTGTTGGGGCTTTTGGAGGTGGGAGGGTTGTGTTGTTTGCATGCTGTGGATTGATTGCGAACAGTTTCCCGGAGAATATTCAATATCTGAAATTTCAGCTGGGTTGATTAGCTGTGAATGCTTGCATATGCTGTGTGGCATTGTTCCAGTTCCTGGACTCAACGAGCATAACAACTTTGGCAGTGCAGATTTTGTGAAGTACTGACGATGTTTGGAGGGCACCAGGTTCCTTCAACTCCTATTGGCAAAGACAGAGGGATAGGTCCCATTCAGGGAACTGGACGACATAGGATGTAAGGAGAACAATGAAATTTCCATCTTCTTTCTCAGGTAGCTGTACAAGCTCTCCCAAATACAGGTTCTTTTATGGCCTGGGGAATACCTGCAGCAGCAAAAGGGATCGATGCTGCCATTTGCTGCTTTTTTCCAGGGCTTATTCGGCTATCAAAGGTGAAGCTCTAAGAGTGAATCCAAGCAGAAGCAACAGTGGGAAGGGGTGAAACTTGGGAGAAATGCTATAATGAACACAGTACACTCCTGCAGATAAAGATTATACTTCAGACCCTTTAAGCATATGTTATTCTTTGAATACATTTGTTTGATTTTTTCACTGTCATACTTTGACATGATTGGCAGCATATCTTTTGAGAAGAGTCAGAGTAACGGCCAAGGAGACATTTGGCGGGTCAGAAGAGTAGGCAAGCAAAGCTGTCCAGCATATGGATGTCTGCAGTGTCGCAGCACGCAGCGTGGGACCGGTGCTGCTCTCCTAACTTCCCAGAAATCGAAAAATCAGTGCCATTCCTTCAGTCCAACTGAACAGACATTTGGCCCGAGTGGATGGGACCTGACCATTGTAATCAGGCTATTTATGGATGTAGTTTCTTTTTTGGGGGTTACGAGCACATGTGTTGAGACAAGGTCTAGACAGCAAGTAAACGTGCTCTAAAAGAGGGCAACCAAGAGCTTCTTACGAGAAGCAGCAACGTTCTGCTTATTTCAGTGCAGAGCTAGTTGTGTTTTCTTTTGTTCTTTCAACAGGTTAGTAATTACTGTTGCAGTAATTAGGCTTGATGGAGAGTGTATAAGACGATAAATGGTTATTCTGTGCAGTAGTGGGGGATATTTGGTGCCAAGCTTATTATTTTCAGTCAAAGCTAATTATCTCTATTATAATACATGACTCTCTTTCTTGAATTATGAGTGGGAAACTGCTGAATAGATTTTCTTTTTTCCAAGTGCCCTGAACCATGGAGAGAAATGAAAATTAAAAACAATGAAAAGCTTGTTAGACAATGAGAAGACTCATCTGTAAAGCTATTTCTGACAGATTTTTTCTCTCTCTCTCTTCTCCAGTTATATAAATATCAATGCTTATCACGAAATAAATTGTTGCGTTACACATGATACGGGTATAAAAGCTTAGTGCAGACATCAGAGAAGCCGGCTGGGATACTGCGCGGCCGGTCGGGTGCGATGGTGCTGGCTGAAGGGAGCGGCGAGGTTGCCTCTGCCGTGCAGCAGTGCTGCCCGCGGCCCGGCCGACCTCCAAATTGCCAAGGTGATCAGGGGATTTACAGATGTTCCTGCCAAGCGACTTTGGAAAATACGGGCTGCCCAGAATAGGCATCTGTTTTGCTTGTAGTTAGGGCCTGCCCTGGAAATCTGGATGGGGAAGCAATGTCAGAAGGGATTACACCCTCTGGCTGGCTTACCTCGAGAAATAAGGTCAGCGGGGAGCGCGCGACTTTGCTTCGTAGGGTTCATCTCTGCAGATGCTACCCAGTCATTTATTAATAACACAGTCGTCCCCTTCTCCACTTACATCACAGTTTCAATTCGCAGCAGTGACTGGGCTGATCACCTTTCGAGTCTTACCCGGCTTGCGACACGCGGCGGGTTGGCTTTGCCCCACGCATCCGAACCACGCTGTAACTTGACCCTCTGACCGGTGTGATGTGGAGCAGAGCTGGAGCTCGCCGCCAGCCGCAGCTTGGCCAGGCTCCCAGCACCCCTTGCCCCAGCCCTCCCCACCTGATGCCTGCACCCCCTTCCCGGGGAGTCGGGGAGTGAGGCTGGACGGGAGGAGAAGGTGCACGGCCACCCTCCCGGCCCCGTGCTTGCGAAGCCCTCGCTGAAACACCCTCGTCGGGCTGTGCGGGGCGGTCAATGGGGCAATGGAAGAGGAGGCTCTTTGCTGTTGAATGTAGATACTCCTGTGTTAAGAAGGGGAAAAAAAAGCTTTTGCGGTTCCCTGCTTTACATATATACTTTTCCTAATTTTTAGAAATTGTGATTTTTAGTGGAATTTAATTCCCCGCAGCAGAGAATCGGTAAAGCTTTCATGCCTATTTACAAGGCAGCTTTCCTTAGCAATTCTGTAGCATGCTCTTCCGTGTGCTACACAACAGATGTTTGGAGCTGATTGGTGTCATGTGTTGCGTTTTGTGGTACTTTAGTACGTGTCTTTGAGAGACAAGCAGTACAAAGAGGAACCGAGTTACTAAGACGGATAAAATTTTCACAGTGCTAGTATTTGCCTGTCTTTGGTTACTGCCAGTAAAACCACACCAAACTATCACTGCACTGCTCATCTACAGCCTATGCTAAAAGCTGTTTGACTCCCGTCGGAAATTCCCTCTGTTACCTTCACACTAATTTTTCCAGCAGTCCCTTGTGCCACACAAAATCTCTGTTTATTGACCTGATAGATTTTATGCTTCTCATAAACTCCAAATCAGACTTTCTCAGTTTTCTCTGATAGTGCAGTTGTTATACAGAGGTGGTGTAAGTGGACTGCTGTTTTGATGACATAGGTATTATTTTTTTAAATTTATGGTGCAATAGAAATCATCTTTCTCAAATTAAGCATGATCTTGTGAACTCTGTACAGGGAACTTACCCTGGAGATTTCTGTGTCTGATGGTAAATTCATTATTTTACTGTCTCAAATCTTACTTCAGGTTAGTGACGGCATTTCAAGAGCTGCCTCTCAGGGGTGACTAAGCAGAGCCAGAGCAAAGATACCTTGCTAATTCAAATTCCTGGAATCACTGAAAGTCAAATTTGATGAAAATGAAAGGTGCTTTCCACCAAACTGCTTATAGATCCTATTAGGCAGTAGCCGTATGTTCAATAAGAGTGATAGAGAATTACAACATAATAATAAAAGCTATTCAAAGGTGTTGTTTCAGATTTTTTCATAATGTTGTCATCAATTAAGGTAGTCGCGGAGTGAGGGAGAGTTCACATGTATTAGCATTTGAGAACAGTTACTTGCACGAAAGAGGGTTGTGAGATGAGGGCCCTGGGCTGGCTGTAGGTTAATAGAAGCTGTGTAAGTGCTACCAAGAAGGCTATAATATGTAAAGTTAAGACAACACAGTCAGCTATACTTTAAATTGCATCCAAACAGTGATATTAAAATATTTATCTGAGATGCAGGAGAAGCGTAAGCCTCTTGACTTTCACAAGACAAATATATCTGTAGCACAAACAGATGAAAATAGAGACGGCTTTCACATAATCAGAAGTGTAACACTCACTCCTTCATTCCTTGGTCTGAGAATCCAAAATTTAGTAGCTAACAAGTAAATACTGTGAAACATAATACTAGCTGATTGGATCTGGCAAGCAGCAAAACTCCAGACTAGGAACTTGCAGTACCAGAGAGCAGGAAAATCCATTAAACGTACACAGCAGTAACTCATAACTGTAATCTTGTGTAGATCTGTCTGCAAACTGTAACTCAAAAAGCCAAACTAACCCGTTTACAGCTGCAGACATCTCAACAGAATACCTTTAGATGCTGTTATCCTGTTTTTGTTTTATGTCTCTTTTTCATAGCTGCAACTTAACTGTTTTAAAATGTATCTCTGTGGGAATTGATGGGTTTTATTATGTACATTTCTCTACTATGAGAACGAAGGTGATCGATTTTGTTTATGCTGGTTATTGTTTGTTTGGCTGCATGACAAGGTTGCTATCAACAGAAGGGATGAAGCATGAGGTAATGACTACAACTTAAATGAGAACACTTGTCATACCTGCTTTTTGCTGGAACTGATCAGCAAGTATCAGGGCATAGTCAAATGCCATGTGTGTTTACTTTCATGTTTACAAACTGGCCAGCTTAATGGAAGGTAATCTTTGACATTTCTTAACAATTTCCTTTGCTCCTGAAATTAAAGCTACTAGTATTGTGCTAAACTACTTAGGATCTACTGAGGGTTTGAGAAGAATGCTCTGTGAACTGAGCACAGAGACTGTTTCTTACGAAGGGATTTTAAGGGTTTTTTTACTTATTTATAATCTGAAATTAAAATTCAGCCTTCTACATATCCCTCTTGATGAAGCCACGCTGACTACTCCTGTCCTTAATGTGCCTGGAAATGGTTTCCAGGATTAGCTACTCCATCACCTTCCCAGGCTCAAGTAGTTCCATGGGTCCTCCTTCCTGGCCTTCTTGAAGAGTGATATTTTTTTTCCCACAGTCTTCGGGCACTTCTCCCAATCACTGCGGCTGGTCAAAGATGGTTATTGAAAGTAACCCTGCAATGACATCTGCCAGCTCCTTCAGCACTCGTGTGCCCCCTGTCATGGCCCACGGACCAGTTTACATGTCCAGTTTGCTTGAGTATTCCCTGACCTGATCCTCTTCCACGAGGGTATATCTTCCTTGTTCCAGCCTGTGCCCCCCGGTCTTTAGGACCTGGGATTCCTGAAGGCCAGTCTTGCTGTAGGCAAAGAAGGCATTCAGTACTTCAGCCTTTTCCACATCCTGTGTAACCAGGTCTCCTGTCTTCTTGAACAACAGGCATTTTTCCCTAGCCTTACATTTGTCACCTGTGTACTTATAGAAGCCCTTCTTGTCTTTGATATCCCTCACCAGATTCAATTCATTTGGGCTTTGGCTTTCCTAACTTTGTCCCTGGATGCTCGGAAACTGTCTCCATGTTCCTCCCAGGTTACCTGCTTCCACCCTCAGTATGCTTCCTTTTTGTGTCTGAGTTTGGCTAGGAGCCATTTGTTCATCTGTACAGGCCGCCTGGCATTTTTTAAATCATTGGGATGGACCACTCTTGAGCTTGGAGCAGATGGTCCTTGAATATTAACCAGCTTTCTTGGGGCTGCCTCCCTCCAGGGCCTTATCCCATGGGACTCTTCTGAGCAGATATTTGAAGAGGCCAAAGTCTGCTCTCCTGAAGTCCAGTGTTGTGAGCCTGCTTTTCACCCTCCTCCCTGCCCTCAGTGTCCTGAACTCCACCATTGCATGGTCTCTTCAGCCAAGACTGACTTTGGTCTTCATATTCCCAATGAGACCCTCCTTGTTGGTATGTATGAGGTCCCGCAGAGCACCTCTCCTCATTGGCTCCTCTGTCACTTGGAGGAGGAACTTGTCATTGATGCTCTCCAGGAACCTCATGGATTGATTGTTGTTCTGTTCAGATATTGGGGTGGTTGAAGTCCCCCATGAGGACCAGGGCCTGCAAATGTGATGATACTGTATGAAGTTGCTTATAATGCTAGGGCAATCCCATGAGGGAAAAGAAGGAACTATACTGATGACAGAGAATATTTATGTTAGTCCAGGACTATGGAAACATGTTCTCTCTTGTATACTGCCCTACCAGCTGAAAAGGTTGCCACTAATAGCCCTCTCCTGTCTGGAGACTTATTACCCACAGTAGAGATTACTGTGCCCTCTGACCTGTGGTTCAGCATCATGGGTGCCACTCATAAACTTGTTCGAGTCTCACAAACCTGTTCAAGACAGGATGAGCTGAGTGAACAAAGACTAAATATTTAACCATCCTAAGTCAACTTCACTCATTTCACCTGAAGCACACTCACTCACTAGCAGGTCAGCTTTCTGTAACCTCTGGCAATGGTGAGAGGAAGCTGGAAAGATCCTCTTGTTCAACTGGCATAGCTAGATCTGAAAAAGGACTTCTTTCTTTGGCTTTGTTCCACTCTAGACATACTCCGCGTATGACTAATTTGATTTTAAAAGAAACCCGCAGAACACTTACTCAAAGAATTCTGCTGCCACAGCATGCTTACTAAGCAGAAGAATGAGCTACGGTCTTGTCTTCATATGAGAGGAGAGAAATCTGATGGTATTTGCAATTATCGGTCTAACCTGGAGAGGAATGGCCAATCAAGAGTTGTACAAAGCATGAAAGAAATGCTGATCAGAGATGAGGGCCGCAACATCCACTGGACATTAAGTTGTATGCCTGAGCCTGCCTGACTGTTGAGCAGTGGAATCATGAGGAAGAGAGATCATTTGAAGAAGGCATGAAATAAAAAAGAGAGAATACATGCTGAATAAACTGGAGTCTGTCAAATGCAAACTATTCTTTGACCGACAAGAGATTTTATTAAGGTGCCATTGTGACTTAAAAACTTTGTTCCTGGACCCACGTGGACCATAAGTGCTAGTTTCTTCTTCTTTCTTCTTGACTAACTGCAATTTGCTGTCGGTTGCCTGAAGTTCTTATGAGGCTTAGGTAAGTCTTAATTCAGGAAAGACTTGGACTCCTTTAGTAGGACCACATCACAAGCAAGGTTGGTGGAATTAGACTCGGCTGCAGGAGAACTCCTCCTCCTGTCAAGGCAACAGCTGGCACTGCTGCACTGGTGGCTGGACGGACAGGGGCTACCCCAGGAGTCTCTGCAAAATCTGGGGTAACTTCTGGAACTTCTCTGGTGGGAGTCCATGACAAATTCTAAGCGTTATTGCTGCCAGAGATGAGCAGAAAGCCACCCAGGTAAGCTTAAACTGTCCACTCTGGGCCATGGAGCACAGGGCTAGCACTTCCAGAAATGTACTGTTTGGGTAGAAATCCTTCGTCTGTGACAAACCGGGCACGTTCTGACATCCCAGGAGCCATACTCACCCTTTGCTCTTCTGCTCCACCTTTTACAGATCATGAATGTCATGGGTCTCAGAAGTTCACTTGCAGGTTTACCGTTGCGCTCCTACCATTGTCACCCTCAAATCTCACAAGGCTGAGTGTTGTTTCAAGATTTCCTGAAATTCTGATCTCTAAGTCAGACAATGGTACGCTTGTTTCACGATCAAGCAACTGTGTCTTTATTCTACCATCCTGCATGTCTGACTTTGTAACAGTAGGTGAAGAGGTGCCTTAGCACACTGATTAGATGCAGAAATTGGATATTTCAGAGTTGGAAGATGCTTTTTAATAGGTTCATGTGTAGTACGAATGACAGATGTTATTGCAGTTATTAAAAACACACATTCTATAATAATGGAAAATAAGCATAAAGGGGTCTCGTGAACCTGAGGGCCAATGCTTATAAAAGTTAAGAAACAAAGGCAGAAGCAATAAATATTAAGAACCCCTAATAACTCAAGCAACTGAGTTGTGCATTTCTGGATGTTTTGGAGATTTTCCACAGACATTTCCTATGGAAAGAATTTATGAATCAAGCAGAAGTGTTGTCCAAGGAAGACTGGTCCCACATGGATACTGTTGCTGTTTTAACTCATCCAAATCTTCAAAACTATTCACTATGAACAGATTGTATTCATAAGTACAGGAAGCATTTGCATTTAGTATAGCTAAATTAGCTGAAGCAGAAATTAACACACTCCATGTAATGTTTAACCAGAAAATAGAATAGTTGTATGGTCAAAATGAGACATTTAGAGAGAAAAGATACAGCAAGCCAAATTTTGTTCTTGGTTGGGGTTGCTATAGGAGTGCAGCAGCATAGTTCAGAGTAAAACGTGGCTGGATTAATTTGCTTTCTACTTGCGTTTGGCTTCTTGTGTGTTGTTATTTCCCATTTATGAAGAAAGAAGAGCTGAAACCTACACTTTTTAGCGTCATGGAAAATGGCCAAGAATATTTAGCCTGTGGGGACCTATCTAGTATGCATTTGAAGGAGGAGGTAGATGCCGTTTATCGTATTTTATTTTAAATAATGCTACCTGGGTATCAGTATATTTCCCTTCTCCCTTTCCTCTTCAAAAAGTCCAAAGCGATACCATCCACAGAAAAACTTATGGCCTGAGACTGTGAGGTTATGACCAACCTCAATCCTACTAGAAGTAAATAGGATTAGAAGGCTTTGTGGATACCTTTGCATTCTCAGATGCATTTAGCAATTCATATCACTGAAACTCAAGATTAAAAAAACCAGCCCTGGAGTTCTCTTAATTATCTTCCCTGGCATAAAAAAGTTGCAGCCAGCTTATCTATTAGAAAGGTTGTACTTGTTTAAGTTTATTAGATAACACACCTACACTTGTAAGAAGATTAAAGATGGGCAGAAATGCTACCAAAGTTTCATAATGCTTACACAAACAATTTTAATCCAGAAGTATCTTGAGTACTAGGATTCTTATTGCTTCCCAGCGTAATCCTGGACAAATTCAGTGAAGTACATCATATTTATGAATCAAAACTGTGGAAAGGTAAATATACTTCAGGTTAGAATTTTAGGAGTTAAGCTATTTGTTTGTTTCGATGGGATATTCCAATCATTGCAACGTATAGTCTTTGGAGTTGTCAAGTAGCGCAGAGAATCATGCTGAAGGGCTCAAGAGAAAGAGTGCTGGGATGGGTTGCAGTTGCCTTGACCTTGCTGAAGTGAGGGAATTCAGCTCTGCTGAACTTTGATTCCTCATGTGCCCTGGAGCTGATCCCAGATGGCCTTTTTGCCGATCTCCTCAGTGAAGCAACTTCTTATCTGTTGTCTGAAGGGCTGCATCCTTTTATGTCAAACGGGTAGTCATGAACTTCTTGTGAGGGCAGGAGCGGTTACCAAAGCTTGAAAAACTTTTCCATTGACTTCAATGAGGATACTCATCGGAGGCTGGGTGTGGTGTCTCTAGTTTGATGCTTTCCTGGGGTAGAAGCAATTGCCTTTCTCTGACACTGCCTAGCTCCAGTGAGTGTGTCAGTTGAATTTTTAATACGCTGTTTGTCCAACACTGGGCATTTTCACTCAGGACTGAACATGCCACAGACTTTTACTTTAATCTAAAGTGGGACATCTAGGATGCTCTGGAGCTACATGGATCCAAGCATATGATAACTTCACATTAAGGGGAATCAAGGGGTGTATCCCTCTCCTGGTCCCTCCCTTCCTATATCCCCTCTCGCACTTTGATTTTCACACCCACCATGTGAGCTGGAAGACAGCGGCAGTGCCCAGTTTCCCCTGATCTGGAAGACAAGGTGACTGGGACTGGAAGGACCACCACAGCATGTGCTTCCATGGTGCCCCACCCCATAGTCACTATCTCTTTTCAAAATGAGGTTCTTGCGTGCTGGCACAGCGTTACGAAGAAGTGTTTACTGCTATTGCAGTGTGTGCTCTGAGACATAGGATATCCTTCAGTTCCTCAGGTTTCTCACTCCAGCATCTCTTCAAGACGGAAAAGTGAAAGCCTGATATGGCAGTATTTCATTATTCTTATTGCACATGGTACAAGCAAAACATCTACCGATAATCATGGATGTTTGAAAACCATAAACTTGTCCATATTCGCTAACAGTTGGGGAAGAAAGTTGATCTTTCCTGAAAATACTGAAGCAGACGGGAGCAGTGTGAGTGCCAGAATATCCCTAAAAATTCTTCTAACATGAAACAGTTTTGGACAGTTCAGGACATCTGGAGTAAATATGGGAGAGGGAAATGAAAAATTTCTTGAATGTACTTAAAGGCTGAAATAGAATCATAGTGGCGTAGACATGCAGAAACCCTGAATGAAATACACACATGGATATGGCAGAATGCTTAAAAGGAAGTCAGCCTGCTAGGAGCAGAACTATTTTTAGTCTTCTAATGAAGAAAGCAGCTGTATTTGAGAAAGCCAGTCACTCAGTGCTTGGAAAATCAGCTGGAACTCTTTCTGGGTCCTGGTGATCTTGGTTGCGAGAGGAAAATCTTATGTGTAAGCTCTTTCAGCCCTGGAGAACCTTAAATGGCAGTCATCTTGGGTTTTGAAGCACAGTTGGGAGCTTCTTGGGAACAGATTCACAGACTTCTGTTGGAGCCCATGGTCACTCTGTGGTGTTCAACCGCTCTTGGAATGAATGTTTCTTTAGGAGACAGTGAGGATCTGGCAAGGTCCTCTGAGATGTTCATTGAACATAACACTGAATTCTGCCTTTTTTTGTTCTGTGCTGTGCTGTTTGCTATTCAATGTTTATTTTCATTCTTAATGTCCCCAGAGCTTTGCTAGGGTGCAGCAGTGTGTCCAGATGCTTGTAAAACCTGTTTTCTTACCTGTGTAGTGCTTGTGTTAGGCATGGGAATGGAAGAGGCCCACTTCATTTTGCTGCTGTAGTGAAACTTCAGTTGTGAAAACTTGCTGCTCTTTATGTGTTCTCTTTGTACAGAATAAGCCCTTTTGTAAGGTTTGGGGTTTTTTTTTTGTATAAAAGAGAGAGACATCTTTTTCTGTCACATTTCTGAGTTAAACAAATGATCAAAGTGAATTATGTGTATCCTGGCTGTGACAAGAATGGACAATAGTCATCACGAGGTAAAAATCATCAAATGTGCTTGCTGGAAGTAAGGGAGGCAGCTTGATTTTTCTGCTGGCTTGAGAAACCATTTCTGAACTAGTTAAAGTGGATGCATCATAAAAGGCTGAATTGAGAGAAAAGGAATTTTATCTTAATACCAGTGTCAGGGAAGTCTGACCAAAGTCATCTCCCTGAGATGGCCTGGCATTTGCAATGAAAGAATGGGATTAGTGAGGAGGACGACTTGTTTTGAAAACCTGCTTCTGCAGACAGTCTGTCAATTTCCATCAATGGCCACCTGCCCAAACTGTCAGGAACTGGAGAAGATCTTAAAGGTCAGAGGAAGGCAGGGTATTTAAGAAGAAATGCTGTGGAGAGGGAGCCGGGACCTGGGCTCTGCAGGTATCCCTGCCCCTGGGCACCTTTGGCAGGCTCCTTCAGTCACTTCCAGCTCCCAGCCTCGCATTTGGTCTGTTTAGAAACATGTTCTTTTCTTGCCTGTCACATGCTTTAATATATGAAGTGTCTTCTGCAGTGGGGAACCATCTCGTCCTAGGTAGGTACATGAATGCTTGAAAGTTGGAAGGAATGGGCTGTACACTCCGAGAACATACTAATCTCTCCCTTTTTGGTAAGACTGCGGCCTAGGAAAGAAGTTGATGCTCTCAGCCTCTCCCCGTTTGCTCATCACCCGCCACGTGCCTGCAAAGAGCTCTTCCTCTTTGGATCTCCTGGCACCGTTTCCCGTGTGATTGGTCCCTAAATCGGTTTCTGCTTGAGCAATATAGTTTTAAAAAGTAACCTCTATTACAAGTATTGAAGAGGGGGAAGATCATTCTGACTGAATTGCGTAAGGGGCGCTTACAGGAGTGTTTACTCTGGTGTGAGCCCTGCAGCCTGGGGACAGCAAGCAGCCGCGGGCATGGGGACCAGGAGCTCTTGGGGCTGACGCGGGGGCAGCCAGGGCAGCAGCAGGGCTGACCCCAGCCTTTGCTTTCCGCCACAAATACCTGAAGTTTTTAGCTGGTTTCAGTAGAGCCTGTTTTGCATAAACCATTTCTATTTTCCCATTACTCGTATTTGCCTTTGTTAATAACATCATGTAAATAATTCGGTGCTGCATTTGTCATTCATTTAAACAGGTGTAACACTAAAGCAGTCGTAATTGGTTTCAGTGTTCCCAGCCTTCTCTCTGGCTGCACTTTCCAAAGGAGTTTACTTGATTTTGCTTTTGTAGACTCACTATTACCATAATTCACGCATCAGTCTGCTGCTTTTAATGTTAATTCAGTTTTATAACTTGGTGGGCGGCAAGATGAAATGTTTCAGGCTGCATCCTGAGGTTATTCTTCGAGTGGCCGGTGTTGTAAATGGATGTGATGGGCATTGGCGTGAAGAGGTTTGTGATATTTATGGTCTTCAGGAATCTGTGTAAAAGTGGAAAAAATGCTTATCCTGATTCTGTATAAATATCACATCCAAAGCACACCTGTCTTCTGCCATGTGGGCCAGCTAATTGGTTTTTGATCTATTTTTACTGTTCTTAGCTGAAAGGCAATTTTTCTGTTAAGTTTCTCAGAAAGCTCTAGAGCTGTTTTAGGGTTTTGTAGCTGTGAAAAATAGCGGTGGTTCTGTTTTTTAAAAAGCATTCTCAAGGAATAATTACAATGATTCAGAATGCTGCTTAAAAAAACAGAAGCGTGTACATTTTTCATAGCTACGCGACTCTAAAATGGCTTTGTGGGTTTCTTCACATATTCAGGAAACTTTTAAAAATTAAAAAGGAGCAAATCTATCTCTGGGCTTGGCAACAGCTGAAGTGTATATTTCACAAGTATCTGAAAATGGGTTCCTCCCCATTTGCAGACACAGATGCCAAAGTTTTAAACTGACAGTGCAAAGTTTATATTGCAAGCTTTGTAAAGGAGTAAAGCAGCGTTTTTTCAGCTCTATGCCAGTTCTGCACTTACACTTGGCTAGGATGAAGCCTTGTTGGGCAGTTGTTATTATTATTGTTTATGAATTCCTTGCCTTGTGGTCGTGCAGAACAGCAAGTTGGCATTGTTGAATCAGAAACTGTAGACATGAAAACAGGAAAAATGTTGCTCCTGCTGCTAAACTTTTGGCAGTATTTTGTATTCTGTTCTTGTCTGTATTAAAACACAGAATGTAGTGAATGGGCCAAACCCTGAAATCCTTATTTGGTTGTTATGAAAAGAGAGAGAAAAGGCTGTGATTCATTAGGAGGGGGCTGAATAACAGGCAGCAGAGAAGGTTTGTGCAAGGTAGCTCGGGAGCTTCTGTTCCCTTGTTTCAAACCAGCAACGCAGGGGTCGTCTGAGTGCAGCGAATGGTGGCTCCGTCAAAGGTGATGCATTAAATAGTCCTCATGCTGGGGCAGACAGAGGAATGATGTGAGGAGATGCCGGCTGCTTATGTGGTATCTCTAAAGAGGCATATGCAGGGTCAATGGGAAAGGGAGGCCTTGAGACCTCCAGGTAAATGCATGCCCCTGCGAAGGTGACATGGGCGGAAATCACTGCGTGGAATGATGCTGAAACCAACTATTTTG
>Ga0181612_114259_pt1 | contig 17869 bp, 10 predicted proteins | sample HoacroProtozoa21_FD_119630 | JGI IMG/M metagenome (GOLD analysis project Ga0181612, IMG submission 119630) | Hoatzin crop microbial communities from Cojedes, Venezuel. Combined Assembly of Gp0051906, Gp0051904, Gp0051908 | reverse complement strand
TGCAGGGAAGCTGAGGTGCTATGCTGGGACAGCTTGTGCTTCCAGCACTGCTGAGGCACTGGTTACTGGAAGCCTTAACCTTCCCCAAAAAAAAACTTTCCTCCTTTGTTTTTCACTTCTCTGATAAAGTCCACACTTGCATTGATTTCAGTCAATTTATGCGTGTCTAGCAGAGGTTCAGACACTGGTATTTATTACCTAAAGAATGTCTTTTGTTGGAAATATTACCAGAAAGGCAACCCAAAGAGAAATGCATTCTGCGTATTTCTTTGTTACCAGTGGTAAGTTCCCCCAGAGTACTTCAGATAATCAAGGCAGGAGTTAAGCAAATACGATGAGCAGTTTTTCATATTCTTTCCTGATATTTTTTTGGCCAACTTTTATTTTTTCAGCAAAGCAACTATAGAAAAATATTAAACTTTTTGGTTTTACATTTTAAAGGCACATTTTCCCTTTGAAAAAAGATTTGTTTAGTTTTGGTAACTGGAACATTCTCAATGGACAAAGAGGCCAGTTTCATAGGAAAATTATTTTAATCGGATGACTCATTTTCAACTTTTATAAAGGTATTGCAAAAATTTCATTTTTGTTACTCCCATTCCATACACCCCTAAAGAAATTAACACATGAAACTAACACACCAGTCATGCAAAAAGTGTTCCTAGCTGCTCTTCAATGGTACAGGGCAAAAATCCATTAAGATGAAGTTAGCAGAGTTTACCTACGTTTTATGTATGAAAACTCCCTTAAGCTTTAAAGGATAAAGCCAAAGAATTACCACATGCAAGACTAATCCCTACCCAACTGTATGCTTTTTAACAGTACAGCTAACATGCACTGAATTTGTTTCAAGACAGCCAGGTATAAGCAGGGGTAAAAAGCGTGGGATTGTGTCATTTGGGCTCAGTGCTTCTCTCTCTAGCACTACTTTGACTTGTTATGAAGGAGTTTTTGCTGCTGCACTGCTTCCATGTGATGCAAACATTTAGCTAAATGCTAAATTCACTGTATTGCAAAACATTCCTTTTGCACAATTACAGACACAGAACATGCTGTGATGTTTTACTGACTCTGGTAAGTCGTGATACATCAGCTAGCTGCTATAAGATGAAGACATAAACAACTCTTGGGATTCTTGTATTAAAAAGATTACAGAACCTTCCCCTATCTTAGGGGGCCTTCTAATGTGTCTTTCACATGTCTCCAGCCTAGAGGTTCCTGATCGTGGGCTACAAACATACCATTCTCAGGGAATGCAAACAAAAAAGCTGAAGGTTGGCTGGAATGGAAAAAGAGCATTTACCCACCCTGCACAAACTTGCAGGAGAAAATAGCAAAGGTTTTTAAGGCCTATTAAATAACCTCCACTGGTAGCCTTTTACTTTTTTCTTCCCTGTAGTATTATACAGCTGCTTTAGCATCAGTTCCTCCAAATTCCAGGTTGAAAGAGTTTGCTGCACTGTATCTAGATGAGATCCTCCCGTCAGAGCACAGGTGAATTCACCTGGTGAATTCTTAGTGTCACATTGAACTACAATAGAGAAGATTTTCTAGAGAAATAGAAGGCAGTAAAAAACTTTTCTCTTCTTAGCTAGAAAGTGTGGCAATCCATTGGCAAAAAGCCCAGTTGCAGCCAGAGATGTGAGAACACGGGGTGGGCAGCTGACCAGCTGTTGTAAAGCGGGTTATTGTATTCTCATTCCAGAGGTGTATTCTTTCCGTCAGTAGCAGCCTGCAGCTGCCTTCTTACAGGGGCTCACTTCAGCTTATTGATATACTTTTCACCACTTTTCACAAGGTACCTGGTACCTTGCAAACTGAATTTTAACAGAGTAGACCAGAGCTTGGTCTGAGCTAAGTGAAACACTGCTGAGCCCATGGGGTCAAATATTGTCAGGCAATTATTTACAAAGCATGGCCATACTCTGCATGGACAAACCTAAGTCCACGCAGCACTGTATCTGCAGCAACTTCCTTGCTGTATATGCAAAACAAATGCGCCTTTATCCAGTTCATTCCTGTACTTGCAGAAGGAATGCAGAGATGAAAATAAATGTGTAACAGCGAGTGCAAAGAGAACAGCTCCTTACACTTGTCATTCATAAACCTTCGGCAGAACTCCTGAAATGTTCCTCTGTAGCTCATGGTCCTTAGGGAGCGGTGAAACTGGTAATAAGACACCACCAGGTCTTTGGGGTTGCGAGCCATGTATATTACCTGCAACAGGAGAGGCGACAAAAAAGAAATCATCTTACTCAAAGCTTCGCCCCCCACCCCCCGAATTTCCTAAAACACACAACTGGTTCTGATATAGTTAAACAAACATGATTTCATTTCATTTTTACCTTTGAATTGCCATTATGGAGGTCCGAAGGCAAAAACCGATATGGTAGGTGGCTTTTTATAAGGCGAGGAGATGTCAGCTCCTAAAATAAAGCAGACAGAAACATTTGTTCTTGTGCATTAGCTTTTGGCACATGCTGAGCTGTCCTTAACTGTCATACCTGAGGTCCTTTACTGTACTGAGTCACATTCATAAATTCACTTCTTAAATTAATATGGGTCTGGGACTAGAAACTAGGTCAGGGAGTTACGTCTGTTTTTAAATATCAAAAGTCTGGATAATGTGTTGGGGTTTTTTGTAGTTCTCCCCCCCACCTTCTGTTTTCAAAGTGCTTCCATTTGTAGGACCTTCTCAGGAAGAAAGTGTAATAGTTGACAATTTTTAGTCTCAAACTAACTTTGTTCCCAGTAATGCTCCCACTAAAACTCCTTGAAAAATATTAGGAGCTCTGAAAGCCCTACCCCTAACTTCTTCCCCTCAAAATTTTACTCTTGATTTTATCCTCAGAATTAGGCCCGAACAATCCAAAGGTTCATCAGAGCATGAACATCTTTCAAACAGAGTATTCTTCTGTAATTTGAGACAAAATCATCCTCTGACACAAACCATCTTCCAGTAGTTAAAAACTGCATAGATCGATATTGGATCAAGTTGCTAGCACATAGCACAGGTAACAATCTGTAATCTCAAACTAAACCTCTCGCTATCGCCACTGCTTATTTATGTCAAGGTAGCCCTGAGGTGTCACTGGACTAGGTGTCACACAGACGGAAAGAAAAGCAACCTCTAACCCCTCAATACCCTCAGCCTAAAGCAGGCTGATGCTGCAGGTGTCAGTGACCAGAAGCAGCTTAAAGCTATCCACGCTAGCGTTAGCTAGCTCCATTCAGCAAGCTGAACACCCTAGCTCTTCTAGCATGGAGCCCAGTATTTTGCCTCACCACTCCAAGATAGCGCCTGTATCAGCAGCAGCTGAGCAATGACAAGATCACACTTGCACGCCATGCCACTGGTCTCTGAGGGATTCTTACTACTGTGGAAGTCATTTCATGCAGAACATTCCAAGCTCCTCAAACTATACCCGCAGAGGCTGTAGATCCACAGACCTCGGGGTGTCTAAGGATTTAGATGCATAAACGCAGAGTAGTGGGTCTACAGATCCATAGGTCTCTGTATTTGTAGTTCCTCTTTTGCAAATTCAGGGAAGAGATTAAAGCAAATTTGCCTCATTTGGGCAACATTCTGTTTACAGAAGCAAGGGAGGCCCGGAACTTTTATTCAGGAAACCCACTGCCAAGATATTTAGGACATGGAGAAACATCTCCTAAAGTATTAAACAGAGTGTAATAAAGCTTAATAAAAGGAATTTAAAAATAATCTAATAATACTCTGACACATTCCAGCAAATTGAGCAAGTCCAGTGATGAAAAGGACGAGGACACACAAATGAAGTGATAAATATGGAACCAAGGAAAATGACAGCCAAATGCTGAACGACTTTCTTTGCAATAAATTGTACCTTGATGATGTCCAGACCGGGCTGAGGGTACTCTAGGACTGGAAGTTGTTCATCTATGTTCATTAGTCCAATCTCATCTGGGTCGGCTCCCTGACTCACTAGATACACCACCTCCTGCAGCAAGCCTGTGCCTGCGTAAACCAAACAATGACAGAGAACAGATTGCATTACAGCTCTTCTCTAAACAGCAGCACACGAAGGGAGGCCGAGGCACAGAAACAGCGGTAACTTTTGTCCTCAGCAGTCTGCTGGGAACTAAGTCTGGAGCTACTGTTTTAACATCATATGCTCCTCCCTTTGTTTTTATTTTAAACACATGAAGATCTCCTTTCACATAAAATACCTCAGATTTTTCTTTGGCAATAATTTAAATACATTTCTGTCTCCTGATCATTTTACCAGTGAATTGGAAAGCATTTTACACACACAGAATTCTTCCACTGTGAATGTTAGCTAGGCAAACACTACTATTTCCATTTTAGAAATGAAAAGAAAAAAACACAGACCGACAAAGATCATCCAAGCTCATAAAATGCATTAGCAGCTGTACTGGGATACTGCCAGTGTCCCCTGTACTAAATTGTAAGCAATTCTACTGCTCTGCAACAATCTGAGAGTCTATTTATACCTCCGCATTACGGACTGGATAAACCACAGAATGCACCACTGCATAGTGCGTTAGTCATAAGCTTTAGAGGCCCCAGTTATGCATCTCTCTCCAGCCCAAGGACATTTACAAAGCAAGCATTAGATATTATAGCCTTAATGTCTGCGCTTTGGAAAATTAACAGGTATTCCAAATAGAAGTTTGAACAGGGAAACTATTTCCAATGGCTTTACCTTCAGGCAGGTAGGAAACCCTCAAAACGGGCAAAGATTCAGATATCTGGCAGAGGTTTATGAAGAAAAAGGCACGGGCTTTTGGTGAGACGGAGGAACAGAACGAGGAGAGAGCAAAGCGAGCTAGCAGGGAGGGGACCCCGCAGTTTAGCTGACAAGGCACACAGGCATGGGACACCCTGGACACTGCGACAGACTGACCAGCTCTTTAAGAGCTGCGAGCAGTAAGCAAAAGGAGACCAGGATTTATTCTCTCGCTCACATTGCCTGAAGGAGTAAGTAATTCTTCTAGAATTCTTTACAAAGCCTAAGCCTGCCTCAGCATCCCATGTCCTTGGAAAGATGAGCTGCAAACTCTGAGATCACGGCTTTTGTTCCCATTTTAACTTGAAAATAACTTGTAAGTTGCAACTAACTTGTAACCATCACCAGTTAATTCATGGTAACTAGCATGACGATACACACTAAGAGACACTTCTTGTACAAATTCTGTATGTTGTTCCAACACAAAGTGTATTTTTTTTTTTTTTAATCTAAGATAGGAAGAGTTTAGAAAGATGATGTACTTTAGAGGATGGTTAGAGTGAACGCAGTCTGGATACAACGTGAAAGAACAGTCTCCAGGAATTGCTTTGGAGAGTACATACTTTAAGATCCCTCGGTCTCCTGATTGATTGGTGGGTAAATTAAAATGGCTTGGAAAAAAAAGAAATTTTTACATTATCATCACCCACAGAGACAGCTGTCACAGACTTAATACACACTTGCCCTTGAGGCTGTTCACTCTGCATTTTTAAGTCCAAGCATATATTTTAATACATTAAAAGTAACATACATATGACATTTCAGTATCAGTCCTTGTAACTCCGAATGAGCGCAACCCTTGTTCTCATTAAATATTTATTCTGACAGGAAACACCCTGGTTCTCCATAATTTATTTCTGTATTTCCAATTGCACCTGCAAAGAAAAATGCTATTACAGCAACCTTGTTCCATGGAACAAAAAGCAATAACTGTATGGGGATAAACAACACCACCAGGACTAATTTTTCATTACTTTGCTGCTCTGTAGGCAAAACAGAAGCCACCTCCATTTATGCCTCCAAATACAGAAGGGTTGAGGGAGAACCACACTGAAACGTCAGCAGAGCAGCATGTTCCCTGCCAGCTCTCCACAAAGTGCTCCAGACAGGTAGGTGGTGAGGGCCAGGGAGCACAGCCCCCACGGCCTTACCTACTTCTGCTCAGACCTGCGGCCACACGCTAGGTTTGGCTTGGTTGCTAGCAGATCCACGGAGCACTGCAGAGACAGGAGATGACCTCCTAATGTAGGAGGCATGGGGAAGAATGGTTCTGATTTGGAAGGAACTGGGTCTCTGGAAGCTCAGAAGTCTTCATCGTCTTCGTCTAAACGCGATTCCACCAGAAACAGTGATTCATTGGAAGAGTAATGCTGGGCACATTGCAGGTACTCAAGGTAGAAAAATCAAAATCTCCATCCAGTACAGGTTCTTTAAAACAGTGCTTTAAATCTGCGAATCTCAGTGCTAATTATTAGCATGCACATACACAAATTACTGTAGTTATATATGTACTGCTCACATATTCCAGCATCCTATTCCAATTCACGCAGCTAACAGTATTTCTGCAGTACCTCTTATACAAAGGGGCGGATTGCAAGCTGTCAGTTTAGACATCTGGCTTCTGGCCAGACAGCAGCTGGAATTTCTCCTCCCTACACCTACAGCAGGACCACTGATCCCCATTTCTCCCACCCATGGATTCTGTGCTAGTTTTCACTTTTGTCACTCGCTATATTAGCCTGATTTTCTTCCACATTAGCACTCAAGTTACTCTGCTTAGGATTTTCAGGGTCCTAATGCAAATGAAAACTAGAGATTTAACTTTTGAGGGAACTGTGATTTTTTTACCTTGATGCCCTTAATCAACTATCATTTATCCCACACACATTCCCAAGAGCCCTATATAAAACATTACCATCGACCCAATCTCCTGTTTAAAAAAAACCTAAAAAAACACATGCTTCTTTGTTTAAAAAGAAAAAAGCTAAAAGCCTTTATGTGTATAACTAGATATCTATATCCTCCTCACATCTCGATTAAAAACAACTCAAATAGAATTGCAGGTATCAACAGAGCTGAATGTTCCTTTGTCTAGCAACAGGCAAACGGCAGCCCAAACTCCAGACCTAGCTGCTAGGGCAACACTTTCTCGCACCTGGGAACGCCAGCTGGCACCGTACCCGTGCACACGGCGAGTGGCTCAGGCCTAGACTGGGGCTAGCACAGTTTATTACATCTGCCACGGTGGGAGGTGAATGCGAGTCTTCCGCTCTAGCCCCTGATTCCTCATCTGCATACAAAGCACACAGAGACTGGCCATTTGAACCAACTGACTTCAGCTGATGTCTGTGGAGATGTGTGAGAACCACCATTTTATGGGTGAAAGCCAGAGTAAACTGCTGAAACCGAGATTTTCAAAAAGGATTATAAGAATAACCCCTGATAATCCCAGTCTATCACAAAACTTGGCCAGATCTAAATGCCACAGAAACTTTCTTAGTAAAACGGACAATGACACTTGTTGGAGAGAAGAAAAAGATGAAGGAAGCTAAAGAAAGAAAGAACAACAGAAAGGTGCAGAACTTACCTTTATACTCCCTAGATTTCTGGCCTGGCTGCCAACAATGACTTATTGTCACTTGAGGGTTACTCACTTTTTACGTGAAATTACAGGATCATGAGGTAGAAAAGCTAGCATGTATGTATATGAAGCCAAGGTTTTTCTCAGAGAGTGGATCTTGTGCCTCTCTAGTATCTTCTATCATTTTTATCCTTGTGTTGCTGAACACACATGCATGCCTCACTCGGAACATTACAGAAAGAGTGAACAGTCACTGACAAACAGGATTAATCTGTCAGCCTTTGGGCACGAGGCACCAGATGCAACAACATTCCTAAGTACCCGGCAATTCTACCCTTCCTTCTTCCAGCTGCAGCAGACCCACATTTCATCCCGGAGGAAGACAGCTGGCCCTGCTAGCTCCAAGGTCACTGCCAAAACAGATCTGGAATTCATTTATGTTTACCCAGTTCCAGCTACAATGGAGCCAGTCAGCATCTGGGGAACTTCAGTGCACTGGACCTGAGAAGCGCTCTTCCCTGACAAGCTCTTATGTTACATCAACACACCACCTCGGGAGAAAACCCCGTGTTCCAGTTTATCACACAATATCTGGAAAGAGATGGGATGGGAAACAGCACTGATCAGCTACTGGCAGAATTTGCAGGTTTTTAGGAGAGCCTTTTAAATGATCTGTGAACCTGCATTTCCACTCCGCATGAGAGCGTGTACAAAAGCAGCCCCAGTCACTGCCATCTGAAAGCGTGCTAGATGGCTGCATTGCCATTTTCTGTGACGCCTACCAATGCACAGAAATCCGGACTCATTAAGAATCCTGTCACAGCCACAGCAGCCCTGACGGTGAGTAGGAACTCCTCATTTGCACCCTTTTCCACGGCCAATGCTTCAGCAACACAGCCATGGCCATGCTGCCTCTGCTTCTCAGCTAGCGTAACTGCTGCAGCAGCAACCAGACAGCCCAGCAAGGTGGCCAGAACTCTGGAACAGCACAGCTAGCCTTTCTGTTCCTATGCAATAGACGCCTTTTGACACCAAATTTAGACTTTGTAGGACGGAGAAATATTCTTTAGTGCAGCTGTTCTCTGGCTCCTATCACTACTTTCTGGCCACTGGCACACTCCCATGCAGCTACTGAACCTCAAAGATCTGTTCAAAGTGAAGTGGCAGACATAAAAAAATAAAAATTCCCGTGAAATATTGCTTCCCTACATGGTTTCTCATGTAATTTATTTCAACTTACTCCCCTCCATATCAGCTAACATGACAAAAACCTTCAGCTCAGGGATGCAAAGGGCTTTGGTATACTCCCTTTTATGTTTTAAAAGCCAGTAGCTGCAAGTGAAAAAAAAACATAATTACTGAATGTTACTGGAAATTCTGCAGTTAACACTTGTTTTAAATCCAGTCTTATTCAAACTGTTGCCATCAGTTTCAGAAGATCTGGATTCAGTTTCCTCATGCTCCACAGACTCCCTTGGCAGGTCACTATTGAACTTAGGGGCATTTAGACCATATAAAAGGGGCATTAATCTTAGAGGATGAGTATTCGATCCTTTCTGAAAATTGGGCTCTCTAATACATATTTAATTGGGCAGCCAAAAATATTGGCAATATAACATCACAGTTTCAGCCTTTATTCTGAATCCTGAGTCTTCTCTAGGAACAGAAGAATCAGAAAATATGGTATCAAGGTATATACATTATTTTTATTATTAAAACCCTAATTGATAATGAAGATCCCTATTATTAAGCCAGCTGGAATTCCAAGATGTAGGAATCTCATGTAGGACCTTAAGAAGAGATATTTTTAACATTTGGAAATTATTTTCTTCTGATGGAAATATCTATTTTTCCCTGTACTGTTGTAGGGTGAAGATGAATCTGTCATACTTACCTGCAGATATACACTGAAACTGGTGAAAGGGGAATGAGCTTGCAGGCAATTAGACGAACTATGTGGAGAATTGCTTTACAGCACTTACGCGGCCAATCTGACAGCTTTAGCAGCCCTCACTTTTAATGAGCACTGATATCTACTGATGCTATAAAAAAATTATGAGTCAAAATGAGTCCATTGCATTGTATTAGCTGAAAGTTGATCAAGCATTGTAGATCAAATGAAGTGCAACTAACTGGGAGTGCTAGAAGACATACTAACATCAGTATTTCTGTATTTTGTTTCTCCATGTGGTTTCCAAACAAGAGGTGAACATAGGCTAAATTCTGCTTGTCTTTCACTAGACTTACATCAGAGAACACCGACATGGGCCCGTTCGATCCGACCTGTGCTTCACCAGAGGCTGTAAACAGCAAGCTATGAAAACTGTATTCTGTTTAGGACTAAAATGCACTTCAGTAAAAAAGCTGTCACTAGGCTGTTGACACACATGTATTATCAGTAGAATTATTGCTATTATGTATAATACAGTATCCTAAAGCACTGTTTTAATAAACTGGTTACAAAAGTGTTATTTTCAGCTAATGCATTAGTACTATTTTTAAAAAATGGCTTCTCCCTCACATTAGCACGCTACCTACTCAATAGAGGACAGGATGAAAAATGCAGAATCGACCACAATGCATCTCAGGCCAGGCACTGACTGTTGAGCGTCCTCACCTCCATGCAGCAAGGCAGGCGACGCAGTACGATTCTCACCTAACCAACAGCAGCAGCTTGGAGACAACGGCCTCCTGACGCTTTTGAGCATGCTGGATTCTAATGCTGGAGCAACACCAGTAAACAAAACACACCATGGCCTGTTCTCCGGGAGGACTCACACGACAGCCAAACCCAGATTCACGCAGATCAGCTTCCCAAAGCAAGGCAGCTTCATCCACAGCTTCCTGGGAGCAGCCCCTGGCTCCAGCCACCTCCCTCACCGTGACGGAGGACACACTGTCTGGGGGAGAGCAAAACTGTCAGGGAACTGCTAGCAAGGAAACATCACGGATGACAGCCTGTCAGAGCCTCTGTCACAGTTACGTTTACTAGTCTAGCCGTGGTGAAGCAGATAACTGGATTGTCTATGTTGCCTAATAGAGACTTTAAGAAAAAAAAACAAAGAAAAATAGCTCAAGAGTCACATACTCCCTAACCATTGCATCTAACCCATGGCTACCCCGATCTGTCCCAGTAGACAGGGGTCCACAAGGCAAAGACCTCTTGTTGAGGACAGCTGGGGCAAAAAGTGTTTCCTGCCTATCCCTCTTAATAAGCCACAACATCCCCACATGCACTGCAGCAAGGACCGGGTAAGTAGTACACTAACAGCCCTAAGAACTGAGTCAGGTCCACAGCTTGCTCAACATCTAGGGATTAAAAACAACAAGATACAGGACTGCCTTTATTTGCCTTTTGATTGATGAGCCATGATTTGTGTCTTCATGCTTGTCTCCACATCCATGATTTCATCATATCTAGGTGACCCAGATTCTGTTACAAGTCCTTCACTGACAGCTGATGCTGGGTGGTAGCTGGTATTTCTTGGCATCACACATTCAAAGGAAAAAGCATTGTACTCTTCTCTTTAAGCTTTAGCTGGGCTGATAAAATACGTCCATGCCCACGGATGCTTATCGCGTCTGCCCCAGATGTCATCACCAATGGAGCAGTTTGTGTGAAGTTACTCCAATTCACTTAAAAATTAAATCGGACAAATTAGCTTAAGGAGTTTCTGGTTTTGGCATCAATTCATCTAGCAAATTTTGCCTGGGACAAACTAGAATGCATTCACACAAAATACTCTGTGGGTGGTTCTTTAAGAGAAATGACGAACAGCAGGCTATACGGGCACCAACACCCTGTACCAGTGCAGATACTTTTAAAAGAGGACATCTACCCATACCCTTAGACGACTTCTCCCTTTCAGTTTCTACTTGCCAACCAAACACGCTCCCATGGTATAAGAGAGCACAACAGCTATCATGCCAAAACAAAAAGAAAAAAATGTATAGTATAACATGTCAGGAACATGAAAGTAACAGATAAGCCTGCTTGCTCCCTTACCAACTACCTGACAGAACGACATCCCTTCTCACACTCACTGACGGTTGGCCAGGTCTATAACCCAGTATGTTCAGTTGTTGTCTTCTTTCCCCGGGCCTCTCCCTCGGATGGACACCCTCATGACCCAATTCAGAGACACCATGCCTTTCATGACAACACCACGGAGCACACAGGATCATGCAGTCGTACCAAAGCGCTGTCAACACGACAGTAATTCACGGAGGAAGGGTACTTTTATTGGCCAATACACGCTACGGGGCAGACTGTCTCAAACCTCCGAAAACTGTCTGGCAAACTCTGGCCGTGTAAACTAACGATGGTAGCCCCTCACAGTGATGGGCAAAAGGTGTATGAACCATTTTTCAAATCTCACCTCCTCTCTGCAGCATATGTAAGAAGGTACATGCTCTCACCCCAATCTTACCTCATTCGTATCCTGCCCTCCTGCTTCCTCTGGCAGTCCCATTCTCCCAACCTTTTAGAACCTATAACAAAAGCATGCCTAAACTGCATCATGCATTACCCAGCAGCAGCTCACTTCATCTTCAACAGAAAGTCCCCCCCCACTGTTTCTAATTTCCATTCATTTCAATACAGGTGACACAACAGCCAAAGACAACAATGCAGAAAAGAACTTTGCTGTCATGACAAGTTTTTTAAACTCACCCTCAAGGACTTCATTATGTTGAAGAGAAGTGCACAGTTACCCTCAGTGCCACTGATTTCCAGGACAACTGTATCACTTTCTGTGTTCTCTTTTAGAGTCTTAACACAGTCTATGGCTAAATGCAGAGCCTCACAGTGAGCTCTGTTGACTGGAATAGGATCAGAAGGCAGGAGACAACAGGGAACAGGTATTAGAAACCTGTGCTGAGGTAATTGGCGTACCCTTTGCTGTGAACGTGTTCCTCTCCCTATATGGTAAGCTTACCTCAGAGGATGTCTGTCACTACTCAAAATGCAGTTCCATGCCTCAGTTTCAATCCCTTCCACAAAAATTGTTAGGCAAAACCTGCCTACACATTCATGTGCATTTGCATATATTGGGTGGTTAAATTGCAAAAAGGCAGCACACCAACATTATCATGTGAAACCACTGCAGATAAGAGTTATACAGCAAAAAAAAGCAGCACATTTTTGTTTCAGAATTTCAAGAAGCGTTGTTTACCCTCTATAGGTGAAGCTATGCAGCCTGTTTAGCCAGCCATTAGTTGTCTAAGGTCAGAGAGGAAAAGCATTTTGTCTCAAACAGAATCCCCTTCAAATTATAGCTGCCCTAAGCAAAACCATTCTTTGCAAGGTATCTGTGTCCCCACTCATATTTCGCACAGCCATTCCCTCTGTCTGCTGAGCTGCAGTTTTAGGCAAGCTACAGCCATTTCTACTCTATCCCTATCGCTGCACTTCAGAATTAGAAACGGAAATAGATCTAATTAGAGCATCAAAGGGGGATCAGCCAATCCACATCACCATGGGTTTTCTCAGTGTTGCAGCAGAATCATTGAAGAGAACACACTATTTCTGACAGAAAGCACCGGTGATCCAACAGGAGCACTGACATTGATCATCAGTAACGTGCACTTCAGCTACACCTGCACAGAGCAATCCTGTTTCAGCAATGCCTGCAGCTGTTCTGTGCCACTTTGCTAACCCTGATCAGCAGTAAACAGGCTTTTAACTACATGGTTAATCTAGGTTTACAATTGCCTTGCATCAACAGGACACCGCAAAGCAGCCAGCGTACTGCCAGATCTGGACTGCTGCGCGTCTAGTCAGTGTGTGTCTCATCTCACCTGCTTCACGCTTGTCTCATCTTCTTGGCTCACATGAATTGATTACTCATGTAGTGAAAGGCTAATTCAGCACCACTGCCTATAGCCCATACGGTGATCTCATGTCACCATACATCATCTAGAACTTGCAGCCTTACACGGGACAGTGGTCTTCACATGCTGCGCTATCAACAGTGGGTGGGTAAATGCATGTGAAAGCAGCTTGCATTTCTTAAATTATAGAGGGGGTTTGGCATGTAGTGACGCAAATCCCTCCTCAGCTGCTTCTCCAGTGCTCTCCCTTTTGCTTTTTATCTCAGCCACTGCCTCAGACTTAACCAGCTAAATCTCCCCTACACACTTTCAGCCCCCGATATGCCTCCTTCCTGATGTGCTCACCATCCCTTCACTCCCCCTCCCAGCGGCTCTCCTAAGCCTATAGCCCAGCTTGCCTCAGATGTTGTCATAATGGAATGTTTCCTCTACCATGTTGTCCCATCTGCACATGCACACACAGCAAAATACTCCTCTTCCTTCTGAATCTGCAATACATTACAGGATTAACACATGACATAACTGGTTTATTTCTTTTGTACGAGTCTGTAAAAGACTTTGGTATACAGAACCGTCATTATTTCAGCTCTTGTGCCCCATCTTCTTGGATTCTCCAAGGTGCTACAGAAACTCTGAATAGGGTCAAAGTAATGAGATGCCAGGTGCCCCACATTATTAATCTTCTGTTTATTGCTCCCTCACACTGAGGGGATAAAATACATTGCTACACAGTATTATTATGTGCTCAGCTTTAATACCTACATACATAAATATAAGATAGACCCATTTCAAAAGGACTTTCAAAGCACAGGAACCCAGCAACCCTAACCTCCACAAACACTTGTCTACAGGTGTTATTTCTGCACCTGAGTAGCCCTCGATGGAGTGAGTTTAAGCAGCAGAGTATTTACTCTTCTAATTGGTGGAAGGAACATGATTTCAGTCACCAAGAGCATATAATCAGGTTCAAATACAGACCCTATACATCAGTCCCCAAAAGGACAGCTCACAAAATGCATCTCTGTCACCCAATGCAGTTTGCTGTTCCCTTTTTGTTTGTATAAGAAGTCCATTCCTTCTGGCCAGTTGGTATGAGAATTGATGCACATTCATATCACATTAAAATGGAATGATATCTGAGCTTTCTAAATTAAAGATAGAGAAGCGAGGTAACTGTGATGGTACCGTAAAAGAGAAAAATTTAAATACCATATGCTGATTTTAAAGAAATTGTTCACCCACATTCATTAAACTAACAGAGGTTTCCTATCTTTCCATGTCACAAGGAAGAGCTTGTAAGTGTGCGTAATATTGCCTAAAAAAACAGAGGTCAAAGGAAAAGAATCCCAAATGTATTTTGTGTAAAAATCTCTTGATTAAGCTGAATCTCATGATTTCTTGAGGCATGCCTCTGGGCCAGTAATATTTGCATTCATTCCTTAAATGAAAACGGATTAAGCTCAAGGCACCAAAATCCCGCAAAATAACAGGACTACAAATCCAGAATAGCAGAATCTAGCACTTTTGCAACTGCAAAACTATTACTACAAAATAATACCAACAAAGCTCTTGGGATGAGTTCCATATGAGAATACTAGAAACTAAGGCAAATCAACAAATTTAGCACACAAGCATCCATACGTATGCTTGTGCTCCCTGAGGAGCCTTAGCTGCAGTGGCATAAGGCCATCTCAGACTTGCCATCACCAGGGTGAACCTCTGTAGCCCACCGCAGCTGCCTCACATCACTGCGTCTGACAGCTCCCAGCCTGGAAACTCCCACAGCTTGGGCACATCCTTGGGCAACCTTTCAGCCCGATTCTCCTCTTCTCTGTGACTGCACAAATCAGGACTGACTATCAGCAGTGCTGGACCTCTGCATATCTGGGCAGGTGGGAAGAACTGGGTTCCTTGTGCTTAGGCTTGTCAGCCTGTCACATCATGCAGGTGCTACCGTACATGTTCGCTAGCGAGGCAGCAAGCCAGGGCACCGAGAAAGCACACCGTACCAAACCGTAACTGGGCGATGCACAGAGGCAGGTAACAGGCACAGCGACTCCCTGACGTAATATTCAGTCGATGGAGCTCTGTGCAGACCTGTCACCTACTCACCAATTTCTACAGCAGGTAACTGCAGATATGCTAGCTGGGGGGTTAGATGGCCACAGACTGCAGGACTCTCCTGCAAGCATAGGTCATGTGCAGCCACGTAATCCTAGTTAAGCAGTAACACTTTGTATTGAATCATAGAGAGTATTATTGTGCAGGACAATAAAGCGCAAAGAACCAGAAACCAATCTTACTTCTAAATATAACATCGCTGCCAAGAGATTTTTATAGTCTGAGGAAAATGCAAAGGGTAGGGCTGCACAAGACAAAGCAAGATTTCACACAAGGCATTGTCATTTGGTACATTTCCGTTATGGTGTATTTCTTAAACCAAGACATTTTGCCAACATGTTTTATAACATCTTCCCACGGACAGCTAAGACTGACTGGAAGGTGAAAGGGAAGAAACAAGAGGCCAGAGACAAGAAATCCTTAAACCAAATTCACAGCCAAAGAAAAACCGCATGTGTCTACATCCCCAATGGTTCAAGCTTCCCTTTAAAGTGTAGCAACTTTTGAGTGCTGAGTCTGACTAAAGAATATTCTAGATGTTCATGAGCAGAAGTCTATTAATTTTAATGGGGAATCAGACAAAACAAAAAAGTGGGATTTACATTGTACCCTCTGTATCTGGTTCGCAGCCCAGCAGCTGTGATTGTCACTGCCGTAACAGCCAACGGATCAAACAACCGCTTACCCGTAACAGCGGAAAACCCTGGGGCCCATGGTGTCCCTGGCATGGAAAGGTCAACAGGGATTACAGTAGGAGGGAAATGGGCCATGGAAGAATGCGGACAGAGCCCCTGACATGTGGCAGAGAAAGGTGAAAGGCAGAACCTTGAACAGAGCTCCTCCCATCAGCCAGGGAAGGGAGTGGGGCATACCGGTGTCCCAGCAAGAGGAGGCGTTGGATTCAGGAGCGCTGGAAATAGAAGAGGATAGAAGAGTGGTATGCATGCAGTGGGAGAGGCATGCAGAACAGGAGACAGAAAACCCACCGCGCGTGCAATGCATTTCAACAGATACACTGAGAAGCATGACCTTCTTCTGTACACACATAATCTTTTAAGCAAATAAAATAATGGACAACTCCATTTAACTTTCTCTGGTTGATTTCATACAACACCGCAGGCAAGCATTAGAGAATTGAAAGAGGAGAACTCAATGAATGTACGCACAAGAAAACTGTCCTTGACCTGATCTGCAAATTCACATTAACCCAAAGGCCTAGAGTCAGCCATCATATTCCCTGTAAGCCAATGGGTAGTTAAAAATTCCAGCACTGCAAAGAAAATTCAAAATGCCATCTACAAAAAAAAAAAACACACCTCCAGACAGATAAAGGCTATATCCAGCACTTGTTGTTCTGACCTGCTGTCTGGTACTAAATGCAATCATTCTGGACTTGAAGCTGGTGTTTTCCCAACAACTGACACTTTCCCCACACAGAACTCCAGAAAAATATTTGCCAAAATAATCAACGTGGGAGAGACAGCTTCATTATTAACGTAAACAGCTCACTTTCTCAAATTACCACTTTGCAAAAGGTATTAATTTGTGGGCTTTGACCCAATAATGTAACATGCACATCCATACAGAACAGATACTAAGAGATATGAAGAGAGCTACTGCACACCACTTATGAGTAAAGCCAATGGACAGATCAGGTGCAGTCAGGGGTTAGCATCGCCAGACACAGCAAAATACATCGCCAGACACAGCAAAATACCAAGTGAACCTGGACTCAGTACAATACTTTCGGGACCGATTTAATTCCACCGAAATCACTGACCTTGACAGACAGCTAATCTAGCTCTTTGCATCGTGACTGAGGGAACACCACGAAACAATTTGCTTATTCATTAATTCTGTAGTTTAAGTTCATAGAGAAGTTTTTTATTTTCAAGTAGGGTACAAAAAGCCCACAGTATGAGAGGGTTCACGCGAAGCTGTGACAGAGCCACAGTGTTTCCTACGAACACTGCATCTGTATCTTGTCTGTGAAGCCCTCTGTTGTGGGAGCTCCAGTTATTTAATGCTATAGAGAGTGATATTCCATTTTACATCGTCAGCTACTGCAAATCTCAGTGCATCCCATTCAGCCTGCCCATTCTATACTGTAAGTTACACAACAGATGAAATTCGTGACTCCATTTCTTCAAGAACGGTAGCACACCTGATTTTAAATTACACCCCACGATAAAAAGGTTTTCTGTAATTACAGTTCTACTATATACACAGGCATAAGCATACAGGCACATTCATATATTTAAATGCCTAAATGAGTCACTGGCTTTTAGGCATAAGCTTCTCCTAGTCCAGCAACTCCCAAAAGCTGCTACCATTGATTGGACACAGGTGTTAAGAATAATTACAGATATAAGGAGTATGATCATTCAGGCATCCATCAGTGGAAATCACATTAAAGCAAATTCATTTTCCATTAGGCTTATTACATTATTCCCAGTAAGGCCACTGGTACATTCAATTTTCCACCATTATTGGACCAGCTTTTTCCTGGATGACTCCCAATTCACCAGTATCTGTAACTACTTCCAAG